>Ga0209930_1001983_pt1 | contig 27078 bp, 25 predicted proteins | sample ThiBiot_500_biof_2_FD_183948 | JGI IMG/M metagenome (GOLD analysis project Ga0209930, IMG submission 183948) | Wastewater bioreactor microbial communities from Cape Town, South Africa - Thiocy_cont_500_biof (SPAdes) | ecosystem: Engineered > Bioreactor > Thiocyanate-remediating >... | reverse complement strand
GGCCCGCTCATGCGAAGAGCCCGTGCAGATACCAGCGCGGCGCGGTGGCCTCATGGCCCCAGAAGCCCTCGCGATAGAGCCAGAAGCGGCGGCCCTCCTCGTCCTCGACGCGGTAATAGTCGCGGTCGAGCGTGTCGTCGGCCATGCGCCACCATTCGGGCGCGATCCGTTCCGGCCCCTCGGCGCGCGCCACCTTGTGCAGCACGCGGCGCCAGCGGAAGCGGAGCGGCGGCCCGTCCGGCACCTCGGCCAGCGCCTCGACAGGCTCCGGTGGATCGAAGAGGCTCAAAGGCCGCAGCGGCGGTTCGCCCGCGGGAACAGCCTCCTCCCAGCCGCCCTCTTCACCGGCCGCCGCAAGCACCGGCACGAGACGGGCGCGCCGCTCGGGGATATGCGTGTCCTGCGGCAGGAAGCGCAGCACATGCTCCGGCCCGAAGCGGGCGCCGAGCCGATCGACGAGATCGGCGACCGCATCCTCGGCGCGGGCGCGGCCGTCGAGGCTCGTCGCCACCTCGGCGAAGGGCTCGGTCTCGAAGGAGCCGAGGCGGACGAGATCGAAGCCAAAGCCGGCCTCCAGCGGATCGGACAGCGCGGCGAGCCGCTCACGAAAGAGCGTCAGGATCGCCTTCGGATCGCGGTTCGGGCGGGTGGTCGCGACGGCGATGCGGCGGACATGGCCATCGACGCGGTAGAAGACCGCCTCGAAGCGGCGGCCGCCCTCGCCGCGCTTCTCGAGCAGCCGCGCGACATCGGCGGCGAGGCCCGCGAGCGTCGCCTCGATATCCTCGGTGCGGGCGATCGGCTCGAAGAAGATGCGCTCGGCCAGCGCGACCGGCACGAGGCGGCGCGGCGAGATCGGATGATGGGCAAGGCCCGTGAGGCGGGCGAGGCGCGTGACGCAGTCGGCGTCGAAGCGGGCGGCGAGCGGCGCGCGCGGCCGGTCGAGGAGATCGCCGATCGTCTTGAGGCCGGCCCGCATCAGCGCCGTCGTCGCCGCTGCCTCGAGGCCGATCAGGGCGACCGGCAGGTCGCGCACGGCCGCCGCCTCGTGACCGGCAGGCACGACGCTGCCGGGCTTCGCCCTTGCGAGCGCCCGCGCCGCGTCGGCCGCCCCGGCGATGGCGCCGCGCGCCGTGATGCCGAAGGCGGCGAGCCGGGAAAGGCAATCCTCAAGCAGCGCCGCCTCGCCGCCGAAGAGATGGGCGACGCCGGTGATGTCGAGCATCAGCGCCTGCCCGCCATCCTCGGCGACCAGCGGCGTATAGCGGTCGCACCAGTCGGCGATCCGTTCGACGAGCGCGGCATCGGCGGCGGCGTCGCGCTCGGCGACCAGCGGATCGGGCACCCTCGCCCGTGCCTCGGCGAGGGCGAGGCCGGGCGAAAGCCCGAGCCGCCGCGCCGCCGGATCGGCGGCGGCGATGACGAGCGCCCCCTTCGCCTTCTCGACGATCAGGAGCGGCGCCTCAGGAGGCGCGGCGGCGAAGGGCGCCCCGGGAATCCGGCGCAAGCGATCCGAAGCGAGGAACGGCATCAGGATCGCGCAATAGCGGCGGGGGCTGGAAGCGTTGCTCATCGCGGTTCCATTCGAGACGCCAGGGCCCGGCGGGCGGCCCGTGGCGGTGGCGCAGCAGCTTGAGATCGAAGGTCGGCGGTCCCGGCGCATTCATCGGCAGCGGACGGGCGGGGCCGGAAGCGACGCTCCACCGCGTCTCGGCGCCGCCGCGCGCGGCGCGCGCGCCGGGCCGAAGCAGGATGACGGTGACGCCCGACTGCTCGGCCGCGAGCAGCAACCGCCGCTCGGAGGTGAGGTCGAGCGCCTTCGGATCGCCCCAGAGTTCGAGGATCGCCGCGCCGAGCGCCGTGCAGCGGGCGATGTCGACGCCGGCACTCAGCACCGGCACCGCGCCGTCGAGATGGACGAGCACGAGCCGCGCCGGATCGAGCCCCAGCGCCGCCAGCCCGTCGGCATGCAGGAAGCCCGTCTCCCGCGCCGCGGCCCGCGTGCGCACCCAGAGGATGGGCGCACCCTTCGCCGCGGCGCGCAGCGCAAGGCCGAGCGCGAAGCCGGACGAGGCGGGCGCATCGGCGATCGCGGCGGGGATGACCTCGTGCAGCATGCCCGCGCGCAGCCCGCCGCCGAGCGCGGCGTCGACCGCGCCGCGATCGAGCGCCACGCGCCGCGCCGCCTCGCCCTCACCCTCCGCGCCGGCCTCGATCGCCGCGACCTGCCGCCGCAACGCCTCGATGCAGGCCCTCGCTGTCGACTTCCCGTCCATCACCCGTCGCCATCCAGGCATGTTCCTGTTTTGTTCTATAACGACTCCGGGAGGGGAAAGAGTCAATCGAGGCTCATTTTCTCCCGGCAAGCCACAGATTCGTGGTATGAGGAATTCCTACCGACGAGGAGGACTGCGATGGCGGGAAGCGAAAAGCGCAGCTTCAGCCTGCCGAGCGAGCAGGCGCGCTATATCGACGATCTCGTCCGGTCGGGCAGCTATGCCAGCAGCAGCGAGGTCATTCGCGCCGGACTGCGCGCGCTGCAGGAGCGGGATCGCGCCGTCGAGCGATGGCTGGAACAGGATGTCGTCCCCGTGGTCGCCGCCATGCGCGCCGACCCCGCGCGCGCCCTTGCTGCCGATACGGTCTTCGACGAAATCAGGGCGCTGCATGCCGATCGTCTGACGCGAGAAGGCTGAGGACGAGCATGGCGTTCGCCATCCTCTTCTCACCCGAAGCGCGTGACGATCTCCGGCAACTCTATCTCTATATCGCCGATCGCTCCGGCCCGATAACGGCAATCGGCTATATCGAGCGGATAGAAGCCTATTGCCGCAGCTTCGCGGACTTTCCGGATCGCGGTCTCAAGCGCGACGATCTCGCACCCGGACTTCGCGTCATCGGTTTCGAACGGCGGGTCGCGATCGCCTTCCACATCGACGAGGGAAGCGTCGTCTTCGACCGAATCCTCTATGGCGGCAGGACCTTGCCGACGCCACCCGAGAAGGCATGAACTCAAGCCGCGCACCTTACCCTGCCACGATTTCCACCATCACGAGATCATGGTCCGAGATCGCGGCGCCGGTTTCGTCCACGGCCGGGACGGTCGCCGGGCTGCGCAGGGCGAGGCCGCGGGTGAACAGCCAGTCGAGTCGGTGGAAAGGCGGCTGCGGCTTGCCGTCGGGCAGCGTGCGCATCGTGGTCTCGCGCGTGTTCGACGCGCGCCAGTCGAAGTCGGACGCCGCCATGGCGGCGAAGAGCGGCTCATGCGCCGCCGGATCGTCCCACCAGAGCGCGGCATCGGCGTCGAGCGCCTTGGTGTTGAAATCGCCGCCGATGACGACCGGCAGCCCGTCCGCCAGCCGGTCCACGGCGGCCAGCAGCCGCGCGACCTGCCGGGCCCGATCGGCGGGATCGGACTTGCTTTCGAGATGCACGCTGACGGCGATGAACGGGCCCGAGGCCGCCGCGAGCCGCGCCGCGACCGCCATGCGCCAGCCGAGGCGGCGCTGCCCCTTGGGTGCATCGAGCCACCAGACCGCGCCATCGTCGAGGCGGATCAGCACCGCGTCCTCGATCGGGAGGCGCGACAGCAGCGCATTGCCGTGGAAGCCGGTGCGGTTGCTCTCGCCGCGATGCCAGCGCCGCTCGCGATCATCGCCGAGGCCGAGTTCGACGAACTCGACGCCATAGGCGTAGCCCATGCCGCGATCGCCCGCGAGATCGGCGGTGGTGTGACGATTGCCGGAGCGCGCCATGCCGCAATCGGTCTCGGTGAGCAGCAGGACATCGGCACCGCTCGCGGCGAGGAGCGCCGCCGAAGGGGCGCGATGCTTCAGCCGCTCCGCGTTCCAGGCGGCGATCCGGAGAAGGGGACCCGAAGGCGCCGCCAGCGGCGCCTGCTTCACTTCCAGCGCATTGAAGGCCGGCAGGTCGAGCGCCAGCCGGTCATGCTCGGCGCGGGTGAGCTCGGCCCGCTCGGCCTCCTCGAACAGCGCCGCCGGCGGCTTCGGCAGCGCCGGAACCGCCGAGGCGACGACATTGGGTAACAGGGGATCGCCGAGCCGCTCCGCGAAGGACATGGTCACGCGGCCGCCGCTGCGTGGCGGGCATTGACGCGGGCCGCCAGCGCCCGGGCGCGTTCCAGCGAGTCTGCGCGCTCGGCCGCGAAGCGCTCGCCGATCTCCATGATCAGCGCGGTGCCGGGCATGACCTCGATCTCGTCGAACAGCGCCTCGAAGGGCAGGTCGCCCCAGCCGAGGGGGAGATGCAGATCGCCGATGCCGAGCGCGATGGCCTCGCTCGTGTAATAGAACTTGTCCATCGTATAGGGCCGGCCGAAGCTGTCATGGACATGCAGATGGCCGGTCACCGGCGCCATGGCGAGCACCTCGTGGCGGAGATCGGCGCCGGTGCGCGTCGCCTCGATATAGGCATGGCTGAAATCGATGAGGCCGACGAGATGCGGGCTGCCGACAGAGCGCACGGTGGCGGCGACCTCGGAGGGCAGCTGGCGATATTCGGCGTCCGAGACGGCGAAGATGTTCTCGAGCGCGATGCGGATGCCATGCCGCGCGGCGACCACCGCCATTTCGGCCAGCGCCGCGCGCTCGATCTGGTCGTGATGGCGCAGCTGCGGCCGCGAGCCGTTGGTCGCCCGGCCCGAATGATGGACCAGCGTGTCGGCGCCGATCCGGTCGCAGAGCTCGATCATCGCCGCGACGGCCGCCTTTTGATAGGCGAGATGCGCCTCGTCCATGAAGTTGGAGACGATCAGGCCATGCACCGTGTAGCGGATGTCGAACTTGCCGCAGATCTCGGCGAAGCGCTTCGCCCGTCCCTCGATGATGCGGCCGCCGGAGACGAGGTCCTCGCCGAACAGGCCGAGCTCGACGACATCGGCGCCGAGATCGACGATGGCGGCGATCGAGGCTTCGAGGCTTGCGAGATCGCCGCGGCCGGGGCTGGTCGCGAAGCCGACATGCGAGATGGGCAGCGGAGCGGTCATGGCGTGAATCTCCCTCAGGTCTGGCGGCTGGAAGCTTCTACCGGGTTCATGTCGCCTTCGAGACGGATGCCGGTGCGGGCGTCGAAGAGATGGATGTCGGCCGGGTCGACGGCGATGCCGACTTCCGTGCCCGGTTCGAGCGCGACGGGCTCGGTGACGGCGACGGCGAAGGAGAGCCCGTCGAGATCGGTATGGACGACGCGGCCGGCGCCGAGCTCCTCGACGAAATCGACGGTCGCCGGCAACGCGCCCGGCGCATCCCGCGCGACGAGGCGGGCCACTTCGGCGCGGATGCCGAGCGTGACGTCATGGCCGACCAGCCGGCGCTCCAGCGCGAAGGGCACCGGGATGCTGCGCTCGGCGTCATAGACGAAGACGCCCTGCCGATCGATCTTGCCCTCCATGAGGTTCATCGCCGGCGAGCCGACGAAGCTCGCGACGAAGCGGCTCGCCGGGCGGCGATAGACTTCCGACGGCGAGCCGACCTGCTCGATGCGGCCGCCATTCATGACGACGAGGCGGTCACCGAGCGTCATCGCCTCGACCTGGTCATGCGTGACGAAGATCGAGGTGGCACCGAGGCGGCGATGCAGGCGGCGGATCTCGGCGCGCATGGCGACGCGGAGCTTGGCGTCGAGATTGGAGAGCGGCTCGTCGAACAGGAACACCTTCGGCTCGCGCACGATGGCACGGGCCATGGCGACGCGCTGGCGCTGGCCGCCGGAGAGCGCGGCCGGCCTTCGGTCGAGGAAGCTCTCGAGATTGACGATCTTCGCCGTCGCCGCGACCCGCGCCGCCCGCTCGGCCTTCGGCACGCCGGCGACCTTCAGCGCGTAGCCGATATTCTCGGCGACGGTCATATGCGGATAGAGCGCATAGTTCTGGAACACCATGGCGCAGCCGCGCTCGCGCGGCTCCAGGCGGTTCACGACCCTGCCGTCGATCGAGATCTCGCCCTGGCTGATCTCCTCCAGCCCGGCCACCATGCGGAGCAGCGTGGACTTGCCGCAGCCGGACGGGCCGAGGATGACGATGAACTCGCCAGACGCGATGTCGAGGTCGACGCCGTGCACGACGGCGTTCTTCTGGTACGATTTGCGGACGCCGCGGATGGTGATCGAGGCCATGGTCGGCTCCTCACTTCTCGGTTGAGATCAGGCCGCGCACGAACCAGCGCTGCATCAGGATCACGACGATGAGCGGCGGCACCATGATGATGAGCGTGCCGGCCATCGCCACATTCCAGTCGGGCAGGCCGAATTCGGACGGGATCAGCGACCGGAGCTCGGTGACGGCGATGCCGAAATTCGGATCGGTCGTGACGAGCAGCGGCCAGAGATACTGGTTCCAGGCCCAGACGAACATGATCGTGAACAGCGCGATCATGTTCGGCCGCGACAGCGGCAGCAGCATGTCGACGAAGAAGCGCACCGGGCCGGAGCCGTCCATCTTGGCCGCCTCGGCGAGTTCGTCGGGAATGGTCAGGTAGAACTGGCGGTAGAGGAAGGTGCCGGTCGCGGTCGCGACGAGCGGAAGGATGAGGCCGGGATAGGAATTGAGCAGGCCCCATTCGAGCTTCACCTCGATGCCCGAGACCGTCTGCACGAGCCAGGTGATCCCCGTCACATTGAGGATCGCCTGGAACGGCGCCAGCGCATTCGCCGCCACCGCATAGGTCGGCACGATGCGAACCTCGAGCGGCAGCATCAACGTGACGAAGATCGCCCAGAACAGCGCCGAGCGGCCGGGGAAGCGGAAATAGACGATCGAGAACGCCGCCATGGCCGAGAGGATCACCTTGCCGCAGGCGACGGCGGTGGCGAAAAGGACCGAATTGAACAGCTTCCGGCCAAGATCGGCGCGCTGCCAGGCTTCGGCGAGATTGGCGTAGAGATCATGGCCCGGCACCAGCGGCATCGGCACCGTGTTGACGGTGCGGATGTCATGCGTCGCCGCGATGATCACGATGGCGAAGGGCACCAGCGCGATCAGGAGGCCGAGGAACAGGATCGCCTGGCAGATGGCGTCGAAGACGGGGGTGCGCTCGACCATGCCGCGCTTCCTTACTTGTAGTGCACGCGCCGCTCGATGAAGCGGAACTGCACGACGGTGAGCATGATGACGAGCAGCATCAGGATGATCGACTGCGCGGCGGCGCCGGAATAGTCGAGGCCTTTGAAGCCGTCGAAATAGATCTTGTAGACCATGAGCTCGGTCGCCCGCGCCGGCCCGCCCTGGGTCATGATGTCGACGATGCCGAATGAGTCCTGGAAGCTCTCGGTGATGTTGATCACGAGAAGAAAGAACAAGGTCGGCGTCAGCAGCGGCAGCTGGATGTCGAGGATGCGGCGCGCCGGGCCGGCGCCGTCCATCGCCGCCGCCTCGGTCAGCGAGCGCGGAATGGAGGCGAGCGCCGAGAGGAAGAAGATGAAGTTGTAGCCGATATATTTCCAGGAAAAGGCGATGACGATGGCGATCATCGCGTCGGTGCCGTCGAGCGCCGGATTCCAGAGACCGGGCGACAGGTGGTTGATCACCGACAGGAGCCCGGCCTCGGGCGCGAGGATGAAGCGGAAGGCGAGCCCGAGCGCCGGCGCGGCGATGGCATAGGGCCAGACGAGGACCGAGCGATAGGCGCGGTGGAAGCGCAGCTCGCGATCGGTGAAGAGCGCCAGCACGAGGGCGAGGCCCATGGCGATGACGGTCGAGGAGAGCGCGAAGACGAGGCTGCGGATGACCGAGTTCCAGTAGACCGGATCGGCGAGCAGCTGCTGGAAGTTCTGGAACCCGACCCACTGGTTGCCGCCGCCCCAGGGCTGCTCCAGCGTGAAGGCCCAGTAGAGCGCCTGGCCGCTCGGCCAGTAGAAGAAGACGAAGATCAGGACCAGCATCGGCGCCACGAACAGGAGGCCGATGGTGGTCGAGGAGAAGGTGGCGCGCTTTTCCATCGGTGTCCGGTTGGTCGAGCCGTCGGAGGCGAAGCCCTCTCCCGCTTGCGGGAGAGGGTTGGGTGAGGGGCTTGCTTGCCGTGATTGAGAGCGAGGAAGAGCCCTCACCCCGGCCCTCTCCCGCATGCGGGAGAGGGGGAAGCAAAGCCTAGGGCAGCTGCTTGCCCTTGTAGGTCTGCTCGAAGCGGCGGAGGATCTGGTTGCCGCGGGCCGCGGCCTCGTCGAGCGAGGTCTGGACATCGGCCTTGTTGATGAAGATCGCCTGCAGGCCGTTGGCCATTTCTTGGCGGATCTGCAGCAGGCCGCCGAGGCGGATGCCCGGATAGGAGTTCGGATCATCGGCCGGCGAGGCGGTCAGGCTCTTGATCGCCAGCTCGCGGCCGGCATAGGGAGCCTTCTCGTAGAAGCCTTCCTTGACCAGATAGTCGTAGCCCGAATTGCGGACCGGGATGTAGCCGGTCACGGTCGACCACTCCAGCGCCTCTTCCGGCTTGGCGATGAAGTTGAGGAAGGCGGCCGCGCCCTTGTATTCCGCGTCCGACTTGCCGGAGAGCACCCAGAGCGAGGCGCCGCCGACGAAGGAATGCTTGCGCTCGGTGCCGGCATAGACCGGGAGCATCGCGACGCCCCAGTTCATGCCCGGCTTGGCGGTGCGGCCGATATTGCCGTGGTCGCCGACCGAGGTGAGGATGACCTGGCAGTCGCCCGCCGCGAAGGCCTCGACGAAGGTCTGGCCGGTCTCCTTCGACTTCAGCACGGCTTCGCCGTTGTCGTACCAGCTCTTCAGGTCCTTGATATACTGGACCCACTTGCCCTTGTTGAAGACGAGCTCGGCATCGAGGCCTTCATAGCCGTTGCGCTTGGTGGCGATCGGCTCGCCATGCACGGCCATGAACTGCTCGCCATACTGCCAGATCTCGTCGCGCGAGATGTTGAAGCCGAGCGGGCAGGCATAGCCTGCGGCCTTCAGCGCCTTGAAGTCCTCGGCCGCCTCTTCCCAGGTCGCCGGCGCATGGTCCTTGCCGATCTTGGCGAAGGCGTCCTTGTTCCAGTAGAGCAGCGGCGTCGAGGAATTGAAGGGGAACGAATACATGTCGCCCTTCGAGGTCGCATAGTAGGACTTGATGCCGGAGAAATAGTCGTTCCAGTCGACCGTATAGCCCATGTCGGCCATCAGCTTGTTGGCCGGGTAGAAGGCGCCGGACAGCATGATGTCGAGCGTGCCGGCGTCCGAGACCTGGGCGATGGTCGGTTGCTTGCCGGCGCGGAAGGCGGCGATCGTGTTCTGCAGCGAGGCGTCGTAGGAGCCCTGCGAGGTGCAGACGACCTCGTAGTCCGACTGGGACTTGTTGAAGCGGTCGCACTGCTCCTGGACGCGCTTGGCGATGTCGCCGGTATTGCCGAACCAGAAGTCGATCTTCATCGTCTCGGCCATGGCCGGGCCGGCCAGCAGCGCGGAGACCGCGACCATGCCGGCGGCGCCGAGGAATTTGGCGTGCATGAAAGCCTCACGGAATTCGGGGTGGAGCGCCGCAGCCCGGCGCGACGGCACCCCGCTTAGCCGATCGAGGCCGCCGTGAGTAATGAAGTTTGGATGACAGGCCGGCTTACTATTTGCCGGCAAACTATCTCGGGGAAGACCCGCGCCGCAGCAGGGCGCGGGTGATCGGCTTCTGCGGCTCCGCGCGCAGGACCAGGGACGTCGTGACGCTGCCGAAGCGCGCGATCCTGTCGACGATCGCCTCCAGATCGGAGGGCGTCGGCACGATCACCTTCAGGATGAAGCAGTCCTCTCCGGTCAGCCGCAGCGCCTCGACGACATGCGGCATCTCGGAGAAGTTCTTGAGGCAGTCGCGGATATGCTCATGCGTGGTCCTGAGACGGATCACCGCCGTCATGCCGAGCCCGAGCGCCGCGGCATCGATCCGCGCGCCATAGCCGAGGATGACGCCGCGCTCCTCCAGCCGCTTCAGCCGTTCCGACGCCGCCGGCTGCGAAAGGCCGACGCGCCGTCCGAGTTCGGAGACCGAGATGCGCCCGTCCTGCTGCATGATCTCGACGATGGCGAGATCTGTCGGATCGAGAACAAGATCGGGCTCCGGACGCGACGTCATCGCTTGCCTTCAATTCATCGGCCGGGCGCCTGTTTTCCCGATGGAATGCCATGTTCGACCGGCCGGCACGCAGCGATATTCCGGCAATCGAAGACGTGGGCACAAGAGGCAAAGCAGATGCAGATCATCATTCTTCCAGGCATCGGCGGTTCGGGCGGCAGTCACTGGCAGAGCCGGTGGCAGGCGGAAGATCCGTCGATGCGCCGCTTCCGGCCGGGCGACTGGGATCAACCCGATCTCGCCGACTGGATCGCGGCGCTGGACCTCGAAGTGGAGCGCTCTTCGGCGCCGCCGATCCTCGCTGCACACAGCCTCGCCTGCCTGCTGGTCGCGCATTGGGCGGCCAAGAGCCGGCGCAGAGTGGCGGGCGCCTTCCTGGTGGCGGTTCCGGACCCCGGGTCGTCCGTCTTCCCGGCCGAGGCGCGGGGCTTCGCCGCCGTGCCTGGTCGACGATTGCCGTTTCCCTCGCTCGTCGTCGCGAGCACGAACGATCCCTACGGGTCGATGGAGAGCGTCGAAGCGCGCGCCGCGGACTGGGGCAGCCGGGTCGTCGTCGCAGGGCCGCTCGGACACATCAACGGACAAAGCGGGCTCGGCGACTGGCCGGCCGGCCGCGCGCTGCTCGCCGACTTCGCCGCGGCGGCGAGCGGAGACACGGTGGTCACGGTGTGAGTTCGATCGCTGACGGCCTCCTGATGCGACGAGACGCCAGGCGCCTTCGTAGCCGAGCCATGTCTGTGGCAGAGTGAATCGCGGAGGCTGTGATGGCGCGCTCGGAACGGCTGCTCGATCTGATCCAGGAACTGCGCCGGCACCGGATGCCGGTGAGCGGCGCAGCGCTTGCCGAGGCGCTCGGCATCAGCCTCCGCACGCTCTATCGCGACATCGCGACGCTGAAGGGCCAAGGCGCCGATATCGAGGGCGAGCCGGGGCTCGGCTATGTGCTGAAGCCGGGCTTCCTGCTGCCGCCGCTGATGTTCTCGCAGGAGGAGATCGAGGCGCTGGTGCTCGGCATGCGGCTGGTCGGCGCGCAGGGCGACCCGCCGCTCCAGCGCGCGGCGCAGCATGCGCTGACGCGGATCGCCGCCGTGCTGCCGGAGGATCTCAAGGCCGACCTCGAGGCGTCGACCCTGATCGTCGCACCGCTGAAGCCGCCGCAGCATCGGGTCGACCTCGCCGCGCTCCGCGCCGCCATCCGTTCGGAGCTGAAGATCGCGATCGGCTATGCCGACGCCGCCGGGACCGTCACCGACCGCACCGTCTGGCCCTTCGCACTCGGCTTCTTCGAGAAGGTACGGGTACTCGTCGCCTGGTGCGAGCTGCGGGAGGACTTCCGTCATTTCCGCACCGACCGGATCGCGACGCTCACCAGCGTCGGCGCGCGCTATCCGCGGCGGCGGGCGGCGCTGCTGAAGGACTGGCGGGCGCGGCCGGAGGCGGCGGGGCATGGCTGAAGGCTGCTGACAGAAACTGTCAGCGTCCCCCTCTAGGTTCGTCTCGTTCGCAACCCGAAGGGAGTGCCGCCATGGCCGCAGCCAATCTGATCATTCTCTATGTAGAAAATTGCACGAAAAGCACCGCTTTTTATCGCGATTTGTTGGAGCGCGAGCCCGACGTCGCGGCACCGAATTTCTCATCCTTCACGCTGGCGGACGGCATGTCGCTCGGGCTCTGGACCCGCGCCAATGCCCAGCCTCCGGCCGCTGCAGGCGGCGCCGAAGGCGAGATCGCCTTCATGGTGACGACGCCCGCCGAGATCGAGGCGCGGCTGGCCGACTGGACGAGCCGCGGCCTGCCGATCGCCCAGCCGCTCACGACCATGGATTTCGGACCGACCTTCGTCGCCCTGGATCCCGATGGCCACCGCCTCCGCGTCTGCCTCTTCGACGCCTGACCGCTCACCCCCAACGACCCCCCCCCCCCCGCCCCTCGATTGTATGCAATCCTCACAGATTGCATACAATCTATCTTGACGGTGTCATGATGTAGTGGCACCTTCAATTGCAGCATGATCGAGCCGAGGGGAAAGGCTCCGTCACGGCCGTGGAAGTCATTCCGCCGCCGCGCTCCGGTCCGGGCCTCAAGGCTCCAAGACTTCGCAGTTCATTGCCGGCCGTTCGACACCGCCTCTTCGCGGATCGCTGCGTCATGCGCCGGAAACTGACAGAAGACCACGCATGGAGATTGGGGGATCGCCATGGCACAACCATTCACGACACAACCATCAGTCGGCATCATGAGCCTCGCCTTCGGGGCGATCGGCATCGTCGCCGCCGCCGCGATGACCATAGCCGCCAAGGACGACGGTGCAGGCGCTTCCGCGCGCCATATCGCTCGCGGCAGCGCTCCGCAGGTCATTGTCGCGGATGGTGCCGGACCATCGGTCCGGCCCGCCCGGGGCATCATCGCCATGGCGCCCGCGGCGCCGGTGGCGGAGCTTCTGCCCCGTCCGGCGCGCGGCGGCGGAGCGGATTGAGCCGGTCCGCCCACGTTCCTCAGAGGCTGACGCCGAGGCGCTCCGTCCAGACGAGCCCCTCGGTCGTGTCGCCGCGCGGCTTGTACTCGCAGCCGATAAAGCCGCGATAACCCAGTTCTTCCAAGGCCGTGAAGACGGCCGGGTACCAGATTTCGCCCTCGTCCGGTTCGGCGCGGCTGGGGACGGCGGCGATCTGCACATGGCCGACCAGCGGGTAGAACCGCCGCAGCCGGGTCAGCACGTCGCCGGTCGCAACCCCGACATGATAGACGTCGAAGAGCAGGCGGACATTGTCGAGTCCCACCGCCTCGGCGATCTCGGCGGCCTCGTCGACGCGGCTGTAGAAATAGCCCGGCTTGTCACGCGGGTTGATCGCCTCCAGCAGCAGCGTCACGCCGTCCCGCGCCGCCTCGTCGGCCGCCCGCCTGAGATTGGCGATGAAAGTGGTGCGGCTCGCCGGCGTATCGTCGACGACGCCGGCCATGGCATGGATGGCCGTCGCCCCGGTCGCCCGGCAGAAAGCCAGCGCCTCGGCGACCGAGGCCTCGAACTCGGCCTCGCGGCCCGGCAGCGCGCCGAGCCCGAACTCGCCGGCCTCGACATTGCCACGGACGGTGTTGACGCCGGTGACGACAACGCCGGCCTCCGCAGCCGCGGCGGCGACGCTTTCGGCCGGAACGTCATAGGGCCAGTGCATCTCGACGGCCGAAAACCCGGCGCGACCGGCAGCAGCGATACGGCCGAGGAGCGGAAGCTCGGCCCAGAGAAAGCCGAGATTGGCGGAAAAGCGCAGCATGTTCCCTTCCTTCTCAGGCGACGAAGCGGCCGCCGAGTTCGTCCTCGATATGGGCATGGATGATCTCGTCGAACCGCGTCTCGGCGGCGAAGCCGAGCTCGGCGGCGCGGCGGACGTCGAAATCTGTCGGCCATCCGGCGACGATGCGCTCGATGGTGGCATCGCTCTCGCGGCGAATGCGGGCGACGACCTTGTCCCCGGCAATGCGGCGGAGCGCCTCGATTTCATCGCCGACCGTGCAGGAAAGGCCCGGCAGCGAGATGGCGCGGCGCGGCCCGATCCGCGCGCCGTCGAGGGTAGCGGCGTGCTTCAGGAAGCCGACGGCGGCGCGCGGCGATGCGAACCAGTGGCGCACGCCCTCGGAGACCGGCAGGACGGCCTCGTGCCCGGCGAGCGGCTCTCGTATGATGTTGGAGAAGAAGCCCGACGCCGCCTTGTTCGGTTTGCCGGGGCGCACGCAAATCGTCGGCAAGCGGATGGCGACGCCGTCGAAGAAGCCGCGTCGCGTATAGTCGGAGAGCAGCAATTCGCCGATCGCCTTCTGCGTGCCGTAGCTCGTCAGAGGCGTCGTGAAGTAATCGTCCGGGATCTTGTCCGGGAACGGCGCACCGAACACCGCGATCGACGATGTGAAGACGACACGGGGCGTATAACCGTCGCCGACGAGGCGGATCGCATCGAAGAGATAGCGGGTCCCGTCGAGATTGATACGATAGCCCTTGTCGAAGTCGGCCTCGGCCTCGCCCGAGACGATCGCGGCGAGGTGGAAGACGATGTCGGGCCGGCCCGCGACCAACGAAGCGGCGACGCCCGGCTCCGAGATGTCGGCGGCGCGGCGGTCGACCGCGCCCGTGAAGCCTTCCGGCAGCGGCGGCTCCACGACATCAATGAGTGTCAGCCGCTCCAGGGCACGCTCGCCAAGCCCGCCATCGGCGACCAGCGCCGCGGTCAGCTTGCGGCCAACCATGCCGGCAGCCCCCAGGATCAGCACATGCATCGTCTCGTCCCTCCCGTCGGTTCTTGATATCGGTTCAATACGACTGGGCGGCCGCATGCAAGCGGCAACACAACTTGCCGCCCGTCAGCGCCAGAGTCCCCGCATGCGGGCGGCGAGATCGACCGGCGCCATCGGCCGCGCCGCTGGACCGGAGACAACCTTCTCCGGCGGCGGCCAAGCACGCTGGCGGAAATGCGGCAGCAGCGCCGGCGGGATGAAGCGGGTGCGCGCGGCATAGACATGGCGGTCGCCGCCACGCGGCTGGCCATGCACGAAAAAGCGCTGCGGCACCATGAGGTGCAAATCCTCCTTGGCGCGCGTCATCGCGACATAGAGCAGCCGCCGCTCCTCCTCGATTTCGGCCGAGGAGCCGGTCCCGAGATCGGAGGGAATGCAGCCGTCGACGGCGTTGAGCAGGAAGACCTGGTTCCATTCCTGACCCTTGGCAGAATGGATCGTCGAGAGGATCAGGTAATCCTCGTCGAGCAGCGGCACGCCAGCCTCGTCCGAGGTCGCGCCGGGCGGGTCGAGGGTCAGCTCGGTCAGGAAGCGCTCGCGTGTCGGGAAGGTGGCGGCGATGGCGGCCAGCTGGCCAAGATCGAGCGCCCGGACGGCAGCATCCTCGTAGCGCCGCTCCAGCCGCGGCTCGTACCAGGCGCTGAGCGCGGCGAGTTCGCCCGGCCAGCCAATGCTGCGCGCGGCGAGCGCCGTCATCAATGTTGCGAAACCCGTCCAGTCCTCGCGGGCGCGGGCCGGCGGCGCGAAGGCGGCGAGCGCCGCGGGGGGATCGGCGACGGCGGCGAGTTCGTCGAGCAGCCGGCCGGCCGTGCCGGGGCCGACACCCTCGACGAGCTGCACGGCGCGGAAGGCGGCGACGCGGTCGCGCGGATTCTCGGCAAAGCGCAGCAGCGCCAGGAGATCCTTCACATGCGCCGCATCGAGGAACTTGAGCCCGCCGAACTTCACGAAGGGGATGTTGCGGCGGGTCAGCTCGACTTCCAGCGGACCGCTGTGATGCGAGGCGCGGAAGAGGACCGCCTGCGCCTTCAGCGCCGTGCCGCATTCCCGCGCCGCGAGCACCTTCTCGACGACATAGCGCGCCTGGTCCGTCTCGTCTCGGACGGCGACGAGCGCCGGCGGCTCGCCACCTGCCCGGTCGGTCCAGAGATCCTTGGTGAACCGCTCCTGCGCGAGGCCGATCACGGCATTGGCGGCGGCGAGGATCGGCGCCGTCGAACGGTAGTTGCGCGCCAGCGTCACGATGGTCGCCGGCGGATCGAAGGCCTTGGGGAAATCGAGGATGTTGCGAAGTTCGGCGGCGCGGAAAGAGTAGATCGACTGCGCATCGTCGCCGACGACGGTGAGCCCGTCGCCGCGCGGCTTCAGGCGGTAGAGGATCGAAGCCTGCAGGCGGTTGGTGTCCTGGAACTCGTCGACCAGCACATGGTCGAACTGGGCCGCGACGCTCTCGGCGATCGTCGGCTCCGCCATGGCATGGGCGAGGTAGAGCAGCAGGTCGTCGTAATCGAGCACGTTCTGCCGCTGCTTGGCCTCGACATAGGCGGCGAACAGCGCCGCCAGTTCGTCCTTCCACATGGCACACCACGGGAAGACCTCGATCAGCGCCGTCTCGAGCGGCATCTCGGCATTCACGACGCGCGAATAGATCGCGAGGCAGGTGCCCTTCTGCGGAAAGCGGCTCTCCTTCTTCGAGAAGCCGAGCTCGTGCCGCGCGAGATTCATGAGATCCGCGGAATCCTCGCGATCATGGATCGTGAAGGCCGGGTCGAGGCCGATCCAGGACGCATATTCCCGCAAGAGTCGCGCACCAACGGCATGGAATGTGCCTGACCAGAGCAGCGCGCCGGCCAGCGCCTCGGCGCGGTCGCCAAAGCTCGCCGCGGCGATCCGCTCCACCCGGCGCGCCATTTCCGAGGCGGCACGGCGCGAGAAGGTCAGCATCAGAATGCGGCCGGGATCGGCGCCGTTGCGGATGAGATGCGCGACGCGGTGGGCGAGCGTGTTGGTCTTGCCCGAGCCTGCGCCGGCGACGATGAGCAGCGGTCCGGGGCTTCCGGCGGTGATGCCGTGCTCTGCGGCGCGGCGCTGGTCGTCATTCAGCCGCGCGAGGGGATCGGCGCTCATGTCTCTTTCAGCTTCTCGAATCGGGCCGGCCCGGCCGCGCGATTGCAGCACAATTCGCGTTTTGTTCGCAATGGTGCCAGAAGTAGCCCGCGAAGCGCGGCGCTCCGGCGCGGCTGTGGCGGCACGCGTTGAAAGGAAAAGAGCGCCGTGCCACCATTAGGCCATGGTACGCGGCAGTGCAGCATGTTATGCCGCAGTGCACTTTGCCCAGAGGATCGTTGATGACCGGTTCGAAGATCGTTCCCGTTATTCTCGCCGGCGGTTCGGGAACCCGGCTTTGGCCCATCTCCCGCGACAGCCTGCCGAAGCAGTTCCTCGGTCTCGGATCGCCGAAGACCTTTTATCAGGAGACACTGCAGCGGCTGCCGGAGAAGAGCAGCGGCGTGACCGACCCGATCGTTGTAACGAGCGACGATTTCCGCTTCTTCGCGCGCCGCCAGGCTGCCGAGGTCGGTATCGACGCGACCGTCGTGCTGGAGCCGGCCCGCCGCGACTCAGCCGCCGCGATGATCGTTGCCGCTCATATCGCGCAGCAGCGTTATGGCGAGGACTGCCTCGTGCTGGCGCTGGCCGCCGATCATCTCGTGCCCGACGCCAAGACCTTCCGCAGCGCCTGCCTCACGGCCGCCGCCGTCGCCGAAGAGGGCTACATCGTCACCTTCGGCATCACGCCGACCGAACCGCGCACCAGCTACGGCTATATCCGTCCTGGCGCGCCGCTCGGCGTTCCCGGCTCGTTCAAGGTCGAGCGCTTCGTCGAGAAGCCGAACCGCGAGACGGCCGAGGGCTATCTCGCCGAGGGTTATCTCTGGAATTCGGGCAATTTCATTTTCCCGGCGGCGCTGATGATCGCCGAGGCGGAGAAGTTCGAGCCCGAGATCGCCGCCGGCGCCGCGAGCGCCGTCGCCACCGCTACCGAGGATCTCGGGTTCATCCGACTCGGCAAGCCGGCCTTCCTGGCGACGCCGGCGAAATCGATCGACTACGCCGTGCTGGAGCGGACCGACAGGGCCGCCGTCATCGAGGGCCGCTTCGCCTGGTCGGACATCGGCAGCTGGGACGCGGTGCGTGAACTCGGCACGCCGACTGAAGAGGGCAACGTCACCTTCGGCCCGGTCTCGCTGCTCGACAGCCGCAACGCCTTCGTCCATTCCGAAGGCCCGCTCGTCACCGGCATCGGTCTCGATGGCTTCACCGTCATCGCCTCGGACGACGCCATCCTCGTGATGCCGACCGAGCGCAGCCAGGACGTGAAGCATCTCGTCGCCGGCCTCAAGGCCGAGAAGCGTAACGAGGCCAACGAGCACATCAAGATCCACCGCCCCTGGGGCACCTACCAGACGATCTGCCGCGGCGAGCGCTTCCATGTGAAGAAGATCGTGGTCGATCCCGGCGCGATCCTGTCGCTGCAGAAGCATCACCACCGCGCCGAGCACTGGGTGATCGTCAAGGGCACCGCCGAGGTGACGCTGGGCGACAAGGTCTACACGGTCAACGAGAACGAATCGACCTATCTGCCGATCGGCTCGATCCACCGCGTCGCCAACCCGGGCAAGATCCCGCTCGAGCTGATCGAGGTCCAGACCGGCTCCTATCTCGGCGAGGACGACATCGTCCGCCTCGAGGACAAATACGCCCGCGTCTGAGACCGGGGATTGGAGACAAGAGGGCGCCGGAGCAAGCCGGCGCCCTTTTTCATGGGCCTATTTTTCCAGCCGGGCGATGAGGCTCGACGTGTCCCAGCGGTTGCCGCCCATCGCCTGGACATCGCCATAGAACTGGTCGACCAGCGCCGTCACGGGGAGCTTCGCGCCGTTGCGCCGCGCCTCGTCGAGGCAGATGCCGAGATCCTTGCGCATCCAGTCGACGGCGAAGCCGAAATCGAACGAGCCGGCATTCATCGTCTTGTAGCGGTTCTCCATCTGCCAGGACTGCGCGGCGCCCTTGGAGATCACCTCGATCACGGCCTCGACATCCATGCCGGCGCGCTTGCCGAAATGCAGCGCCTCGGCGAGGCCCTGGACCAGACCGGCGATGCAGATCTGGTTCATCATCTTCGCGAGCTGGCCGGCGCCGGAGGGGCCGAGCAGCCGGCAGGCCCGCGCGTAGGCCTGGATCACCGGCTCGGCCTTGTCGAAATCGGCCGGATCGCCGCCGCACATCACCGTCAGCACGCCGTTCTCGGCCCCCGCCTGGCCGCCGGAGACGGGCGCGTCGACGAAGCCGAAGCCGCGCTCGCGCGCCGCGGCGTCGAGCTCGCGCGCGACATCGGCCGAGGCGGTCGTGTGATCGACGAAGACAGTGCCCTTGGCCATGGCCTCGAACGCGCCGTCCGGACCGATGGTGACGGCGCGGAGGTCGTCGTCGTTGCCGACGCAGCAGAAGACGAGATCCTGCCCTTTGGCCGCTTCGGCGGGGGTCGCCGCCGTCCTGCCGCCATGCGCCGCGACGAAGGATTCCGCCTTCGCGGCCGTGCGATTATAGACCGTCACGTCATGGCCCTTGGCCGCGAGATGGCGCGCCATCGGGAAGCCCATGACGCCGAGACCGAGAAACGCCACCTTTGCCATTGCCTAGCTCCTGAATTTCCGGGAGGCGCGAGGGTAGCCGCGCCGGACGCCATCTTCTAGACTCTCAAATCGTTTCAAGGGAGGACGTCCGATGCCGCAGCAACCGCCGCTCGCCGTTTCAAGCTGGAGCCTGCACCGCGCGCTCGGGCTCGCCTGGTACAACCGGCCGGACAACGACATCGAGCCGAAGGCCGAGGAGACCTGGGGCAAGGGCTCCATGACGCTGCTCGAGTTTCCCGCAGCGGTCGCCGCGCTCGGCATCGACCGCGTCGAGATCTGCTCCTTCCATATCCGGACCCGCAATCCCGCCTATCTTGGCGAACTCAGCGCCGCGCTGGCGGCGAGCGGCGTCACGCTGCAGACGCTGTTGATCGAATATGGCGACATTTCCGACCCCAGGACCGCCGAGCGCGACCTCGCCTGGATCGAGCGCTGGATCGACACGGCGGCGATCCTCGGCGCGGAAAAGGCGCGCGTCATCGCGGGCAAGGCAAAGCCGACGCCGGAGGCGCTGACGCTGAGCGCGGCCGGCCTTTCGCGCCTCGCCCGCCACGGCGCATCGCGCGGCGTCGAAATCGTGACCGAGAACTGGTTCGATCTTCTCGCGACGCCTGCCGATGTCGAGGCGCTGTTCAGCCAGATCGACGGTCCCGTCGGCCTCAACGGCGATTTCGGCAATTGGGACGGACCGACCAAATACGCCGATCTCCGCGCCATTTTCCCGCGCGCCGTCTGCTGCCATGCCAAGGGCGACTTCTCGTCCGGCGCCCTCGACGAAGCCGATTACGGCGCCTGCCTGGACGTGGCGACCGAAGCCGGCTTCCACGGCCCCTATACGCTGATCTATGACGGACCCGATCCCGACGAGCTCGGCCATCTCGCCATCGAGCGTGACTTCATCCGCGCCCGATTCGCCTGACGAGAGCAACTCAGCGGCGCGCCGCGACGGCGCGGCGAGCGGGATCGGGCTGCTCCTCCGGCTGGTGCTCGAAGCTGTAATCGGCGAGCAGCAGGATGGCCCTCGCGAAGACGACCTCCTCATAGCGCGTTTTGTCGGCGTTCTGCCGCGCCTCGCCGGCCCGGCGCTCCAGCGTCGCGCGGATGAAGTTGTCGCCCTTCGTCCTCTGGAACCGCCGCGCCATCGCCTCGGCGCGACGGGCCTGTGTCTCCATGCGCCGCACCGCGCCGGCGATCTCGGTGCGCTGCCTTACCAGCGTGTCGCGGATGGCAGCGACGAGATCGACGCTCTCGAACGGGATGTCGCTGTCGAGCACCGAGGCGACCAGTTCGTGGATATGATCCATCGCCCGGCCGGCGAGCGCCGCCGCGTCGATCTCGCCCTCGTATCCGGCCGCGTCATAGGCGGCGCGGCGCTCGGGATCGGACAGGACTTCATAGGCATGGGCGAGGCGGTGGAACGCCTCGGCATTGCCGCCGGCATCGGGATGCGCCTGGCGGGCGCGGCGCCGATAGGCCTTGTCGATCTCGCCGGCGCCGGCGTCGGCCGCGACCGACAACTCGCTATAGAGGCTCTTCTTCTCGGCCACCGCCGTTCCCGCTGTTTCAGCCGTCCGTCATCAGGCAGCAGTCATGCCGCAGGAACGGGTGTCCCGTAAAGCCGCGCTCAGCCGCCGAACAGGCGCCCGAGGAAGCCGGGCTCGCGATGGATGACCGTTCCCGGCGGCGGCGCATCCGCCTGCCCCACCGCACCCGGCGGCACGGGACCGGGGTCGTAGCCCTGGCCGTAGTCCTGACCTTGGCCGTAATCCTGACCATAGCCCTCGCCGCCGTAGGTCTCGCGCGCGTTCGGCGGATAGCCGTTGGCGGCATAGCCGGGATCGGCCTCGGGCGGCGGAAGCGCTGCCGCGCCGCGCTCCGGATCGGTGACGGAGGCATAGTCGGACGGCCGCGTGCTTCCGGTGAGATCGGCGGCGGAGTCGACGAGACCGCCCGGCTGCGGCGGGGCCGCATCCTGCAGCGCGCCCGTCTGCTCGCCGCCCACCGTCTGCGGCGGGGCGGCGTCGGCCTGGAAGCGGGCCGGATCGCGGAAGGTATAGTCGCCCGGCAGATTGGCGACCGCGACGCCCTGATGCGCCTCGATCATGAAGCGGTTCCAGATCTCGGCCGGCAGCGAGCCGCCGGTCATGCGCTTGGTCGGCTTGAAGTCGTCATTGCCGAGCCAGACGCCCGCCGTGAGATTGGCGGTGTAGCCGACGAACCAGGCATCGCGGGAATCATTGGTGGTGCCGGTCTTGCCGGCCGCTGGCCAGCCGGCGATCGCCGCCTTGCGGCCGGTGCCGCGCGCCAGCGTATCGGACAGCATGGAATTCATCATGCCGACATAGGTCGGGTCGATCACCTGCACCGCATCGGCATGCGGACGCTGGTAGAGCACCTTGCCGTCGACCGATTTCACGCTGGTGATGACATAGGGCGCCACCGCATAGCCGCCATTGGCAAAGGGCACGTATGAATCGGTCAGTTCGAGCAGGTTGACCTCGGAGGTGCCGAGCGCGATCGAGGGATTGGGCTGCAGGTCGGACTTGATGCCGAGACGATGCGCCGTCGCGACCACGCCAGCCGGGCCGACCTCGTTGGCGAGCTGGACCGCAACCGTGTTGATCGAGAGCGCCAGCGCCGTCTGCAGCGTCACCGGGCCGCGATAGGTCTTCTCGTAGTTCTTCGGCTCCCATTTGCCGATCCGCGTCGGCTCGTCGATGCGCACGGTCTCAGGCGTCAGGCCGAATTCGAGCGCCGTCAGATAGACGAAGGGCTTGAAGGCGGAGCCCGGCTGGCGCTTCGCCTCGACCGCGCGGTTGAACTGGCTCTTCTCATAGTCGCGGCCGCCGACCATGGCGCGGACGGCGCCCGTCCCGTCGATCGCGACCAGCGCGCCCTGGCTGACGCCGTATTTCTTGCCGCTCTTGTCGAGCGTTTCCGTTACTGCGCGCGCGGCGGCGTTCTCCAGATGAGCATCGATCGTCGTCTCGACGGTGACGTCCTGATCGAGCGCACCGACGACGTCGGGCACGACATCGGCGACCCAGTCGGCGACGTAATAGGCACCGCTGCCGGCGCCCTGTTTCTGCGGCTCGACCGTCACCGCGACGGCCTGCTTTTCTTGGTCGGCGGTGATGAAGCCTTCCTCACGCATGGCGGAGAGGACGAGGTCGGCGCGCTGGTTGGCGGCTTCGGGATCGCTGGTCGGCGCATAGCGCGACGGCGCCTTCAACAGCGCGGCGAGAATCGCCGCCTCCTTCAGCGAGATCTCGCGCGCCGACTTGCCGAAATAGCGGCGCGAGGCGGCATCGACGCCGTAAGCGCCGGCGCCGAGATAGACGCGGTTGAGATAGGCCTCCATGATCTGGCTCTTGGAGTATTTGAGCTCCAGCCAGACGGCCATCATCGCTTCCTGCAGCTTGCGCTGGAAGGTGCGGTCCGGCTTCAGGAAGAGGTTCTTGGCGAGCTGCTGCGTGACGGTCGAGCCGCCCTGCACGACGCTGCCGGCGCGCGCATTCACATAGGCCGCGCGGACGAGTCCATAGGGATCGACGCCGAAATGCTCATAGAAGCGGCGGTCCTCGATGGCGACCACCGCCTGCGGCAGATAGGGCGGCAATTCGTCGATGCGCACGAATTCGCCACCGGTATCGCCGCGATTGGCGATCAGCGAGCCGTCATTGGCGAGGATCTTGATGTTGGGCGGCCGCTTCGGCAGCACCGACCAGTCGGTCGAGGACGGCAGCTGGCTCGCATAATAGACGACGCCACCGACCAGCGCGATCGAGCCCCAGACGGCGAGGATGATGCCCCACTTCACCGTCGCACGGAAAAAGCGGAAGACGCCCGAACCGCCCTGACGACGGCGTTCGCGCGCCTCGCGGCGACGGTCGGAGGCGCGGGCCCGGCGGCTGCGGGGCCGGTCGGTCTCGCCATCGAGATCGATGAAGTCCGCGTCCTCGGCATCGCGGGCGCGACCCGATCGGCCGCTCCGGCCGGAGCGTCCGAACATGGCCCGGTCCTCATCGCCGAGGCGAATCGTCGAGCCGTCATCCGCTTCCTCGCGGGGCCGGTCGAGGACCGGTTCGATCCGGTCGCGGCGTGGGGTCGGTCTCGCCATGCGGGCAGCGGGTCCTTCTGGCCGGAGGTCCTGAGTGGTGGTCCTTGCCCCGCGACATGAGCGCGGAATGCGGCGATTTCGCGGGACAGGCCGCGATCCGCGTCAGAATAGCCGAAGCATGTAGTCGATCTGTTAAGAATGCCGCGCGACACGCGCGGGGCGAAACGCATGGTATGGACCGGCTTCCCTTCGCCGGTCCGCTGCCCCATCTTCGGCGCGCCGAAAGGACCGCCCGTGCAAGCCGATACCGTTTCCGTCCTGCTGCCGCTCGCCGTGGAGGGGCCCTACACCTATCGGGTTCCGCCGGGTGTCGCCCTGGCGCCGGGCGACATCGTCCGCGTGCCGCTCGGGCCGCGCGAGATGCTGGGCGCGGTCTGGGACGATCCGCCGGACGGCAGCGTCGGCCACAATCGGCTGCGGCCGGTCGCGCATCGCTATGACGCGCCGCCGATCGAGGAGAGCCTCCGCCGATTCGTCGACTGGGTCGCGCGCTACACGATGACGCCGCGCGGCATGATCCTCCGCATGGTTCTGCGGGCGCCGGATGCCCTGCTGCCCGAGCGGGCGATCGCCGCGCTGCGCTTCTCGGGAAACGTCCCGGCGCGGCTGACGCCGGCGCGCGAGACCGTCCTCGCGAAGATGAGCGACGGCGAGCCGCTGCCGAAATCTGGCCTTTCCGCTGCGCTCGGCGTCTCCCCGGCCGTCATCGCCGGACTGGTCGCACAAGGGACGCTCGTCGAAGCGGCGATCGCGCCACCGCCCGTCGCGGCCCTGCCGGATCCCGACCATGCGCGGCCGGAGCTCGGCAGCGGCCAGATCGAGGCGGCCGAGGCGCTGCGCGCGATGGTCGATGCCGGAAGTTACGAGGTCGCGCTGATCGACGGCGTCACCGGATCAGGCAAGACGGAGGTCTATTTCGAGGCGGTGGCGGAGGCGCTCCGCCGCGGAAAGCAGGCGCTGATCCTCTTGCCGGAGATCGCGCTCACCGGCGACTTCCTCGACCGCTTCGCCCGCCGCTTCGGCGCCCGGCCGGCGGAATGGCATTCCGAACTGCCGCAGCGTGGGCGCGAGCGCGTGTGGCGCGGCGTCGCCGACGGCAGCGTCCGGGCGGTCGTCGGCGCCCGCTCGGCGCTCTTCCTGCCCTTCCGCGAGCTCGGGCTCGTCATCGTCGACGAAGAGCATGACGCCGCCTACAAGCAGGACGAGGGCGTGACCTATCATGCGCGCGACATGGCCGTGGTGCGCGGCAATCTCGGCGCCTTTCCGGTCATCCTCGCCTCGGCGACGCCCTCGATCGAGAGCCGCGTCAATGCCGACCAGGGCCGCTATCGCCGCCTGCATCTCCCGGCTCGGTTCCGCGCCGCGAAGCTGCCGGAAATCCGCGCCATCGACCTTCGCGCCGATCCGCCCGAGCGCGGGCGCTTCCTGTCGCCGGTGCTCGTCACGGCCATGGAAGAGACCCTCGCGGCAGGTTCGCAGTCGCTGCTCTTCCTCAATCGCCGCGGCTATGCGCCCCTGACTCTCTGCCGCACCTGCGGCCACCGCTTCCAGTGCCCCAACTGCTCCAGCTGGCTGGTCGAGCATCGGTTCCGCGGCCAGCTCGTGTGCCACCATTGCGGCCATACCGAGCCGCGGCCGAACCACTGCCCGATCTGTGCCAGCGAGGACAGCCTCGTCGCCTGCGGCCCGGGCGTCGAGCGCATCGCCGAGGAGGTGACGGCCCGCTTCCCGCAGGCGCGCGCGATCGTCCTTTCCAGCGACATGCAGGGCGGCGTGCAGCAGATGCGCAGCGAACTGGAGGCGATCCGGTCGGGCGCAGTCGATATTGTTATCGGCACGCAGCTCGTCGCCAAGGGCCATAATTTCCCCGGCCTCGCGCTGGTCGGCGTCATCGATGCCGATCTCGGCCTCGCACAGGGCGATCCGCGCGCGGCGGAGCGGACGTTCCAGCTTCTGGCGCAGGTGACGGGGCGCGCCGGACGGGCGGGCGGCGACAGCCGCGCCTTCCTGCAGACCTATGCGCCGGATCATCCGGTCATCGCAGCCATCGCATCGGGCGATTCCGAGGCCTTCTACCAGCGCGAGATCGAGGCGCGGCGGGTCTCGGGCCTGCCGCCCTTTGGCCGTCTCGCCGGCCTCATCGTCTCGGCCGCCGACCGGGCGAGCGCCATGGCGCATGCGCAGGCGCTGCGGCGGCTGGCACCGCCCGAGGACGTCGCGATGGTGCTCGGCCCCTCCGAGGCGCCGCTCGCGGTGCTGCGCGGCCGCCATCGCTTCCGCCTGCTCGTCCGGGCGCCGCGCGGCTTCGATCTGCAGGGTTTCATCGCCGGCTGGCTTGCCGCATCGCCACCGCCGCGCGGCAGCGTGAAGGTGCAGATCGACATCGATCCGCTGAGCTTCCTATAGGCCGACGGGCGCAAGCCGCCTTGCGAAGCGGCGCCAAGCGGGTTAGCCCATCTGCGGACCGTGCGGCATCCCCCGGCACGGCCCGCCGCACGAGCAGGAACCAGCATGGCCACCAAGAAAGTCATCTACGATACGGATCCCGGCGTCGACGACGCCATGGCGCTTCTCTTCCTGCTCGCGGCGCCCGATGTCGAACTCGTGGGCGTGACGACGGTGCTCGGCAATCACCGCATCGACGTCACCACGCGCAATGCGCTGTTCCTCAAGGACACGTTCGGCTTCGATGCTCCCGTCGCGCGCGGCGCCGGCCGTCCGCTCGTCCTCGAGGAGAAGGACCCGCCGGTCTGGGTGCATGGCGAGAACGGCCTCGGCGACATCCTGCTGCCCGAGACGATCCGCTCGGAGGAGCATCCCCTGCCCGCGCACCGCTTCATCATCGAGACCGTGCGCAAGCATCCGCACGAGATCTCGATCGTCGCCGTCGGCCGCATGACCAATCTCGCACTGGCGCTGCGCGAGGACCCCGAGATCGCCTCGCTGGTCAAGGAAATCGTCATCATGGGCGGCGCCTTCGGCTATCGCGGCCATTCCGGCAATGTCACGCCGGTGGCGGAGGCCAACATCATCGGCGACCCGCATGCCGCCGACGAGATGTTTGCCGCGTCCTGGCCGATCGTGGTCGTCGGGCTCGACGTCACGCAGGAAGCGATCATGAGCACGCCCTATCTCGAGGCGCTGCGCGATCAGGGCGGCCATATGGGCCGGTTCATCTGGGACGTGTCGCGCTATTACGAGCGCTTCTACCGCTCCTCCACCAAGTTCGACGGCATCCCGGTGCACGATTCCTCGGCGGTCGCCTATCTGCTCGACCCGACGCTGTTCACGACCCGCGGTGGACCGATCCGTGTCGTCACCGAAGGCATCGCCATCGGCCAGACCATCCAGGCGCCCAACACGCGGCGCTTCCCGCCGAACAACGCCTGGGAAGGGCTGCCCGATCACAAGATCTGCATCGACGGCGACGCCGACCGCTTCCTCGAGCTCTATTTCGACACCATCGTCGCCGCCGCGGCGAACGGCGCCTGAGGAGCGTGTCCATGGCCGAGAGCGACGAGCCGCTGCTGCTGGTCACGTCCATACCGCCGCGCTTCGGCGGCGAGGACGAACGGCGCCAGCTTTCGCGCGCCGGCCTCACCATCGCCGATGCGGTCGCCTCCTTCGAGGCGGCCGGCTTCCGCGTGGTCTCGGTAAACCGCGAGGGCGAGAAGGCCGGAATCCACGGCTATCCGACGGTCGAGATCACCGAGGTGCCGCCGGGCGGGCTCTTCCCCAACAAATACGGCCCGAGCTTCGGCCAGATCCTCGCGACGTTCGGCGAGGCGCCCGGCGCCGTCGTCAATGCCGACATCTATATGGTGAAGAGCGACGTCGCGAAGGTGCTGCGCGAGCGGCCCGGAACGGTGCTCATCGCCCGCCGGCTCGACGTGGCGACGCAGGCGAA
>Ga0209930_1001975_pt1 | contig 27168 bp, 23 predicted proteins | sample ThiBiot_500_biof_2_FD_183948 | JGI IMG/M metagenome (GOLD analysis project Ga0209930, IMG submission 183948) | Wastewater bioreactor microbial communities from Cape Town, South Africa - Thiocy_cont_500_biof (SPAdes) | ecosystem: Engineered > Bioreactor > Thiocyanate-remediating >... | reverse complement strand
CCAGGCGAGGCCATAGACCGCGTCGAGCAGCGGCAGGGCGTCGCCCTTGAGGTCGGACACAACGGCGCTTTCCGCTTTCGCGATGCCCGGCAACTGCGCGCTGAACACCTCGGCCCACGGATAGGGCTTGATGAGATTCCGCTGCACCATCGTCGCGACGTCCTCGGCGCTGCCCAGCCCGACGATGTCGATGGATCCGCGTCCGCTCGCGGCTTCGGTGATGATGCGCGTGTTGGTGGCGGGCGCGTTCGCGGGCGCCCAGTCCGGCCTTACCGAGAGGCCGAAACGCTTGTTGAACGCTTCGACGAGAGCCTGCTGCGTCTCCGGCCGTCCGGGGCTGCTCAGGCGCACCACTAGACCGCTCTCCTTTTTGGCCGCAGCGAGCACCGCGTCGAAGGAGGGCTTTGCGGATTGCGCCGCGGCGGGGAGCGGTGCGAGCGTCGAAAGCAGGAGAGCGCTCAGGGCGCGGCGATTGATCATGTTTCCTCCGGATCAGCTTTGGCTGACTAGTTTCATATCATAGAATAATTTACAGCTAAGGCTGGTGTAGAGGTCGGGGGAATGCAAGCCTCATTCAGGGGTTTCATGTAGAATTTTTCATTCTCTGAAGGCTTTTCATTCCATTACATAGACTAATGATTCTTTTCGGCCGGCCGGAGCTGTGAAAGCTGTTTTACGGGCCGGATCGGTGATCCGCGAGGGCATATATATCCATGATGCGGAACCGTTCTGCTAAAGAAACCTGATGAAGAATCCCATCTTGCCGAGCTTTTTTCATATGCTATCGATCTGGCAACTGGTTGCGTCAGAAATAAATTCCACGAGATAGAATATGCTGCCCCCTCGCACATCCTCCTGTTGCGCAGCGCTCGCGAGCGTGCCTGCGTGCGCGCGCCGAGCTCAGCCATGAAGGCCGTTCTTTGCCGTTCCTTCGGCCCGGTCGAGCAACTGAGCGTGGAAGATGCGCCTACGCCGCTCTGCGGCGCTGATCAGGTTCTGATCGACGTCCGCGCGATTGGCGTGAATTTCCCGGACGGACTCCTCGTGCAGGGCAAGTATCAGGCGGCGCCGGCGTTTCCCTTTTCGCCCGGAAGCGAGGTCGCCGGAGTGGTCCGCCTGGTCGGCGCGAATGTCCGCGCGTTCGCCGCCGGAGACAGGGTGATCGCCTTCACCGGCAATGGCGGATACGCCGAGCGGGTTGCCGTCGATGCGGCGCGCGCGTTCAAGGCGCCCGAAGCGATGGCATGGAAGGTCGCCGGCGGATTTCTCATCACCTATGCGACCGCTTACCATGCGCTCAAGGATCAGGCGCGGCTGCGCTCCGGCGAGACGCTGCTGGTTCTCGGCGCCGGCGGCGGCGTCGGTCTTGCGGCGGTCGAGCTTGGCGCCGCAATGGGCGCGCGCGTTGTCGCCGCAGCTTCGAGCGGGGACAAGCTCGCGCTGGCGCGCGGCGCCGGCGCGCAAGACCTGATCGACTATTCCAAAACCGATCTCAGGGCGGCGCTGAAGGAGACGCTGCAGGGGCGCGGCGTCGACGTGGTCTTCGATCCGGTCGGCGGCGCGCTGTCGGAAGCCTCGATCCGCTCGCTTGCCTGGGGCGGCCGCCATCTCGCGGTGGGATTCGCCAGCGGCGAGATTCCGAAAATTCCCCTCAACCTGTTCCTGCTCAAGGAGGCGTCCTCCTCCGGCGTGTTCTGGGGCGCATGGGCGAAAGCTCATCCCGCCGCGAACGCCGCGAACACGCAGGATCTTTTCGACCTGTTTTCCGCCGGAAAGATCAAGCCGCATGTGTCGGCGACCTTTCCGCTCGATCGCGCGGCCGACGCGATCAACCACGTCCTGTCGCGCAAGGCGCACGGCAAGGTCGTGATCCTTCCCGACAACCGAGATGGCGCATGATGACTGACAATTCCAGCGTGGCGCGGCCGGCGGTCGTTTATGAGAAGCGCGGCGACGTCGCGCTCGCCATTATCGATCATCCACCGGTCAACGCGCTGTCGCTTGCGGTGAGAAAGGGATTGCTGGAGGCTCTCGACTCCGCGGCGCGCGACGACGGCGTCCGCGCTGTCGTCATTCTCTGTCGCGGCAAGACGTTCGTGGCCGGCGCCGACATCAAGGAATTCGGCAGGCCGATGGAGCCGCCCTTTTTTGGCGAAGTGATCGATCGCCTCGACGCTTTCGCGAAGCCGGTGATCGCTGCCATCCACGGGAATGCGCTGGGCGGCGGCCTCGAGCTGGCGCTCGCCTGCCATTGGCGGATCGCCGCGCCGTCCGCGCGCGTCGGCTTGCCGGAAGTGAAACTCGGCACTCTGCCGGGCGCAGGCGGCACGCAGCGGCTGCCGCGTCTCGTCGGCCTTGAGCTCGCCTTGAAGATGATCGTTGAGGGCAGGCCCATCGGCGCCGCCGAAGCCTTGAAGAACGGCGCGATCGACGCGATCGCGAGCGGCGATCTCGAGGCGGACGCGATCGCGTTCGCGCGCGAAGCCCTGTCGCGGGAGAATCCGCTCCGTCGGGCCCGAGATGTAACGGTCGCTCCCGATCCCATACTGTTCGAGCGCGCGGAAGCCGACGCGCGCAAGCGTCAACGCGGCGCGGAGGCGCCTCTCAAATGCATCGAGGCCGTGCGTCTCGCCACGGAGCTGCCGTTCGATGAAGCTGCCAAGCGTGAGTACGCGCTTTGCATCGCGTTGCTGCAATCCCCGCAGTCGAAGGCGCTGCGCCATATCTTCGCCGCGGAGCGCGAGGTGGCGAAGCCGCCGGCCGCGATGGCGGGCGCCGCGCCGCGGCCAGTGAAAACGGCCGCCGTGATCGGCCCGGGCGTGATGGGCGCCGGGATTGCGATCTGCCTGCTGGATGCGGGCTTTCCCGTGTCGTTGCTGGGGCGCAGCAGCGCGAGTCTTGAATCGGCGCGCGCGCGCATCGGCAAGATCTATGACTCCGGCGTCACGCGTGGAACGCTGACGGCCGAGCAGAAGGCCGACCGTCTCGGCCGCCTCAAAACCACGCAAAGCTATGACGATCTCGGCGACGCCGATCTGATCATTGAGGCCGTCGACGAAGACATGGCCGTCAAGCGCGAGGTGTTCCGGGCGCTCGACCGCGTCGCGAAGCGCGGCGCGGTGATCGCGACCAACACATCGTTTCTGGATGTCGACGCGCTTGCCCGCGAAACCGGCCGGCCGGGCGACGTCGCCGGCATGCACTTCTTCAATCCGGCGAATGTCATGCGCCTTCTCGAGAATGTGCGCGGCGCGCAGACCAGCGACGATGTCGCCGCGACGCTCATGGATGTGGGCAAGCGACTCGGCAAGACCTCGGTTCTGATCGGCGCCTGCGAGGGCTTCGTCGGCAACCGCATGCTGTCGAAGCGGTCGCGCGAGGCGCTCTTCATGATGGAGGAAGGCGCGACGCCCTGGCGCATCGACAAGGCGCTTTACGATTTCGGATTTCCGCTCGGGCCGCATGCGCTGGCGGATATGGCCGGGCTCGATATCGTTCTGGCGACCCGGCGCGCGCGCTACGACAGGCTGACGCCGCGCGAGCGGGCATGCGACATCATCGAGCAGCTCGTCGCGCGCGGCCGTCTCGGACAGAAGTCAGGCGCGGGCTACTATAAGTACGACGCCAATCGCAAGAGTTCGCCGGATCCGGAGGTCGAGCAGTTGTTGCGCGACCATGCGAAGGCGCGCGGCATTGTTCCGCGCGCGTTCGATGACGCGGAGATCGTCGAGCGCTGCGTCTATGCGATGGTCAATGAAGGCGCGAAGCTGATCGAGGAGGGCGTCGTCCGGCGCCCGCACGAAATCGACATCGTGTGGACACACGGCTTCGGCTTTCCCGCTCACAAGGGCGGTCCCATGTTCTACGCCGATCAGATCGGGCTTCCGCGCGTGCGCGACGCCCTGCGCCGCTACGCGACCACCGTCGGCGCCGAGTATTTCGAGCCGTCGCCGCTGATCGTTCGCCTCGCCGACAAGGGCGCCGGCTTCTATTCGAACGGTTGAGCGGCGAATTTTCGAGGCGGACATGGATTTCACCCATTCGGAAAAAGCCCGGTCATATATCGCGCGTCTGACCGCGTTCATGGATGCGCATGTCTATCCCAACGAACGCCGCTTTCGCGACGAGGTGGAGGCCGGCGGCCGCTGGGGCCATCCGCCTGTGCTGGAGGAGCTGAAGGCGAAGGCGAAGGCGGAAGGGCTGTGGAATCTCTTTCTGCCGGACTCGCGCCATGGCGCCGGCCTGACGAACCTGGACTATGCGCCGCTCTGTGAAATCATGGGGCGCGTGCATTGGTCGTCGCAGGTTTTCAACTGCTCCGCGCCCGACACCGGCAATATGGAGACGCTGGAGCGCTACGGCACGGATGAGCAGAAAGAGCGCTGGCTGCCGGGGCTTCTGAACGGCGAGACCCGTTCGGCGTTCGCCATGAGCGAGCCTGCGGTCGCCTCCAGCGATGCGACGAACATCGCCTGCTCGATCGAACGCGACGGCGACGACTATGTCGTCAACGGCCGCAAATGGTGGACCTCCGGCGCTGGCGACGATCGCTGCACGCTGTTCATCGTGATGGGCAAGACCGATCCGTCGGCGGCGAAGCATCGCCAGCAGTCGATGATCCTCGTGCCGCGCGAAACGGAAGGCGTTCATATTCGCCGGCATCTCACCGTGTTCGGCTATGACGACGCGCCGCACGGCCATATGGAGATCGACTTCGACAATGTGCGGGTTCCGGCCGCCAATATTCTTCTCGGCGAGGGGCGGGGTTTCGAGATCGCGCAGGGCCGGCTCGGGCCGGGACGCATCCATCACTGCATGCGGCTGATCGGGCTCGCGGAGCGCGCGCTCGAACTGATGTGCCGCCGCGTCAAGACGCGCGTCGCTTTCGGCAAGCCGATCGCCGAACAGACGGTGACGCTGGAGCGCATCGCCGAAGCGCGAATCCTCATCGATCAGGCGCGCCTGCTGGTGTTGATGGCGGCGTTCATGATGGACACCGTCGGCAACAAGATCGCGCGCGCCGAAATCGCGATGATCAAGGTGGCGGCGCCGAACATGGCGTGTCAGGTCATCGACTGGGCCATTCAGGCGCATGGCGCCGGCGGCGTGAGCGGCGACTTTGTTCTCGCCGAATCCTACGCGCACGCCCGCAAGCTGCGCTTCGCCGACGGGCCGGACGAGGTGCACCGGAACCAGATCGGCAAACTCGAACTCGCCAAATATGCGGACTGACGCCCGTGAGCCTGAGAGCGCCGATCGGCAGCGAATTCGTCGGCGTGAAGCCGCTTCCGGACGGCCATGGATTTGATCTGTCCGCCCTGTCGCGCATCCTGATCGATGCGACGGGCGAGCGCGGCGCGTTGACGCTTGAACAGTTTCGCGGCGGTCAATCGAATCCGACCTTCCGCATCAGCGTGAATGGCGCGCCTCGCTTCGTTCTGCGCAAGCAGCCGTCGGGACCGCTGCTGCCGTCCGCGCACGCCGTCGACCGGGAGTTCCGCATCATCGCGGCGCTGGCCGGAACGGGCGTTCCGACGCCCGAGCCGATCGCATTTTCCGATGACGCTTCGATTGTCGGCGCGCCGTTCTACATCATGCGGCATGTGGACGGACGTTCGATCTGGGACCCTGCATTGCCGGACCTTTCCCCCAAGGCGCGGGCCGCGACCTATGACGAGATGAATCGCGTCCTCGCCGAACTGCATGCCGTCGATCCGGAGAAGATCGGGCTGGAGGGCTATGGCCGTATCGGCAATTATTTCTCGCGCCAGATCGCGCGATGGACGAAGCAGTATCGCGCGTCGGAGACCGAGACGATCGACGCGATGGAGCGGCTGATCGCCTGGCTGCCGGAGAACATCCCGGCTGACGACCAGACGACCATCGTTCATGGCGATTTCCGGCTCGACAATCTCATTTTTCACAAGACCGAACCCCGCATCCTCGCCGTTCTCGATTGGGAGCTGTCGACGCTCGGTCATCCGCTGGCCGATCTCGGATATAACGTGCTCGCCTGGCGCCTGCCGATCAATGCGCGCGGCCTTGCCGGCTATGACCTCGCCGCCCTCGGCGTGCCCGATGAGGACGCCTATGTACGCGCCTATTGCGCGCGGGCGGGCCGTCCGCCGTTCGCCGCGCGCGACTGGCGTTTCTGCATCGCCTACAACATGTTCCGCGTCGCCTGCATCCGGCAGGGAATCATGCGGCGCGTGATTGACGGCACGGCGGCGAGCGATCATGCGGCAACGGCGGGCCGGCGCGCGCGCGAAATGGCCGAACTCGGCTGGAAGGAAGCGGAGCGGGCATGATCGGCGGCGCGATCATGATGCGGAAAAGTGACATCCGGTTTTCTGCAAACATCATGCGGCAAGGGCGCTACAGGCCATGCAGCGGCTTTCGCGATCCGGCGGCATGGCCTAGGCGCCGCCGCGAGGAGCCGTTAATTCGTAGTCGCTTGCGACAGGACAATCGATGAAGCCCGCAGGGTCTTCCAAACTCGCCTTCGCCGTGGACGGCGCCCAGATCATCGCGCGCGTGTTCAGCGTCCTGCGGCTCATTTCCTATCGCAGTCCGCGCGGCGTGCGGCTGACCGATCTGGCCGACGCGGCCGATCTCCCGCGCCCCACCGTGCACCGCATCCTGCGCGCGATGATCGTCGAGCGGATCGTAAGACAGGATCCGGCGACGAAGCGTTATCAGCTCGGCTCCTTCGCCTTCGAGCTTGGCCTCGCCGCCCCGCAGCAGACGAGGCTGCTGGAGCGCTGCCGGCCGATTCTCAGGAAGCTGGCGAACGAGACCGAGGACACGGTCTATCTGGTCAAGCGCAGCGCCATCGACGCCGTGTGCATCGACAGGGTCGAAGGATCGTTTCCGATCCGCACCTTCACGCTTGCGGTGGGAGACCGGCGGCCGCTCGGCATCGGCGCCGCCGGCCTCGCGCTTCTCAGCACGCTGAGCGACGAGGATATCGACGCCGTCGTGCAGCGCAACGCGCGCGAATATCGCTTCTATAACGGGCTGACGCCGCAGGAGGTCATGGAGAGCGTGGCCCGCGTGCGCGCGCTCGGCTATGCGATGAATATCGAGAAGACCACCCACGGCGTGAGCGGCATCGGCCTGTCCATTCCGAACAAGTCGGGGCCGCCCTTCGTCGGCGTGAGCATCGCAGCGATCACGGAGCGCATCACCGGCGAACGGGTCGGCGAACTGCACGCCGCCGCCCGCCGGGCCGCCGACGAGCTCGCCGCCCTTCTCGGAACCGACGAGGACTGGGACTGAGCGCTCAGACGCCGTCCACCAGGAACGCCTTGGAGTTGGAGGACGCCTGCCGCTGCTTCACCGCGGCCTGATAATCGTCCGAGAAATAGAATTCGCGCGCCTTGTCGTAGCTGTCGAACTCGACCACGAAGAAGCGCGTCGGCCGCCATCCCCCTTCGAGCGATTCAAGCTTTCCGGCGCGGACGAGAAAACGTCCGCCATGCCGGGCGAGGATCGGTCCGGCGGACGCCTTGTAGGCGTCATACGCCGTCTGATCGGTGATCTCGATGTCGAAGATGAGATAGCCGGCCATGCGATGTTCCTTCCCATATGCGTTGAAACGTCTCGTCAGATCATCCAGCCCGCGCGCTCGCCGTCGAGAATGGCTTCGTCGAGTTTGCGCGGCGTCAGGCAATCGCCGATGACGTGAATCTCCCGGCCGCTTTCGCTCAGCGGCTTCGCCAAATCGTCATTCGCCTGGTTGCCCATCGCCAGAATGACCGAATCGATTTCCCCCACATCGAAGGCGACGTCGGAATAGCGTTCGACGCAACGGACGCGGTCGCCGGCGATCTCGATCGGGCAGGCGTCGGTGACGATCGCGACGCCGTTCTTTCTCAAGCGCGCATAGAGGTCGCCGAGAAAATAGATGTGAAGCTCCCGCGCGGGATAATGCTGCGGCGTGATGATGGTGACGCGATGTCCCAGCGGCGCGAGATGTTCGGCGACATAGGCGCCCGCCAGATGCGGATCGTCGTCGATCAGCGCGACCCGCCGTCCGACGCGGGACGGTTGTTCGAGCGCGTCATGCACGGTGAGAACATGCGCGCGGTCCGCGCCAGGCAGCCGCGCGGTCTGGGGCCGCGCGGCGGAGTATCCGTCGCGTCGCGGCGTCGAGCCGGTCGCCAGCACGATCGCATCCGCATCCGTCGAAAGGATGTCGGCCAGTGTGGCGGCGCGATTCAGAAGGATCGTCACGGGCAGGCGGCGGAGCGCATGCTCCTGCCAGCGGGTCACCTCGCCGAAGCCGCTTCGCGTCGGCATCGACGCGGTCAAACGATTCTGGCCGCCGAGCGCGCTTGTCGCTTCCCAGAGATCAACCTGATGGCCGCGCTCTGCGGCGACGCGCGCCGCCGCCAGGCCGGCCGGTCCGCCGCCGATCACGAGGACGCGCCGCGCGCGCGCCGCCGGGCGCATCGTTCCCACGCCGAGCTGCGCCTCGCGTCCCACCGCGACATTCTGCATGCAGCCCACGCCGCGCCCCAGCGATTGTCCCATGCTGCAGGACTGGTTGGAGTAGGTGCATTTGCGGATGTCGTCCGCGCGGCCTTCTCTCGCCTTTTCCGGCCATTGCGGATCGGCGATGAGCGCGCGCGCCATGCCGATCAGGTCGGCCTTGCCGGCGGCGAGCAGGCGTTCGGCGATTTCCGGGGAGCCGATGCGGGTCGTCACGCACACAGGCGTCCCGTCAGCGCTTCGCCGGATCGCTTCGGCGTCGTCCGCGAACGTCGCCTCCGGCGCCGTCATGTCGGCGATCCAGGCGGGATAGTTGAAATAGGTCATCCCGCTGACATTGATGTAGTCGACCAGCTTGTCGCGGCGGAGCCGCGACGCGACCTCGCACGCCATCGGCAGCGTGAATCCGTTCGGCGCGCGATCGTCGCCGTTGAGCCTGAGGCCGATGGCGAGCGAACCGCCGGCGGCGTCGCGGATCGCGGCGAGCGCTTCGACGACGACGCGCAGCCGGTTGTCGAACGAGCCGCCATAGCGATCGGTTCGCTGGTTGGCGGACGGCGACAGGAATTCGCTGAAAAGATAGCCCTGCGCCGCGAACAGCTCGACGCCGTCGGCGCCGGCGTCCCGCATCGCAGCCGTCGCTTCCGCGAGGCTCTCGATCATCTCCTCGATGTCGCCGATCGTCATCTCGCGGGGAATCTGGCGCGTGCGCGGGCAGGGAATCGCCGACGGCGCCATCAGCGGAATGCCGAAATGCAGCATGCCGGGCATGTAATATTGCCGGCCGCCGAGATTGAGTTGCGCGACGAAGGCGGCGCCTTGCGCGTGAACGCGTTCGATCAGCTTGCGATAGGCGGGCTGCAGGCGCTCGTCATTGGCGACGTCGAGCGCGCCGAGCGGCGTCGTGGCGAGATTGCCGCCCCAGGTGGCGAGCTGCGTCCAGGATCGCGGCGTGACGAAATTCGACATCGTGATCATCGCGGCGCCGCCCTTGGCGCGCTCGACGAGATAGTCGCTCACACGGTCAATCGGGGCTCCATAGCCCGGCAGGAAGGACACGCCGTGCGGCGGAACGACGATGCGGTTGCGCAGCGTTATCGGCCCGACCGAGATCGGCGTGAACAGATGCGGGTAGGCGGCGGCCATGCGCGCCGCCTATTTCCTCAGATCGAGAAGGCGCCGGACCTTGCCTTCCCGGCCCATGCGCGTGTGCTCGGCCAGGCTGCCGGCCTCGACGATCTCGACATCGACGCGCACGCCGAGATCCTTGTGCAGCGCGCGCCGGAGATCCTCTGCGAGACTGTCGCCGTCGATATCCGGCGAGCGGCGCTCGACGCGGACGGTCATCTCCTCCCTGCGCCCCAGGCCTTCTCCGACATAGAAGGCGACGCAGATGAAATCGCCGGTCGTGCGCGCATCCTTGGTGATCGCGTTCTGGCAGGCTAGCGGGAAAACGTTGGTGCCGCGCAGCTTGACCATCTCGTCGGCGCGACCGAGGAACGTCGACATCTTGCGCGTGCACAGGCCGCAGGCGCATTCCTCGCGCTCGGTGATCACGAGCACGTCGCGCAGATCGTAGCGGATGAAGGGCGGCACGCTGCGATGCAGGCTGGTGGCGACGAAGCTGCCGCGGCTGCCGAGAGGCAGCGATTCGCCTGTGTCGATATCCACCGTTTCAACGAAGATCGTATCCTCGCTGATGTGCTTGCCCGTCTTGGCCGTGCAATCGAAGGCGACGAGACCGATCTCGTGCGTCCCGTAATTGTCATAGACCGGCGCGCCCCAGGCTTCCTCCAGGCTTCGGCGCAAATGGCCTTCGATGTCCGGACCGAGATAGGAGTGCAGATATTTCGTCTTGAGCTGACGCAGGTCGAACTTGTTGGCGGCGGCCACCTCCGCGATGCGGCCGAGATATTCGCCGCGCGTGAACCAGCCGTTCACGCCCCATGCTTTCGCATATTCAAGCTGTCGTTCGGTCGATGTGACCACGCCCGAGCCGCAGGTCACCGGCACGCAGCCGAGCCAGTGATGCAGCGCCGTCGATGCGTTCCACGCCGCGTTGGCGAGGGAATTGGTGTAGGTGATCTGGACGATGTCGCCGGGGCGGGCGCCCTGCGCGTAAAAGGCGCGGGCCATCTGCACGCCCTGCGCTTCCCACGCGATCGGATCGAACAGCGTCGCGCGCGGCATGCCCGTAGTGCCGCTGCTGGTCTGCAGCTTGAGCGGCATGCGGTGAAAGCCTTCGCGACCGAACGGATGGTGATCGCCGAACGGCGGCGCCGCCGCGATCGCCTGTCGCAGATCGTCGCTGTTGAATGATGGAATGCGCTGGATGTGTTCGAGCTTTGAAATGTCGCCGGGCTGCAAGCCCGCCTCGGTCCATCGCCGCCTGTAGAACGGAACGTCCCACGCTTCCGTCACGCGCGCGAGAAAGCGCTGCTCCTGCAATGCGTAGAGCGCGTCCGACGACAGTCTGCCATGCGTCCTGCCGTAGATCGGCGGCGGCGGATAATCGGCGATGAAACGGTCCCAATCCACCGATTTCCAATAATACGGGATGTCGTCTTCCATGGGGAACCTTGTCGATGTCGCTTTGCGGGCTCCAATAGGCGTCCATTTCATGGAACGTGATTGCGCTTGAAAGAGCCTCGGCGTTCGTATTATTTGCCCATATCGGCGTCAATTGCGAAGTTCTTCGCGGTTGCGAGCCAAAAAATAAGTCCGGATCATGAAATTGTTGCGCGCAGGCGCGCGAGGGGAGGGTGGGTGCTCAACGAATTCGCCTTCGCGCTGATCAACGGCCTTGCGAACGGCATGGCCGTTTTCCTGGTCGCGGCGGGGCTCACCCTGGTCTTCGGCATCCTCAAGATCCTCAATTTCGCGCATGGCGGCTTCTTCATGATCGGGGCCTATGTGGCGTTCACGGTCAGCGGACGCGATAACGCGTCCGGCTTCCTGTATCTCGCCGCCGCCATTGTCGCGGGCGGGGCCGTGGCCGCGCTCGGATGGGCCGCGGACCGCGCGATCTTCCGTCGTCTGCGACAGGTGGACGAGGCCTACTCGCTGATCGCCACCTTCGCGCTTCTGATGGTGTGCAGCGGCGCCGTGAAACTGATCTGGGGTCTGGACTATCGCTCGATCAGTCCGCCGGACGCCTGGGCCGGCGCCGTGCAGATCGGGCCGCTTTTCGTCCCCTCCTTTTCGCTTCTCGTGTTCGGGCTCGGCGTCGTCGTGTTCATCCTGCTCGACCTTGCGATTCATCGCATGTGGTTCGGCAAGATCGTGCAGTGCATCGCGCATGACCAATGGATGGCGGGCGTCATCGGCTTCAACGTGCCGGCGGAGCTGGCTGGCTCCTTCCTGTTGCAGGCCTTCGTGGTCGTCATCGTCGGCGGCCTCGGCAATATCCGCGGCGCCTTCATCGCGGCGTTTGCGCTCGGCGTCGTGGAAAGCCTGAACTCCGTGCTGATGCCGACCTATCCCGGCTTTGCGATCTATATCGCGATGATCGCCTTCCTGCTGTGGCGCCCCGACGGCTTGCTCGCGCACAGGAAGGATGACGGCGCCGCCGCGCCCGCAGCGAGCCTGCCGCCGCCGCCGGCGATCGCGATCCCGCCGGCGACGAAATGGATGGCGGGATTGATCGCCGCGGCCGCCTTTCTCTCGGTTCCACTCTGGGCGCATGAGGGGCTTTTGTTCATCGCGGGGCTGACGCTGATCGAGGCCGTGTTCGCTCTCTCCTGGAACCTGCTGTTCGGGTTCGCAGGGCTGGCGACGTTCGGCCACGCCGCGTTCTTCGCGGTGGGCGCCTATCTCGTCGGCTTCGCGCTGAAGTCGGCGCTGGGCGTTCCGTTTCCGCTTCTGCTTCTCATGGCGGCGGCGCTGGGGGCCGCAGCCGCGCTGCTCGTCGGGTCGATCGCGATCAGGCGCACGGCCGGCATCGCGATGGCGATTCTCACGCTCGCCGTGAGCGAACTCGTGCGCCTCACCATCATCCGCACCCATGCGCTCGGGCGCGACGATGGTCTCTCGGCGATTCCGCGTCCGTCGATCGACTTTGGCTTCGCTATCCTCGATCTCTCATCCTCTCGCGCTTATTATTTGTTTTTGTTTTGCGTCTGCGCGACGGCCGCGGCGATCTTATGGGCGTTGACGCAGAATCATTTTGGCCGCGTGCTGCGCAGCATCCGCCAGGATCCGGCGCGCACGGAGTTTCTTGGCGTTCCGGCGATGCGCTATCGGCTGACCGCATTCGCCGTCGCGGGCGCCGCGGCCGCCTTGGCCGGCGGTTTGCAGGCGCCGTGGTCGCAGATCGTGACTCCGGACGCAGCCAACTATCTCCATTCCACGCAGCCGATGCTGAACGCGCTGCTCGGCGGAGTCGATTTCTTCTGGGGGCCGGCCGTCGGCGCCGTTCTGTTCTCCGCGCTCGCCTACACGCTGCGCAATCTGCCGGGGCTTTCCGAACTGATCACGGGCGGCACGCTGCTGGTCGTGGTTCTCGCCGCGCCATCGGGCATTCTCGGATCGCTCGCGGCGATGGCGGGACGACGGCGGACGGGTCCGGGAGCATCGCTCGCCGTCGAAGCCAGCGAGCGTCAGCATGCTTGACGTCCGCAACGTCGACAAAAGCTACGGCGCGATCGACGTCCTCCGCGACGTCACCTTCTCGGTGGACGAAGGCGCCGCGTTCGCCGTGATCGGGCCGAACGGCGCCGGCAAGACAACGCTGTTCAAAGTGCTGACCGGCGAGGCGTTCGCCGACCGCGGCGAGATCGTCTATCGCGCCGACTCCGTCGCGCGGCTGCCGGCGTGGCGCCGGATCGGCGCCGGGATCGGCCGCACGTTTCAGACGTCGCGGGTGTTTCCCGCATTCACCGTCGAGCAGAACATCGTCGTCGCGCTCGAGGCGCGCGGGCGGTCCTCGGGCGAGGGGCGGCCGAGTTGGCTGCGCATCGCGCCGTCGCGCGGCGTCGTGGAGGAAGCCGCGCGCTGGGCGGGAGAGGTGGGGCTGTCGCATCGGCTCCTGGAGGAAGCCCGCTTTCTGTCGCATGGCGACAAGAAGCGGCTCGAGCTTGCGATGGCTTTGTCGCTGCGCCCCAAGCTGATCATGCTCGACGAGCCGACGGCGGGCATGTCGCCGGTGGAACGAAGCCGCAGCGTCGCGCTGATCGCGCGCATTCGCCGTGAATTCGGCCTGACGCTGCTCCTGACCGAGCATGACATGGATGTGGTGTTCGACCTCGCCGACCATATCCTCGTGCTCAATTACGGCCAGGTGATCTTCAGGGGGCCGCCCGCGGAGATTCGCGGCAACGCCGCCGTGCGCGACATCTATCTCGGGCAGGACGACGATGCTTGAGGTCGATTCGCTTGATGCGTTCTATGGCGACAGCCATATCCTGCAGGGACTGGGCTTCGCCGTCGCCGCCGGCGCGCGCGTCGCGGTGCTCGGCCGCAATGGCGCGGGCAAGACCACTCTGATCAAGAGCCTGATGAACGCCGGACCGCGCGTCGCCGGCGCGATTCGCTTCGACGGGCAACCGCTTGAGAAGACGCCGGCGTTTCGCCGCAGCCGGCTCGGCCTCTCGCTGGTTCCCGAGGACCGCAGGATCTTCCCGCACCTCACGGTCGAGGAGAATATCGCCGCGGCGATGAAGGCGGTCGGCGCGCCCGGCGGTCAGGACGCGATCGAGCGATGCTTCGCGCGCTTTCCGATGCTCGGCCCGTTGCGCAAGCGATTTGGCAACCAGCTCAGCGGCGGGCAGCAGCAGATGCTCGCGGTGGCGCGCGGGCTGGCGGCGGCGCCGAAGCTGTTGCTGCTCGACGAGCCGACGGAAGGTCTGGCGCCGATCATCGTCGATCAGATGGCGCGGGCGTTGAACGCGTTTCTTGACGATGACGGCGCCGCGTTGCTGCTCAGCGAGCAGAATCTCCGTTTCGCGCGGAAGTGCGCGCGCCATGTTTATGTGCTCGACAGCGGCCGCTTCGTGTTTCAGGGCGACTGGCGCGCGTTCGACGCCAATCCCGAGATCAAGAGCCGCTATCTTGCGGTCTGACGGCGGAGGCGCGTGATGCGTCGGATCGGATTCATCGGCGCGGGCAATATCGGGCGTCCGATGGCGGAGCGCCTGATGGAGCGCGGGTTTGACCTCCTGCTGTGCGATATCAATCCCGCGACGCGCGAGGCGTTCGCCGCGCTGGGCGCGCGGGTCACGGCGAAGGCGGCGGATTGCGCCGCCGAGGACGCCGTCATCCTGATGGTCGCGAACGACGATCAGCTCACGAGCGCTCTTTTCGCCGAGGGCGGTCTTTTCGACGCTGTCGCGGCGGACGCGCCGCCCCTCGTGCTGGTCATGAGCACCGTCATGCCGGAAAGCGTCCAGGCGGCCGCGGACACATTAAGGACGAAGGGCGCGCGCGTGGTCGATGCGCCGGTGAGCGGCGGCGCCGTGCGGGCGCGGCGCGGCCAGCTCTCGATCATGACGGGCGGCGATGATGAGGATATCGCTGCGGCGCAGCCAATTCTCGACGCGCTTGCGGACGTTGTCCATCGCTGCGGCGCCGTCGGCGCCGGGCAGGTGACGAAGATCATCAACAACCTCGTCGGCGTCACTAACCTGTTCCTGTTTGCTGAGGCCATGCAGATCGGCGAACGCCTCGGCCTCGATCTTTCGCGGCTCGCCGCGATCATGGAGGTCAGCTCGGGCCGCAACAACGGCACGCGGGACTGGGAGGAGCGCAAGGCGCTCTATCGCTGGAACGCCGCGACGCCGGAAACGATGCGCGCGATCGTCGAGGTGACGCGCAAGGATTTGCGCAACGCCGTCGCGCTGGCGCAGCGCGCGCAGGTCTCCGCGCCGATGCTCGACGGCGCGGCGGCGGCGCACGCGGCCGCTGCGAGCGACGGCATTCTCGCGCGCTGGCGCGAACTGGGCGGCATGGATCAGGAGAAGAAGACGCCATGACGGCTGCAGCCTTTCGCGAGATCACGACCAGCCTTCGCTTTCCGGAGGGTCCCGTCGCGCTGCCGGACGGCTCCGTGCTGGTCGCGGAAATGGCGCGGGGAACGCTGACCCGCGTCGGCGCCGACGGCGCGCAGACGATCGTCGCCCATCTCGGCGGCGGCCCGAACGGCGCCGCGATCGGGCCGGACGGCAAATGCTATGTCTGCAACAATGGCGGCGTGCGCTGGCGCGAGGACGAGCACGGACTGCGCCCTGCCGGCCAGGCGCCGGATTATCAGGGCGGCCGCATCGATCGCGTCGATCTCGCCACCGGCGCCGTCGACACGCTCTACGACGCATGCGACGGCCGCAAGCTGTGCGGCCCGAACGATCTCGTGTTCGACGCGCAGGGCGGCTTCTGGTTCAGCGACGCGGGCAAGACGCGCGACCGGGCGTCCGATCGCGGTTCGGTCTATTACGCCGCGGCTGACGGCTCGATGATCCGCGAAGCGATCTTCCCGATGTTCGTGCCGAACGGCGTCGGTTTGTCCGCCGATGGCCGGCGGCTCTATGTCGCGGAGACGCACACGGCGCGACTCTGGGCCTTCGATCTCGCCGGTCCCGGCGAGATCGCGCCGAAGCCCTGGCCGTCGCCGCACGGCGGCGAACTGGTGGTCGGCCTGCCGGGATATGTGTTCATGGACTCGCTCGCTCTCGACGAGGCCGGACATATCTGCGTCGCGACGCAGATGGAGGGCGGGATCAGCGTGATTTCGCCGCGTGGCGAGGAGATCGAGCGCATTCCGCTGCCCGATCTCTACGCCTCGAACATCTGCTTCGGCGGCGACGGGCGACGCACGGCGTTCGTGACGCTCTCCAGCACGGGCAAGCTGATTTCCTTGCCCTGGCCCCGGCCCGGTCTCGCGCTCAGCTTCAACTGAGCCGAGCCGCCCGCTCCGGCCGCATCATCCATCCGGACGACGCGCGGAGCGCGCGTCTCCGCCACTCTTCGCGCGCGAATTTTTCTGGAGCGCAAGGCTTGTCCAGCGCGGAGCGACGCATCGAAACGGATGTCGCCATCATCGGCGCTGGAGCGGCCGGCCTCATGGCGGCCGTCGAGGCGGCGGATGCCGGCGCATCCGTCGTGGTGATCGAATCCGAAGACGAGACCGGCGGCAGCACGCGCCTCTCCGGCGCCTATGTCGCCTTGTGCGAGACGCCGCTGCAGCCCGGCGGACGCGAGGAATTGCTCGCCGACCTCCTGCATTCGCACCATGAAGACTGTCAGGAGGATCTGTCGCGGCTCTATGTCGATGAAGCGGCGGCGACCTTCCGGCGGCTCGAAGCGCTTGGCGTGACATTCGTGCGCACGTTCCAGTTCGCGCATATGAGCAAGCCCTGGGCGCATGAACTGAGCGGCGAGGACATGGGCGGCGGCGCAGAGATCGTCACCAGGCTCGAAGCTGCGGCCCGCGCGCGCGGCGTCCGCATCATGACATCCGCGCGCGCCAGGAGGCTGCTTGAAGGCGACGGCGTCGTGACCGGCGTGCTCGTCGATCATGCGGGCGGCGAACTTCGTTACGACGCGCGCGCCGTCGTCATCGCGTCGGGAGGCTTTACGCGCGGGCGGGATTTCATTCGGAATTTCGGGCGGCCCGGCGCCGAGCATATTCTGCCGATGACGGGACAAGGCTCGCGCGGCGACGGGTTGCGGCTCGGCATGGCGATGGGCGCGGCGGTGTCCTACATGACCGCCGGCGTCGCGCCGACCGCGCCGATCGAACCGGAAACCGGGAAGGGCGCGATGGCGATCTACGCCGGCGCGATCGCGGTCAATCGCGAGGGGCGACGCTTTTGTCGCGAATCCGATCTCTACAGCGACGTCTGCTGGGCCGCGCTGGCGCAGCCAGGCGCGATGTTCGCGCAGATCTATGACCGGGCGATCCGCGAGCGTTACGCCGAGACGATGATGGGCAAGGTGCTCACAGGCTATCGCGAGATCGAGGCGCCGACGCTGACGGCGCTGGCGCAGCGGCTTGAGAGCGAATTCGGCTTCGATGCGGCAGGCGTCGAGGAGTCGGTCGCGCGCTACAACGACCAGCTTGCGCAGGGAACGCCGGACGATTTCGGCCGCACTCATCTCGTCGGCGAATCCGGCGAGCGGCGGCCGATCGCGCAGGGTCCGTTTTACGCCGTCTCATGCCGGCCGGGCACGACCCATTTCAACGGCGGCCTCGCCGTCGATGTCGCGATGAATGTGCGCACTGTTTTCGGCGAGCCGATTCGCGGCCTCTATGCCGCGGGCGAAGTGACGGGCGGTTTCCATGGCGCGGGCTACATGTCGGGAACCTTCGTCGGCATGGCGTTGATTTTCGGCCGCGTGGCGGGACGCTGCGCCGCGCGCGCGCAACAATGAAATGTCGCCGCGGTTGCGTTTCGCCCGTCGCGACGGACGATGATCATGAAGCGAGTGTGAGATGAATCGCCTGAACGGGAAAATCGCTATCGTGACCGGCGCCACCGGCGGCATCGGCGAGACGACCGCGCGCCTGTTCGCGAGCGAAGGCGCCGTGGCGGTGATCGCGGCGCGCAGCCGCGACAAGGGCGAAGCGATCGAACATGACATCAGGAAAGGCGGCGGCGCAGCGCTTTTCATCGAGACCGATGTGACGGAGCCTGACAGCGTCGCCAACTGCTTCGCCGAAATCGACCGCCGCTATGGCCGGCTCGACGTGCTGTTCAACAACGCCGGCGGTTCGAGTTCGGCGGACGGCCCGCTGACAGTCGCGCCGCTGGAGGAATTCTGGCGCTGCATCAAGCTCGATCTGTTCGGCACATGGCTGTGCTCGCGCTCGGCGATTCCCCTGATGCAGAAGTCAGGCGGCGGCTCCATCATCAACAGCGCATCGATCGTCTCGGAAATGGGCGTTCCCAATCGCGACGCCTATACCGCGTCGAAAGGCGGCATCGTGTCGCTGACGCGCTCGCTCGCCGTCGAGTTCGCCAAGGATCGCATTCGCGTCAACGTGGTCGTGCCCGGCGCCGTCGGCACGCCGCGCGTTCTCGGCTTCTTCGAGCGCGAGCCGCATCTCAAGCAACAGTGGGACGCGTATCTTCTCGGCATCGCCGATCCCATCGATGTCGCCAACGCCGCGCTTTTCCTTGCATCGGACGAGTCCCGTCGCACGACGGGCCAGAAGCTGCATGTCGATAGCGGCATCCTGATTTCCTGAGACGACACATGGAACTGCTGAGCGCCATCCTCGCGCGCAATCTGAGGCTCGTTCCCGAGCGCCCTTTCATCATCAGCGATGACGGAACGTTGACCTATCGCGCGTTCGGCGCGCTGACGGCGCGGCTCGCCAACACGCTTGCGCAGCGCGGCGTGAAAAAAGGCGATTGCGTAGGGCTTTATCTGCCCTCCACCCCGCTGATGGCGATCGGCTTCTGGGCGTGCCAGCGACTGGGCGCGGTGCCTGCGCCGATCAGCGCCATGTTTCGGCACGCCGAGCTGCGCAAGATCGTCGGGCGGACCGGCATGACGGCGCTGATCGCCGACGCCGCGACATGGCCCTACTTCGCCGAGATCCGGAGCGAGTTCGGCTCGCTCGCGACATGCCTCGTGGCGGGCGGCGGCGCGGGCGCCGAGGATGTCGACGCGCTGATGGCCGCCGCGCCGGAAACGTTCGACGACGTCGCCTGCGATTATCAGGACGTGGCGTCGCTGTTCTTCACGTCGGGCACGACGGGAACGCCGAAGGGCGCCGCGCAGACCCATTTCAGCGTCGCCTCCACGCTGCGCGACATGATGGCGTCGCACCGCACGCGCTATGGCGAGGAGGTCTATCTTTGCGCAGTGCCGCTGTTCACGAACTTCGGCCTCACCGTCACGCTCAATCTCTGCGTCTACACGGGCGGAACCATCGTTCTACACGACCGATGGGACACGGAGAAGGTGATGGCCGACATCAAGCGTCATCGCGCGACTTATTTCGGCGGCACGCCGACGATGTATGTCTATATGGTCAACGCTCACGACGCCGCGCGCCACGACCTGTCCTCGCTGCGCATCTGCACGACGGGCGGCTCGCCTGTGCCGCAGCCGGTCATCAAGCGCTTCGAGGAGTTTTCGGGCGTGAAGGTGACGCAGGTCTACGGTTCGACGGAAACCTGCGGCCAGAATGTCATGGAGCCGACGATCGGCGTGCGCAAGCCGGGCGCCGCGGGCGTGCCCGTCGGCTCGTCGCGCATCGCCATCGTCGATGACGACGGCCGCGAGCTGCCGGCGGGCGAAATCGGCGAGGTCATCATCGGCGGCGATTGCGTGGCGCAGGGCTATTTCCGCGATCCCGAGGCGACGGCCGCCGCGTTCGGGCCGCTCGGCTGGAAGTCGGGCGATCTCGGCTATGTCGATACGGACGGGTTTCTCTTCATCGTCGATCGCAAGAAGGATGTGATCATCGCCGGCGGCCACAATATCTATCCGCTGGAGGTCGAAAGCGTGCTCTATCGCCATCCGGCCGTGGCGATGTGCGCGGTCGTCGGCGCGCCGGATGAGGAAAAAGGCGAGATTCCCGTGGCGGTCGTCGTGCTGAACGACGGCGTCGCGGCGACGGAGGAGGAATTGCGGATCTGGTGCCGGAAGGAGCTCGCCGCTTACAAAGCGCCGCGGCGTTTTGAATTCATCGACGAGATGCCCGTGGAGGCGGCCAAGATCCGCAAGCGCGACCTCGTCGCCGCTTTGAAGGAAGGCGACCTCGACCGTTTCAGGAAAGCGTAGCGCCAAGCAACGCGGCGCTACTGGCCGTTGCGGATTTTCACGACGTCTCCCGCTGCGCCATAGGCGCTCCAGCCGCCGTCGACGGGGAGTACGACGCCGGTGATGTAGGACGCCCAATCCGACAGGAGAAACGCCGCGGCGCGCGCGACCTCGATGGATTCCGCCATGCGCGCGAGCGGCGTCCGGCGCTCGATCAGCGTGGGATCGAATATCTTGCGGTCCAGCAGCGACTGCACCATCGGCGTGCGCGTATAGGCCGGCGCGATCGCATTCACGCGAATGCCGTGCGCCCCCCATTCGCAGGCGAGCGTCTTGGTGAGGTGAATGACGCCGGCCTTCGCAATTCCATAAGCGGAGCGGCCGGGAAATCCGTCGAGCCCGACGATCGAGGATACGTTGACGATCGCGCCGCGCTTCTCCTTGAGCATCAGACGGCCGGCGGATCGGCAGATCAGGTAGGAGCCTTTCAGATTGATGTCGACGACGCGCTGCCAGCGCTCGACGGACTGTTCGTGCACGGGCGTCAGATCATCGCCCACGCCGGCCGAATTGAACACGAGATCGATTCCGCCAAGCGCGTCCGCGGCTTCCGACACCATTCGCTCGGAATCCGCTTCGATCGCGACGTCGCCCGCCGTGGCGAAGGCGGCTCCGGTCCGCGACCGGGCGTCCGGCAACGCGTCGCGGTTCATATCCGCGAGCGCGACTTTGGCGCCGAGCTCGACGAGAAGCTGCGCCGCCGCCTCGCCGATGCCGCTTGCGCCGCCCGTCACCAGCGCGCGGCGTCCGGTCAGATCGATCGCGGTCATTCGCATTTCCTCACGCGTCCGGGTCCGCGCCGTCGTCGGCGTGCGGCTTGAAGTGGAAATCCGGCTCCCATTCGCTTTCGGGCCGGACGTGCAGCCGCCAGTAGGCGTCGGCGACGAGGTCGTGATCGTAGGGCGTCCCCTTCGCCATAGTGCCATGAATGGCGATCGTGACGGCCTGCACGCTGTGGGGCCGGAGCTCCTTGAACAGCGAATGGCCAAGGCTGCGCAAAGCCGCCTTGCCGAGCGAGGTGACGCCCCATTCGATCCAGGGGCCGAAAGCAAGAACGCCGCCGGTGAGCAGGATCGTTCCGCGCCGGCGCGCGATCATGCCGGGCGCCGCCTGCTGCGCCGCGATCAGCGCGCCCGCGACATTGGCGCGGAAGCTGTCGATCAGATAGTCGGCGCTGACGGGCTCGCCATGCGCCTTCCAGCCCGGCGCGCTCGCATATTGCGCCTCCGTCACGCCGGACGGCGTGACGAAACGCGACGGTTCGATGATCGCGGCGTTGTAGATCACAACTTCCGGATCGCCATGCTCCTGTCGCAGCGTCGAGAACATCGCGGCGATCGCGGCTTCGTCCGCGGCGTCGGCGACAAAGCCCCTGGTCGCGAGGCCTGCGTCAAGGAACTCCGCCTGATAACGCGCGACGGCGTGGGCGCGCCGCGCCGCGAAACCGACTGTCATGCCGCCCCGCGCGAAGCGGCGGATGAGCGCGCCGCCGAGACCCGGCCCGGCGCCGATGACGATGGCGAGAGGCCCGCCAGTCAATGCGCGCTCCTCAGGCTGGCCGGAGGCGCCAGCGCGCCGCCGCGCCGCTTTCGCTCCGCGCGCGTGGCGAGCCAGCCTTCGAGCGTGCCGACGATTCCCTTGCGCAGGAAGAGCACGCAAAGAACGAAGGCGGTTCCCTGCACCACGACGACCCAGGAGCCGAGCGTCGCAAACTCCTTCTGCATCGTCACCACGACAATGGCTCCGACAACGGGTCCGAGAAGCGAGCCGACTCCGCCGATCAGCGTCATCAGAAGCGCGTCGGCCGAGGTCATGAAATAGAGATCGGCCAGGGACGCGATCTGAAAGACGATCGCTTTCATCGCGCCGGCGACGCCGGCCAGCATGGCGGACAGGATGAACGCGATCAGCTTGAAACGCTCCGTGGAATAGCCGAGCGAGATCGCGCGCGGCTCATTCTCGCGGATCGATTTGAGCGTCTGGCCGAAAGGCGAATGAATCACGCGATAGATGAAGCCGAAGCAGATCAGGAAAACCGCGAGCACGAAATAATACATGTTCAGCGGCTGGTTGAGATCGATGACGCCGAACAGATAGCCGCGCGGCACCGACTGGATGCCATCCTCGCCATGGGTCCATGACGCCTGCACGGCATAGAAATACACAAGCTGGGCGAGCGCCAGCGTGATCATGGCGAAGTACAGGCCCTGGCGCCGGATCGCGAGCCAGCCGAACAGCGCGCCGAGAATGGTCGCCGCCGCGACGCCGGAGAGGATGGCCAGCTCCGTCGGAAAATTCCAGGACGCGGCCGTGAACGCGGCGACATAGGCGGCCGCGCCGTAGAAAGCCGCATGGCCGAAGGCGAGAAGCCCGACATAGCCGAAAACCAGATTGTAGGCGCAGGCGAACAGCGCCAGGCACAGGATCTTCATGGCGAAGACCGGATAGAGCAGAAACGGCAGCGCCGCGCCGATGACGGCCAGCAGCGGCAGCCAGATCCTGCCATTCTCGAGGATGCTGTCGGGCCGCGCCGAGGAGACGTCGGCGGCGTGCGCCGCGACCGTTTCCTTGCCGAAGAGTCCGGCGGGTCGCACGATCAGAACGAGCGCCATGATGACGAAGATCACGGTGGTCGACGCCTGCGGATAGAAGACCTTGGTCAATCCTTCGATGACGCCAAGCATCAGCCCGGTGACGATGGCGCCGAAGATCGACCCCATGCCGCCGATGACCACGACCGCGAAAATGGTGATGATGATGGACTGCCCCATCTGCGGGCTGACCTGATAGATCGGCGCCGCCATGACGCCGGCGAGGCCGGCGAGGCCGACGCCGAAAGCGTAGGTCAGCATCAGCATGCGCGGCACATTGATGCCGAATGCGCGCACCACGTCTGGATTCTCGGTCGCGGCGCGGAGATAGGCGCCGAGACGCGTGCGTTCGATCACATACCAGGTGGCGAGGCAGACCGCGACGCCGGCGACGATCACCCACAGCCGGTAGAGCGGCAGGAACATGAAGCCCAGATTGATTCCGCCGCGCAGCGAGGCGGGCACGCCATATTGCTGCCCGGCCGCGCTGTAGGCGACGTTGAACAGCCCTTCGATCACCATCGCGAGGCCGACCGTCAGGAGAAGGCCGTAAGCGTGCTCAAGATCATAGACCTTGCGGATGAAGACGCGCTCGGTGAGCGCGCCGATCGCCGCGACGATGAGAGGCGCCAGGGCGAGCGCCCACCAATAGCCGAGCGAAGGCAGTCCGAGTCCCGGAAAAAGCTCCGGAAGGCGCATCAGCCACCACGCGCAGAAAGCGCCCAGCATGTATTGCGCGCCATGCACGAAATTGCCGATGCGCAGCATGCCGAAGATGATCGCCACGCCGAGGCTCATCATGGCGTAGAAGACGCCGTTGATCAGGCCGATCAGAAGCTGGCCGAAGAGCAGTTGCGGCGAGATGCCGATGAGCTGCATCATGACGCGTCAAACTTTCAGATAGCTTTGGATGCGATCGAGATTGCCGCTGACCTCGGCCGCGGACAGTTCGTCGATGATGCGGCCATGCTCCACCACATAGTGCCGGTCCGCGAGCCTGGAGGCGAAGCGGAAATTCTGCTCCACCAGGAGAACGGTGAATCCCCTTTCCTTCAGCGCGCGGATGACGACGCCGATCTGCTTGACGATGACCGGCGCGAGTCCCTCCGTCGGCTCGTCGAGCAGCAGCATTTTGGCGCCCGTGCGCAGGATGCGCGCAATGGCGAGCATCTGCTGCTCGCCGCCCGACAGCTTGGCGCCGGAGCTCGCGCGGCGCGCGGAAAGGTTGGGAAACAATGTGGAGATCTCATCGAGCGTCATGCCGCCGGGCGCGATCACCGGCGGAAGCAGGAGATTCTCTTCGACGGTGAGGCTCGCGAAAACCGCGCGCTCCTCGGGGCAGTAGGCGACGCCGCGCCGCGCAATGATCTCGGGCGGCGACTGGCCGATATCCTGATCGGCGAAGCGGATTTCTCCCGTCTTCGCCCGCAGCAGGCCCATGATGGCGCGCAGCGTCGTGGTCTTGCCCGCGCCGTTGCGTCCGAGCAGGGTCACGACCTCGCCGGCGGCGACATTGAAGCTCAGTCCGTGCAGCGCCTTGCTCTCGCCGTACCAGGCGTGAAGATCGGCGACGCGAAGCAGGTGCGGCGCGCTCAATCCTCGCCTCCGATATAGGCTTCGATCACGGCGGGATTGGTCGACACCTCGGCGTAGTTTCCCTCGGCGAGAACCTTGCCGCGCGCGAGCACGGTGATCTTGTCGGCGAGCTTCGAGACGACGGACAGATTGTGCTCGACCATGAGGATGGTGCGGTCGCTCGACACCTGCCGGATCAGGTCGGCGATGCGGTCGACATCCTCGTTGCCGAGGCCGGAGGTCGGTTCGTCGAGCAGCATCAGCTCCGGATCGAGCGCGAGCGTCGTCGCGAATTCGAGCGCGCGTTTGCGGCCGTAGGAGAGGCCTGCCGCGGCCTCATCGCGATGATCGAGCAGGCCGACCGCCTCCAGCAGCGAGTCCACCCGTCCGTCGAGAGCGCTCAGCATCTGCTCGCTGCGCCAGAAGCGCAGCGACACGCCAAGCGGCCGCTGAAGCGCGATCCGCACATTCTCCGCGACAGTCATGCGCGGGAAGATCGCGGATATCTGGAACGAGCGGACGATGCCGCGCCGGGCGACCCGCGCCGGGCTTTCGTTCGTGATGTCCTCGCCATTATAGCGGATTTCGCCCGCGCTCGGCGCAAGGAACTTCGTGATCAGATTGAAGGTCGTGGTCTTGCCGGCGCCGTTCGGCCCGATCAGCGCGTGAATCGAGCCGCGCCGCACATCCAGGTCGACGCCGCTGACGGCGGCGAAACCGGAGAATCGTTTGGTCAGTCCGCGCGCTTCGATGATGTTGTCCGCCGCCGCCGCCATCAGCCGGCGTCCGCGAGCGGCGTGCTGCCGACAAGCACGCCGCGTCCGCGCGACGCCTTGCGCCTGAGCGGCAACGTGCTCTGATAAGCCTCGGAGCGATAGAACGCGCGCGCGGCCTCGAAGCTCGGAAACTCGACGACGGACAACGTGGCCGGCGACCAATCTCCTTCGAGCGGCTCGATCGCTTCGCTGCGGACGATGAAACGGCCGCCGGCGGCCGCCATCAGGGGGCCGGCCACGTGGCGATAGTCAGCCCACGCCTCGGCGTCGATGATCTCGAGGTCGAATATCATATAGCCGCGCACGTCGGCGTCTTTCCTTGCGGATGAAGAGGGGCGCCGCGAACGCGGCGTCCCGCTCGGAGTGATTTACTTCAGCTTGCAGGCCGAGGCGCTGTAGGGCTTGAACGCCTTCTCCGCCGGCACGGTCGCCGCTAGCTTCAGGAAGTCCTGCTTTTCCTTGACTTCGCCGGGGGCCTTCACCTCGAGAAGATACATGTCGTGGATGAGGCGGCCATTCGGGTAGAGCTTGCCGTTCTGGACGAAGAAATCCTTGATCTCGATTTCGCGCATCGCTTTCAGCACGGCGTCGGCGTCATCCGTGCCCGCTTTCTCGACGGCCTTGAGATAGTTCGAGACGGCGGAATAGGTCCCCGCCGCGATCCATCCCGGCGCGTTGCCGGTGATCGCCATCATCCGCTTTCCGAAGTCCGCCGAGGCGGCGTCCTTCTGCCAGAACCACGGCGCGGAGAAACGCACGCCCTTCAGGGCTTCGACGCCGATCGCCCGCACGTCCGACTGATGCATGAAGGTCACCGCGATCTTCATGCCGGAGTCGATCAGGCCGAATTCCTGAACCTGCTTCATCGCATTGATCAGCTCGGGGCCGCTGACATTCATGATGATCGCCTGCGCGCCGGACGACTGCGCCTGCAGCAGGTAGGAGGAGAAATCCGTGGTGCCCAGCGGCGCGCGGACCTTGCCCTTGATCACGCCGCCGCCGGCGGTCACTTCCGCCTCGACGGCCGCTTCCTGCACCTTCCCGGCTTCATAGTCGGGAGAGAGGATGAAAAAGTTCTTCTGTCCCTCGCCGAGCAGGGCCTTTACTGTGGTGCCGACCGTTGAATAGGCGTCGTAGGCCCATGCGACGACGTAGCCGTTGCAGTCCGCCTCGGTGGGGCGATCGGTCAGCGGCGACACGAAAAGCCCGATCTTTTTCTTCTGGCCGAGCAGCGTGTTGACGCCGAGCGCGATCGCCGAGTTCGCCATGTCGGCGATGGCGTCGACATTGTCTCTCTCCAGCCACTCGCGGGCGATGGCGAGGCCGACGTCAGGTTTGTTCTGGTGATCGGCCGACACCATCACGATGGGCTTGCCCAGCGCCTTGCCGCCGAAATCCTTGATCGCGAGCTCAACGGCCCGCACCACTTCCGTTCCGCCGATGGCCGAGAAGGATGTGCTCTGATCATTCAGCACGCCGATCTTGACGACGCCGTCGGCGCTCTGCGCATGCGCGGACAGGGTGAGAGAGGCGAGAAGCGTGGTCGCCAGCAGAAATTTCTTCATGGGTTCCTCCCCGACATTCGTTCAGGCGGCGCCGGCTGAGTTCCGCTCTTTGCTTGCGCGAAGCCTTGCATGACTTCGCCTGAATGTTCAGCCCGGCCGCGCTGCTGCATCGTCCTAACAGACTAGGAGCCGTGCGCGCAGGGCAGGGAGAGACCGACCCTAGTCAAATCAGACGATGCCGCTTTGGGACGCTCGCGTCAGTTGTGCCGGCGCCGCGCGAGCGGCGCTGTGAATCTGCGGACCTCATCGGCGATGGCGGAGCCCGTCATGCCGCCTGAAAGGAGTCAGTCCTTGATCCCGTTCCACGCTCACGCGCGAGCCTGACGCATGAACAAGCAGATGCGACTGGAGGATGTCGTCGGCAAATTGCGCGACGGCATGACGATCGGAATCGGAGGATGG
>Ga0209930_1001969_pt1 | contig 27236 bp, 39 predicted proteins | sample ThiBiot_500_biof_2_FD_183948 | JGI IMG/M metagenome (GOLD analysis project Ga0209930, IMG submission 183948) | Wastewater bioreactor microbial communities from Cape Town, South Africa - Thiocy_cont_500_biof (SPAdes) | ecosystem: Engineered > Bioreactor > Thiocyanate-remediating >... | reverse complement strand
ATTAGTTGAGGAAGACAGTTCAAGAACATTGTAGTTTATTAAAGAATGATATAACGAATTCGTCTTTTCTTCACATTCTCATATCATGGGAAAGAAGCGTTATACATCTTTTGCCCGTTCGTAGTTCAAGAGTGTGGTCAATCATGCGACATTTTTCTCCACCATAGATTTAGAGCTAGATCGTATATGATGACCGATATGCTGTTGCATATTTGAGAATAAAGAAGAAGAATGACGAATAAACCTAGGTCGTTTCAAATAGGTCGCATCTATCTATTCACCTTTTTTTTCTCGGTTTAATACGTCACACCCTCACCCTCAACGAATACTAGTAAAACCGTTGCAAAATGCCTTTTGAAACGTAAAATTTCATAACTGATTTTAAGATTCTTGTATACCTAAGCATAATATAAAGGTACAATCATCTAATATTAAAATAAGCATGTGGCACATATGTATATATGAGAAAAAAAGAAAAGAGGAAGAAAAGATGTGTTACATATTATAGAAAAGAAAATAAGATTATTTGACAATCCACGATTGTCACAGTTAGGAGCATGCAGGGGATAAAACTCTAATTCTAGTCTATATTGTATTATTACCGGATCTGTGACGATTTATGACTGTATGTAAGTATATGATATACTAACTATATTTATTTGATATGATAAATCGCGCAGAAAATTGAAATTGGCCGAAATCTTCTGTTTTGTTGTTTGTTAACATCTGGAAACCTATTCGGTGGATCTTTGCAATCTCGACGTCCTTCATTCTTGACTATTTCAAAATAAGTTGGAAGTACATCGTGGCATTCACAGTGCAGAATCCCTGGCAAAAATACACCATTGTTAGCATTTTACTAGAAAAAAAAGTTGAGTCAGTATCATTTTTGCGTAGTAATATTAACAAGTTAGGCTCTTTCGAGTTATTTAATCAAAGTGTTGAAGAACAAAATCAAAAACTTCACATAATGTTTCTTTGAAAGACAGATCGTGCGTTATATTAGGAAAACTAGCCTCCATCTCATTAGTTCTTTCGTCAATTTCTAATACAAAATATTCACTTTTTATGATACTTACAGAGATAGAGATTACTGACATCATATTAATTGTGATTTTCATCACCACAAATAGTTCCTCATCGACGACTCTTCGGGTCGTCACTCTCCAATAGTCACTATCATATTTTCACTAAAATAAAATCGATATACTTCTAATCCTTGAACGCTTTCTTGACTCTGACTCGAACCCTCGACTTTCGATAATCTTCTAACCAAGCTTACTAGAAACATCACTGTGTTTTAGAGCGTACTTTATAAAATGATCGTACTGTTCTAAGAGAATGCATATTTCCTATCCTGAAAAAGTTTTTGAAAGGAGCATCTTTTTCATTATATTTTAACATCATATGCTAGTCGTTGAAGAGCTCTATCTAATGTGAGAAAGTCATATCGGTTCTCGGAAAAAAAACTTGTAATTTACGAAGTATTTGTCGTAGTTGCGAGAAAATATTAACGTAGAGAAAACTGTTAATTACCAGAGTCTCCATAAACCATAGGAAATATCGATGTTTCATGCTGAAAATCCTTGTTGAATTGGATCCATCGAGATATCCAGGAGACAAATATGGCGACTTTAGACAGAGAGAAGTTTCTTTCTATCGCAAATCGCATCGTTTCCATAAAATGTACACGCTTATATACTCGTTTCTGAGAGAGAACAGAATAGATCAAACTATAAGGACAAAAGGTCAAGGTCAAATATCATCAATATACTCCTAGGAGATTGTTATAGTATCATCCACTACTTTCTCCGTCCCTATGATACTGTTGTGGATATTTCATGATCACATAAGTTTTATTTGAATATTCAATGTAAAAAAATATAGCCTAGAGATTTTTATCTGACAGTAAAATAAGATATTGAGATTCTATTCATTTGTTTCTTCTTCGTCTTCTTCAGCATCATCTTCTTCTTCATCTTGTTGACTAGCTTGTGGTTCATCAGGAATACTATCCAAATTAAATCGAAAATCTCGAACTGCTGACATTTTAAATGTTTCTAATAAACGTTTCTAAAAGAAAGTCGAAACTTCTTTTGTGGAATTTCCGATGAAATTATTTTGACTTACATGTTGCTGTTTGCTTAATTCAAGTAAAGATTTTTCATATTGTTCCATTTCATAGACTAATTTCGGTACAAGTGTATCTTTTAAAACGCTCTTTTTCTACAAATAAAACGAAAATTTTTTGATTCGATCAATACAAACTCGATCTACCTTTTTCGGATTCTTTTTATCATTTTTTTTCTTTTTCTTTTTTCCTGTTTCTTCATCATCATCCAATTCCAAAGTCTAAAAATAAATTCAATAGCACACGCGTCGCTTCTTTTCTTAATTTCAACAAACCATTGTATAAGTCAAAAATCCGTAACATGGCTGTTGTAATTGTGAACCAGATATAGATGCAAGTTTTTCAAATTCATCTCGAATCGGAGTTTTATTTTTAAGCATTTGTCTTGTAAATTCATCGAGAATTGTGTATAATTTCGTAAGAATTTTGACTATATTAATAATCGTCATTTTATTTTTCAATCGACATTGTAAAATCTGTCCGAATGTTGTCATTGAATAGGATAATTGTGCACAGAAATGTGTTATTTGCTCATGAGAAAGATTTTGTGTTTGAATAATCCATTCTAAACTATTGATCATACGTTCTAATTCCATAAGAACAATATTATTCAAAATAACGAGATGAGTTTTATCATTAATAATCGCAAAATAAGGTTGATGAACAAATTTCACATCTTCAGAAACATCTTCGCATTGTCCATGAATATCCATGGCTACTTTTCGAAGTAACGGCGCATGATTCGTAATTTTCGATGTTAATTTAAAAAGTAGCCGAACTAACGCTTTACTTAAATGATGATCCTCGTATTTTCCTTGCATACAAGTTGAACTTGCCCATTCAGAAAATGATTGATATTCATTTCGATCGATATGTTCTCCATCTTTCAACGCTAGTTCGAGAATATCAGCAACATGAATCAACGCTTTCAAACAACCTGAACTTTTCATTGCCGAACCATCGGCACCTGCCGTTTCAAGCAAACGGTTGTATTCGTCTTCAATTCGTTTATAAATCGCTTTGAAACTTTCAGCAAATCGTGCTGTTTGAGGATCTGTTTGACTGTAGCTTATATTCGAATCGATACCATCGGGATCGCCTTGAAACGCTTTCATCGAATGATCGATCATCAGTGCAGCTGCACCACGGAAATTATTCACGATAATCTTCCAAATTTCCACGAGTAATTGAAGAATTTGTTCGGCTAAATTGATTTGCGTATCTTTTGTAACTGCTTGATAAAGAATTCTAAATAAAAAGTTCGTCGAAAACCATCGATATTCATTGCTGAATCTTACGTATGCAAATCCATGATCATCATTTGCAGTTTTTCTTGTCTCATATTTTCCGCATCGAAATAATTCTTAATTCCCAATGATAAGATCGAACGTAGTTTCGATAGACAACATTTCATAACGTACGTTCGATAGTTATTCTCATCGAGTAATGTGTCAATATCCGTGTTGTGATTTGAGGAATCTAAATCAGCATGAAACATTTTCGACCAAAGAATGGAATTTAACATTCGTTTTAAACAAGTAAAGGATATTAATTTGCCGGTTGTAGGCAAACGTAGTTTTGCTTTCGACATTTTCTCGTGAAGACGTGATTCTTGATCAATTGATTTCAACATATTTGCTGTTGAATCTCTATAAGAAAAAAAAGAAGATTCTATCAAAATCTGAATTGTAAATTTGACTTACGCGTCTTTCAATCGAAGAAATTTGTATTCAATTAACACGTTACATATGTCGATACAGAGCGTGTACATTTGTGAACTTGTTTTATCTTCGGGTAAACCTTTTGCCTGAAAAGATGAACGGCGTTTTGAAAAACGAGAGAGAGAGAGGATGGAAGTGTCTTACGCCGACTGAATCAGTGAATTCATCGTCATCGAAAAGAAGAATCAATCGGCGAAATATTTCACTGGCTTTTTTCAAGTAAACACCGACGTCGGGATCTTCATCGAAGATTTTCGAATTGGTTTTTAATAAGCAATCGGCACGATGAAGACAAAGCGAAAGACAATGAAGTAAATGTGCCTATGACACAAAAAAAGACAAATCAGATTTTCATTCGATTCAATTCGATCGTACAAATGGTTCGATCAGTTGAGTTTTATCATCACGTTCGACTAAACACAATGGTAAATTCAATGTACACTTATCACCAACTGGTTCGTAGTAGAGAGCAATCTAATTGATTTATGTCGAAGTTTTTTGTTCGAATTTAATTTTCAGTTACTTGAGATATAAGCATATCGAGTATTGGCGCCATTAAAATCGGACTTTTTCGAAGAACTGGAAATAAACCCTTAACACAGAGAGACAAATTCTTTGATAAAAAAGATCTTTTCAAAGAATTCAATCTCAAACTTCATAAACTGCTAATCGAACATCATATTGTTGAGTAAGACTACGTCTTAATTGCATTAATAATTCGATGCATTGTCCTTCGGTTGAACGTTGCGTCGAATTGATTGTATTGATTTGTGTTGCACCACGCTGAAAACAAAACAAAACAGTTGACTCAATCAAAGGATTAATTCTGGTGAAAAATAAGTACATCAGCTAGAGAAAACATAGTCATTTGACTTGCTTGAGCAGCCGGTGGTCGAATTAACCATTTTGCATGCTTTAATAAAATTAAATAACCATCGACAGCCATTCGACGGCAATCCAATCGGCTAGAAATTCGCTGAACTTGTTCAAAAATGAAAAGAAATATTCGAATTACTTACGGTCGATACATGGCCGTTCGAAGTAATTGAAAATATGTCTCTCGAAATGGTGTATTTCCACTGAGTTTAATAATTGGCTTGAAGGCATCGAGTACATCATGTGCTAAATCGTATCGCATGAGAAGAATTTGATCGAGACGATCTTTTAATTGTTCAGGCCATTTAACAAATCGATGACTATTCGTTTTCATCACATCATATAATTGTTCTTTGAATAAAACAAAACGAAAATAATACTAAAATCTTAGAATTTCAGTTCGATTTACCGATGAAATGTTTAACAGTTCGATCGTTTGTTTTTGCTTCGAGAATACGATCGAATAGACGATGAATAACTTCTTCTTGAATTGATTTATGTAACTAAATTAAAACGTTTTCTTCTTTCATTCGATCTTTCGTAATCAATTTACTCGAACAATATCCGAAAGCCATTTCGATGCCAATGTTTTCAATAGTTCAATCACTGAAAACGACGATTCATTCGTTACAACAGGTGATTGACTGTATTCATCAAGTAATTGAAAACAAAAATCAATTAAACCCGAAAGAATTAAATCGCCTCCGAAAAGATCTTTTTTTGCTAATTGTAGAAGATAATCTCGATAGAAATCATTGTAATTGATTTTCGTGAATAGAATCAACCAGAATGCTTCGTTATTCTTTTCGAACGTTTGACAAACAAGATCAAATGCAGTTTTTAATTGTTTTATGAACTAGAGACAAAAAACAACAACAACGGACATTGAAAAATCATCGAAATCTGATTTGTTGTTTACTTTGCTTTTGATTGTTCGATCTTTTGGCAAAGCGAAGATAAATGCAAGACAAAATGGAGAGAATAATTTCGATACATCATTACTCTGAATTTTCTATTTAACAAACTCATATGTAAACAAAAAATCTCTAGGATAACTTCTACTTTGAATGTACGTAGTAAAATCACGCCGAGTTCAGGTGATAATTCAATTGCATTTAGAATATGAACGATACAAAGACGAACATTTGATGTATATTTTTTATTACTAAAAAAGATTTTATTGAATGAACAAAAGAAAAAAATTTGATCGTACTCGATTGATTTCGAATCAAGATTGATAAAATATTGAATCAATCGATCGAAAATATATCCACTTGAATTGGTTATTTCATTGTCGGAATAAGTATCTGTACATAATTTGAGAATATTTAATACAAATAATGGCAATTGATCGAATGATTCTTCGAAATCAATTGTAAACATTAAATCGATAAATGTTCGTTTTTCATTATCAGCAAATGGAAGTGTTCTACATTGAAATCTTGATTTTTAATTTTCTATTTAAAAAAAATAAAGATCTTTACTTGAGTATAGCAATGAGACTCGCATAATTATCTTCTGTCCAACTAAATTCACAACAATAAATGAAAAGAGACTCGACTTTCCCTACGTCGTATTTCCTAATTGCTGAACAATTGATTGACACATCTCGGCTGCTGTTGATGATCCTGATTGATTTTCATCTCGTTTAACTAATTGTAAATAAATATTTCTCAAAAGTTCGATCATACTAGAAAAACAAATCGAAGTTTTCTTTTTAATTTCTCCAAAAACGAACATATCGGCATTTGTTGTCGATTCAATTAGTTTAACGATAATAATATGACTGAGTTCGGCGAGATCATCAGAAGAAATATTATCAAGCTGAATGAAAAACAATTGTTTCAAATGAAACAGAAAAAAATCTCAACGATTTTTTGTTACATAGATTATGATTAAACCGATGATTTTCGTGAATGTTAAATGATGATGAATAGTCGATTCTGATGGCATAATGGCTGTTTGAATCGTTTTTTTGATAAATATCGGTAGAATTGTTGTATTATTCGAATCATCCAAACATTCTACATGAAAATTGTTGTCGAAATCGAAATCTTATTCTTTCTATCTACCTTTGAGAGACTGTTTAAATACATCAAATGGTCGATTATCAGTATTATTTGTTTCAATAGATGAACGAAAATTTCTAATAAACTAAATAGAGAATGAAATGTCAAACAAATGGGAGTTCAGTTCATCATTTGAACCTTATCGAAAATATCATTTGTATTTCCTAGAGAATTATTTGTTCGTAATCGTTTCGACATAGTTTCATTCTGTTCGATCTGTGTTCGTTTCATCTAAAACAACATCGAACTCGAGATCACACGACATTCGGTTTTATTTTTCGAACAAAAACATGTGCATGAAAAACATCAGACACCGATCGTAAACGTGGTGGATTTACGAATGTTAATCGGTCGAATTTCGCCTTGGGAAATTCTCTATCGACGAGATTTTGAATAACTGTTTCGATTTGTTCAGGTTTTGGATCGAACCAAATTAACCAATGTTGAATTGTTTCAGCTAAATGATAAGGAAAATCATTCGGTGTGAAAATCGGTTCACGGATCGAATTTGAACTCGATTTAGCAATAAATTTTCGAAGATTTTCATCAAAGTGTTTATCCCATTTGAGATAATGTATTCGAATGAAATCATTTATTGATCGATAATCTCGATCGACTAATTTCTGATGTTCAATATAACGTTGTGCACATTGTTCATCACGCCAAAGTAAAGTTTTCTGTCCTTGTTCAAGCCATTCAATCAAATCGTTCCATTGAATCGGCTGTTTTCCCACAGCATTTCGAGTTAATTCAATTGTCGAAATGAATTGTCTTTGAAAAAAATTTGTTTTTATTATCAATCGCTTTAACATGCATATAGCAATAAAGTAAACCAACGAATCGAACAAAGAATTGAATTTGATTGATGCGATTCGTACGCCATCTTGTTGCACGACTGCATAGACGCGATATAGAACTCGTCAGCTGATTGATGTTGTTGTTATTATTTATATCTTCTACTTGGCTAGATATCTTATTTGTTCATTGCACATCTCGATTGAATTAAATCCGAAAAAAAAACAAGAAAAGAAAATTTTATTGAATTATCTTATGGAATGAGAAATATGTTCAAATCTAGTTAACGACGAATAGATAAGCATCAAATTCGACAACGAATATAGACGAGAGAGAGAAAACAAAATGACCGACGATTTGCCGACACCACGAATGGCAACACGAGCAACAACTGCAGCTGCTGCTGCGGCTGCCGCCGCCGCTGTTGCAACAGCAACGAAAACGACAAATCAAAAATACGGTTATGAACGTCTTGCACAACTCTATCCACACGTTCCAGATGATGTACATTTACCGATGAAATGGAATGGAAAAGAAAGACCTTCGACTCTAATTCTCCTACAAAATGATCTTATTGTGACATATAAGGGACCTGGAAAATCGCATAAAGATGCAGCAAGTGTCCGATCGGATTATCCGATTCCGCCATTAACAGGGATCTATTATTTCGAAGTCAAAATTCTAAGTAAAGGTCGTGAAGGGTGAGTACTTTCGAATCCGATTGCATGATAATCAATTCTTGCTTGTGATTGTTTTTTGTTCAGATATATGGGCATTGGTCTTTCGACAAGTCAAGTCAATCTCAATCGTTTGCCCGGTTGGGATAAAGGCTCGTACGGATATCATGGTGATGATGGACATTCGTTTTGTTCATCGGGCTCAGGCATTGTCTACGGGCCGACATTTACAACTGGAGATTATGTCGGTTGTTGTGTAAATTTTCTGGAAAATTCATGTTTCTATACACGAAATGGATACAATCTTGGTAAAGATAAACTTTTGGCAATTTTATTTTCGAAGAATTCATTCGTCTATTTTTTTTTATTCTAGGCACATCATTCCGAGATATTCCAGTAAAAAAAAGACAAGATTTCTAGTTTATTTATTTATTTTATTTTTCAATCTAGAATGAAATCTATCCAACAGTTGGTCTGCAAACACCCAACGAATCTATGGAAGCTAATTTTGGCTTAAGTCCATTCAAATTCGACATTGAGAAATACATCGATGTATTGTTATCCAAAACTCAAATGACATTTTTAGAAAAAAAAAACGAAGTAATTCTTCTTTTTCAGGAATATCGAGATAAAACTCGTCGATCGATAATCGACTGTACATTGAAAGAAAACGAGTTATTACATCAAACACAATTACGTCGTATTGTTTCGACATATCTTGTCCACTACGGTTATTGTGCAACAGCCGAACAATTCAATAAAAATGCTGAAAGTGTTTATACGGATGAGTTAAATTCGATGCGCAATCGACAACGTACGTAAATTAAACTTGAAATGAATTCATAATTGAGTATTGCGTTTGTTTGTTTGCTTTTGTAGTTATTCAACACTTAATTCTTGAAGGTCGCACAACAGATGCAATTGATAAAACAAAAGAACTATTTCCAATATTGCTCAATGATAAAAATCTTTTATTTGTGCTCAAAGTTCGTCAGTTTATTGAAATGATCAACGGAACTGAAAGCGAAATACGTCATACGCCGTCCAATGGATCTCAATCGACGACATCTCTTTCTCTTAACAACAAATCCTCGTCATCATCATCACGTTCACGTTCAAATAGTCCATACACATCGACGCAGCAGACCAATGGAACTGCTAATGTTTCAGCTCGTCGTTCAAGTGCAAATAATAACTCTGAATTAACTCAAGGTATTGCTAAATCGAGCAAAAATCAAAATCATTCTTTGTCTATAGAAACGCCATGTTCATCAACAGTGAATCCGCCAATGAATCAAATGGACATTGATGATAATTCTGCAACAAAAAACGGTTTTAGCAATAATGGAACAGTAACATCAAATGGCCATACATCGACTGATAGTACAAACAGCAATAATCTTCCCGTCGAAACAAATTCTAACAGTAATGGTACAACAAAGAAATCTCTGGATGGTCTCGATGGCATGGAATACGATGGTATTACAGAAACATCAACAACGATGAAAGATGAAGATCGACTTTTAATAAGAATTCTTCAATTCGGAAGAGAATTACATGCGCTTAAACAGCAATTAACTATTGATTATGGAGAAAATTCTCAACATGATAAGATGCTTCAAGTAAATTCATCGGAATCATTTCAATCGAAAGACGAATTTTTCTTTTTCTCGCAGGATGCATTTAGTCTACTCGCTTATTCAGATCCGAAAACATCGCCACTTGCTAGTCTTCTCGAGCCATCACAACGCGAAGCTGTTTCGAGTGCGGTTAACAGTGCTATACTCGGTAGATTTTCATCGAAAAAAGCCTAACATGATCTTATATTTTCTTTTTCTAGAGGCACATGATATGCCAAGACATCCTGCACTCGAAGTTCTCGTCGGTTATTTGCACGAATGTGACAAACTAATGCACAGGAATAATATTCCCGATTGTGCCTTTATTGATTTGAACAAATACTTGCGATAAATATGAACATAGAATACCAAGAGACTAATAAAAAAAAACAGCAAAACACGCACTTCTGTACATGTCGATTTGTTTTCTTCTTTTTAATATTTGTTTCGAAACCTATATATTATACATATACATGTATTAGCAGCATTTCTTTAGTTCTTACAGATGATTTTTTTTTCTCATTTTCATTCACAATTATAGAAAAATCGAAAAAAAACCAGACTTTATGTGTGTACAGTTGTCTTTGTTTGTTTTGTTTAGCAGAAAAAAAAGAAGAGACATCAGGAAATTTTTTTTCATTTTTTTTTGCTCTTTCTTAAAATGTACTATTTAAGCACCTGTAATTTTCCAGAATATCCTTATGTCGTTTTCTTTCCTTCTCTCTTTTTTTCGTTCATTGCTACTCGACCATGTTCTCACGACACTTTTTTGCTCCCAACAGATACACTTAGTGCCAATTTGATCACTTCCAAGTATCTTGTTGTTGAATAGTTGAAATAAACTTTTCGTTCCATGAAATCTTGTGACAATATAATAAAAACAGAAGAAGAAGAAGAAAAAACGCTCGATTTATCTTACGATTACATACGTAACTATTGTGTTTGTACTTAGTGATATAAAACAGAAATGGAAAGAAGATAAAACGATGAGTTGGTTGCGAACAGCTGCATCTGCATATGCAAATGTAACAACTGATCCTGAATGGCCGAAATTTGAGATACTTGAAACTAATAAGGTATTGTTGAATTGATTCGATATTCAAATTTGAAAATAAATAAATAAGCAAATAGATCTATGAAAAACGTCGATACTCTCCATTTACATGTGCGGCTTATTCATTTACAGCTAAAGCTGGCGATGAACCAGTTATGACAAATCTATGGGAACTTGTGAAATATACTCAAGGAGGAAATGTCGATGGTAATCAATTGAATTTCTGATTGTAAAATCTCGTTTCACGTATTTCTTAGGTAAAATCTTTAAACTTTGTCTTCCGATTATGGTTCGAGTTCGTCCATCGATAACCGAAGAAAATGAAAATCATTTTACAATAATGATCATTCTTGATAAAGATTCGAATAGTAATCCACCACCTGAATCAACTGTCGAAGGTGTTTTTATTTATCATCAAAAAGAACAAATTTTCTATGCGAAACGTTTCGGTGGTTTTGCAAAGGAAGCTGATTGGAAACGCGAAAGTGCGGCGCTATTAGAAATCTGCAAGGCATTTCCAATCAATCGCGAAGAAGTTATATCGGCTTCGTATGATATGCCAATGAGACTATTCAATCGTCACAACGAGGTGTTGGTTGCCGAAGTCGATTCTTAGACTTTGAAGTTTCGTTATCTCTAAGTCCATTTTTCAATTCAAAGATAAATAACAAAAAAAAATATCTAACACGTGATTGTATGCATATGCATCGTTTTATTTTAACGAAATAAATAAATAATAATAAAAACGAAGAAAAACTGAATCATTATGTTAAAAATCTGTTTTACTAATCAATAATTTCAAAGGATGCATCCATATTTATGGATATATTCGTTATCTGTTGATAATAAATGCGAACTAATTGTTCAGCTAGCGATAGAACTTGTCGAACATCCAATGTTTTCTGACTTTTTTGAATGCCTTCTAAAGCTTCGAGTTCATCTTCAGCTTTGTATAAACACGAACGAAATAACGATATCATAGCAACACAAACAAATAAATCGAATGAATAATTCGTTTCCTCTGTACTTTTACTAACAGCCTCCATTGATATCGATGAATTACGGCTAATGCCTTGTTGTTGAGCTTGTTTCAATTGGATATCATGTAGCAAACGTTCGGCAGCCAGAGAATTTTCTTCAAGAAAATGACTGCAAACAACTTCGAAACAGACTAGCGTAGCTTCTTCATCGGCAAATTCACGACGAAAACATAAAAATAACCAACCTAAAATCATAAAAAATAGAAAATCATTTCTCGAATTGATCTCAACATACGATGACAAAATGTCCATAATTCGACTTTTAATTCCGTAATTCGATCATAAAGAGGCGCGTCAACAATCTGTAATACTTTCGGCAATTGTTGAATTTTTAATGCAATGCCTTTTTCGGTGAAATGTTCGCCCGATTGAGTGATATAATATTCAAAACAAAAGTAAGCTTCATGTTCTCTATAGGAAAATACATGAAGAAAACAATGTGCCATATCATTCATTCCTAAAACAATCAAATATTGAGATTCGATTGATTTTCTTTTGAGTTCTACCTTGTGAATAACCGATTTGAGGATTATAACACGCAAATATTGTTAATAGACGTGTCAATGGTCCGTAATTATAATCTGCTGCATTGGTTTCCAATGAAATAAAATCCGTTCGATGTAGATCTTTGGCAATTAATCGAACATGAGGATCCATATCGTTCCAATTGAATAATGGTTTATAAGCTTCGATACGTTGTTGAATAGAGAAGAAAATTTGATTGGAACTGAGACATTCTTGAGGTTTATTCGATGTTAAATGTTTCAAATGCGAACGAACTAAACAATACATTCGATTATTTCCTTTAAAAAAACACTCGATTCATTTTACGTTCTTCAGGCATTTCTTTTTGACATCTTTCATACATAAAATCATATCGTAATTTTCGTTCAACATCAATTGTCTCTCGTTCTCTACATACAAAACAAAACAGTGTAAAAGAAACATTCATTCATAATCATATCATACATTTTCGAGATAAGAGGTGGATAGAAACCGAATAAATATTTCCATGCTTCAGGACGAAGATCACTACTGACTCCACCTGCAAACAATCCAATGAATTTAGTCATTAAGATCGTTGATCATCATCTATTACCTCTCACCTTTGAAGACCGCTTTTCGAAATTCATGTTCTTTAACCAAACGTCCATCAGGATCGAAGAATGTTTGAAATTTATCTTTGTCTAATCGTTCCCATCGTTGATCTTCTATCTTAGTTTCATCTTTATTTGTCATCTTAAAACCAAAAAACAAAACAAAAACTATATATTTATATATTTCTAGAAAATATATCTCAAACAAAAAACAACAAAATATAACAAAAAAAATCACGTTAATCCAAATATCTAATATTTGTTTATTCAATCAATTGATCTATTCGCAAGTTTTTTTTTCTGTGTAATAATTCAGATCGTACAAAATACTTTCAAATATACAACGCCATTATATACACACACATGAAATAGAGGAGGAGAAGGAGAAAGATAACAAAAAAAAAAGCAGATAATTGTTTTTTGTCCTTTTTAGGGAAGATAAGTTTTCATAAGACGAATGATTTGCTGTTGTTGTTCATGTAAATAAGGAATAGGACTGGGATTTTGTTCTAAATCATTGAGCCAATGTGGATAAGTTGTAAATAATTTTTGAAAATGCAAATGAAAAAAAAGATAGAACCAAATTTCACTAACTGGCAATGGCCGATTGGAATTATTCACGTAGATAATATGAGAATAGGTTTCTTCGGCGATTTGTTTCGCTTGAAAGAACGGGCAACTCGAACCTGAACGAGCAATAGCATCGAGAATGAATGTCTCTTCAGTTGGTGAAAGACTATGACAGACAAAATTCGAACACATGATAATCGGCTGATCGCATGTGTGTCGAAAGAGAAGAGACGATGAAAAATTATCAGTTGACTAGAATAACGAGAGAAACGAATTTTTAAATAAGAAAATGAATTTATTTGAGTGAATTGTACTTGTTCTGGTTCGGTTTTAACGGTTATTCGACGTAGTTTATTTGCACTACGTTCTTGTTCGGCTAGTTTTCGTTTTCTTCGGCCTTGATTGATCATTGTTTCGATGAATTGTTGGTCATTTTGTATCGGTGGTAATGAGAGAATTGAAACTACGATAGAATCAAATCAATTTTTAAGAAAATAAGTATGAAATTTACTATTATCATCGAGATTCATTGAATTCGTTTCATCATTTTCATCGACATCATCCTCCTCGTCATCATTATCGTCGATATCGAGTTGAAAAAAGTCACATAATGCACCTTTACGCATCTTATCAGCTAGATCGAGTCTTTCACGTGCATTCGAACATTTGATAACTTTCGATGCTTGTTTTATTGCTTCTTGAAACGATTCGAGATTCGCCAATGCAATGTTCATATCATATTGACTTGTTTTATTTTTAACTAAAATCTATTTTCAATCAATCGAATAAATAAATATTTTGTGAAATTTCGAATCGATTATCTTTACTTCCGATGCTTTTAGTTCATTGATTCGTTTTTTAAATTTGCCAACGCCTTCATAAGGTTCCAACCATTTACTATTGATACTCCTAAATAAATTGAATAAACGAAATGAAATCATTCATTTCACTTACAATCCAAGACTGAATGTTCCGAAGAAAAGTATATCATACAAAGTTCGATTTGATTTATTAATCGTATCCCAGATTATTCCTGGCCAATAGGGATATTTTTTATATTTACACCAGATAACGCTCCCGCGATCTAACAAGAAAACGGAATGTAAAAATTAGTGTTGATTGTGATTTTACCAAAAAGAGATTTATTTGAATTTGGAGATGGATGATCATTGGTTGATAAAGATGATTTACTACTTGTACTAATACTTTTTCGTCCTGGAGGCATCTGAAAGAAAAATGAAAAGCTAAATTAAATAAGTTGTTTCGCTAGATTATTCAATCAAAAAAGAAGAATTCGTTTATAGAACAAATGGTATAATTGCTTTTCGATTTTTTGGATATTCATCTTTGAATTTATCTAAATACCATCTAAATAACCAAAATCAATTAATATTTCATTTCCTTATTTCATAAAAACCAAACACATACCGATGATGTTGTATTGCACGACCAAACGCAATATTTCCCCAAGTAAAAACTGCAAATGCAAATCCAGGTAATGTCCATGCACTCATTGCAAAGCCTGTCCATTCAATTGATTCGGCGAGGAAATTCGCACCAGATACATATTCGAATAGACCTCCTGTGTTTTTTTTGGTTAGATGTCAAAATGAATAAAGAATCATCGATTTGTTTCGTGAATTACCTCGAGGAATTTGATAGTCACGTTGAGTATTATCTTTTCTTAGATTTCTTAGAATTGCATCGGATTGTATGTTGAACGTAAAACCAATGAAAAATAGAATTGCTCCAAGAAGAAATCGTATTGAAAGAAAATCATTTGTTGGATAAACATGATAAACAAGAATTTCTTTCGCTATCGAATAAGAATTCAACGTACAGAAACAAAGAGCCAAGATTGTCGTTAAATAAGAACTATGTTTTCCACCGCGAATCAATACAGGATAAATGAACACTCTTTAACAGAAAAGAAAAACCCATCGATTTGATCGATGAATAACTTATTCAGTCGACGTGTATCGAATGCACACGTTTTTCTTTTGTCTTTCTGATCTATCGATCTATTACGTATGGCCTGTCTTTCTCTCTCTTTCTTTTTCGTTTCTTTATCTAGCGTCGATATTTCTCCCCATTTTCTCTTATTTGTATTCTTTCGAATATCGTTTTAATTATATAACATACCTTTGAAAGTAATGAGTTAGAAAAAGACCAAGAACAAAAAACTTTGTTAGAGTCACATATGACCAATAATGACAGAGAAGATAACTCGGTATGACGAAACATGGCAGTTCTTGAATGAACCATGCGAGTTTAACAGGTATGCCGTTGTTTGTTGTGTTGTATCGACCGTATGGCGCTTGATAACCGATAACGACTTCAATGAAAACGACGATAAATGAAAAAATAATCCAACAATATGGAATAAGATAGGTGACGAAGATTTGATCGGTTAGAAAAGAATCAAACATCTGAAAAGAAAACGAATTATTATTCAATTATTTATTTCGAAAACCAATCGGGTAAAAAATGATCGTTAAGATAATTTTCACGTTTAATTGCTTGTGATTCAGCTTGATCAAGTTCACCGAAAAGTGAACCTAAACATGAAAATAAAATCTTATTTTTGATCAGCAAATGAAATCTACTACCTCCTAACCAAGCAGCACAATTCAATTCACTTGGTGGACGATGAAAACGAAATTTCTTTATTCGTAATTTATTTGCATAGACCGAATTGTTCATAAGATGCATCAGTTCAGCATTGAATCGATGCAGAAAACCGGAAATAATTGCTGTACCACCGATTATCAGAATATTTTCTGCTAAAACTTGACGAAAATCTATCGGTGCCTAGAAATCTATTCATTAGTTGTCGATTGTTAAGATTGCATTACTCGAATCAATGTGTCTAAGACTAAAGAAACTATAGATTTCCCATCGATATCTTCTTGAAAAAGAACTTCACATGCAAATTCTCTGGAAATACACTGAGTTAGTTAGTCATATGAAAACTAATTTTAGTTAAAACTACCGAACAGATCCAGGAATGTGAATCAGCGTATGAGCACCAAATGGATAGCTAATTGTTGGAGCTTCTCGTAATGGCTCGGTAGTCGATGACAGTTTGTTTTTTGCATAGATTTGAGCACGATGAAATGGCGATACAAAACAACAACGTACTAAAAATTATTCGATCGAATGTAGTCGTTCGATAACGAGATTTTTTAACTAACTTTTAATATTCTCTAAAACATCTTCGGGCAATTGAACATTAAGTGATTTAAACGGCTTTTTTCTGCCTTCTTGTGTTATTAATGCATGTTCTTCAAGCAGTACGTGAATTCGTCTAAAAAAGTACAAATAAAAATCACGCCACGTGTTTCAGCAAAAGTCATGACTCATTTCGTGTCAGTTCGAACCTGTGAATAAGCTGACTTGCATTATGTACACTATCGAATAGCATTGGTATTAGTACACTTTCACATACCGGTAAAATTTGTGCTTCTTTGTAGCCAATATCAAGAACGAGTACAGTAGGTCGAGCTAATGTGTATGTTGCACAGAGATGTGCTGGCAGAAAGAGTAATGATGGTATCTATGCAAATTGATGAGAATATAATTGAAAGATGTTGAGAGAGAAAAACAATACGTTGAATTGTTGGAATAGAATTTCAGCTAGTAAATGACGAATACGTGTGGGAGTGATGATAGATTCGATGATGATGACACGTCGATTTTTTAAATCGATGGTATTGCGACTATGAGGTGATTTTGTTTTTAGTTTGTTCGTGTCAATGAATTTGTAGAAAATCGATTGAAAAAATTTGAATAAACGATCTCCATTCTCAAAAACAGATTCGAACTAAAAATTTCTAATTGACACATAAAATCTACGTAATTCAAAGTACTTTTTCATCGACAAGAACACTCGTTGGAATAATTAGTTGTGGTGAACTAGTTCCAGAAAATCCACATCTAAATCATACAAAGAAAATATCCATCGATCTTAATTTCTCCATGCAATTACTTGGTATAAACTTGTCCAAGATCAATAACAAGTGCACTCTTATCACCCGTCGTTATTTTATCGAGAAGAGATGCCATTAGAAGAAAAAAATCTAAAAATAGAAAAATCAATATATTAACACATATTTTCTGTTTTTCTTCTTATCTTCGATAGCTCAATTCAATTAGTGACTTAGTAACAATCTTTTCAAATATATATATATATACACGTTTCTCTTCTCGGAATGCACTTGATCAAAATAAAATAAAATATATACGGAAAAACACTCGTTCACAAAATGGAAGAAGCAACGAATAACAGTAGTAGTAGTAAAACAACTGTACGCATTAATCGTTGTACTTATCGTCGATTGAATATCGAACATGAGTTCAATGAACGTGCTCGTTTGCAAAGTCATCTCTCAAAATTGAATTCCTACAAGCAACAAGAAGAAAAATTCAATAAGAAACTCAAACATTTACGAAAAAGTCTCGCACAAATTCAACCGTACTCATCGAACGAAATCAACGATGAAGAATCTTTAATGACACCCAATTGTTTCGCACGTATACAAAACCATTTTCGTCTTTTGAACTTTTCTTCAGACACAGAAAAACGTTTACTTTGTCAAGCACCATCGTACAATAAATCAACTAAATCCATCAGTCCAACACTGCCGTATATTCCTCGAAAGAAGAATTCCAAAGAAATCGATCAATGTATTCGCCGAATATCATTTTATCAATCACGTCCACCACAAGTTTACTCCTGCCGATCGCCAGTGAACGAGCATTTTTCAACAGGCGACTTGACAGGCGAAAAACGCTATCGAGCATATATAGAAGAACAAAAATCTTATCAAATATTGCAGCGAGATCAAAACGATCAACGAAAAACGGATCTTCTCTATGAATTCGATCAACTTAAACATAGCATCAATGATCCTCATTCGACACTCTCAGTTCTTGCAGCACTTTCTCGAGCATTTCTTTTCCTAGAGATTGAGGACGAATAAAAAGACAAATGAGATTTTTGTATTGTGTTTGTTTTTTTTTTATTTATTTTGTCTGTTCAATCGATGGAAACAAAAACAGATAGCGGAAAAAAACATCAAACTGTATGTTTTTTTTATTAATTTTTTTTTTGTTTTAAGCTACTGATTGAGCGTTAGCAGCAATACGTGGCCATAAATCAGCACATTCCTTTGCTACTGGTCCGGTGATAGCTGAGCCCTTCAATTCACCTTTGTTATTCACGATAACACCGGCGTTATCTTCGAAATAGATGAATGTACCATCCTTTCGACGGAATGGTTTTCGTTGACGAATGACTACAGCTGGCATAACCTTTTTACGTAAATCTGGTTTACCCTTTTTGATAGTTGCTAAACAAAAATATCACGAAAAATATTTGACTTCTGTCGGCTTTTTGTTTGAAATTAACTTACAAATAATCATATCACCAACACAAGCAGCTGGTAAACGATTAAGTCGAGAGCCGAAACCTTTTACCGAAATGACGTACAAGTTTTTGGCACCTGTATTATCGGCGCAATTGATAACGGCACCGACGGGTAAACCGAGCGAAATACGGAATTTACCACCTCCGACACCACCACGACCTCGTTTAGCCGACATGGTTTTACTTGAATATGATCTAGAAATACGAACATTTATATATGGATATTAAAAAAAACAACAAACAAACCGAAGTCCAGACTTAAAACGTATTTTTTGTTTGTATATTTATATGTATATATTTTTTGTTTCATAGTACACGCGAACAGAGCAGAGAGGAGCAATAATAGTTGTAGAGAGAGAAAGAGACAATTAACAAAACAAAACAAAAATAAAGAAGTGAGAACGAAATCGATCAAATTTACAAGAATTTGGTGTCTTTTTTTTACACAACAAAACAAAGAAATCGTAGAATTTTTCATCATAAATAATGATTGTAAACGAGCATTATTATTTTTGTTTTTGTTATTGAATAAAGCTCGAGAAAAGAAAACAGCACAGCAAACAAAAGGAACTTAGAAACATAGAGAATTTGTGTTGTTTGAAAGAAATATTCCGAAAAACTATAAAAAAAAATGTTCGTACTTACAAGAGAAAGAGAGAAAACAGAAACAAGACGCATTAGAGTCGAAGAGAAAACAAATAATCAAGAGATTCACACGCGTGCTGCCGTAGGTAGAGAAATTGTCGTAGTAGAATTAATTGTTGTTGTTGTTGTTGTAATCGGAGGATTTGCTGTTGGATTGTATAAACTCGGATTTTTGAGAATTCGTTTCGCACGATGATCGTAAACGTAACGACAGAAGAAGATATTTTGATTATCGACGTTCTTCGATGGTAATGATCGATGATGAATACTGGCAGTCGTTCTGTTTAACAGTGATTTCAACTGACCAGTCGGCTCCGGATGTTCAAAGAGATTCGAACTTTCTTCACGCAAACGATATCTAAAACCGAGAAAACAGTTTATTTATTTGCTCAACAAAAAAAAGCAAATCTTCGTTTTACCGATTGTATTCATTGACATTGAGAACATAGCATTTATCTTCGATACACGCAACATTCACACAATCCCAGTATTTCGAAGCTAAGACTTCGTTTGGAAGAAAACGTTCTTTGACACGTAGCGGCAGTTCGCTGTGTTCAGGATGGTAATACCAAACGAGAGACATTTGAATCTCGCCGGACTCGGGTTCCTTCCAAAACCATTTCACTTTAGCGAGATAGGGTGTCATGTCCTTCTTTTCGGCCGTTTCAGGGCGTAGTAAAACGCAATCTTCTGATTTGATAATGTCCTTTTCTTTGATATGCTGAATCGATGTGTAACATTCGCGATAAACCGGCGGTTTGTCAGAATCGATCGACACGAGTTTCTGCTCGGATTTGCCGAATAACACCCAGCAAAGCGAGACCTTTTGCTTCTTTTTTTGACTAGGATTCTTCGTTGTTTCATTGAAGTTCATCAACGACGGTGAATGCGACCGTTTGGCAGTGCATGAGTTCGTCCTCGACGAACGAGAATTCTTCATTGATATGATTGTTGTTGAATTGGCCGTAGTTGCTGAAACACTTCGACGTTTATGTGCGCGTCGAGAAGATTTTGTTTCGCCGTTCGAATTGAGAATATTCGAAACGGGCGAGATGATGGTGCTGGTCGAAGATGTGACTTGGTTGTTAGTTATGATAGAATTTATTGAATAAGATGCTCGGTCGGGTGAACCGTTCGATTTCGAGCCTGAATGAACGCGTAATTTCGTGGGAGATGATTTTCTCGATGAAGATTTCTTCGTTGTAACATCATTTTCATTACAATTCGATTTTTTACTCGATGATAAATGTTTTATCGAGAAATTCAATGCTTCATATTCATTGTTCGATGCTGATGTTGTCATTGTACTGATCTGTTGATGTTCTTTCTTAACAACATTATTCACACTCAACGGTAGAATTGTTTTTGTTTCAACAAGTTGCTCTTTATTAACCAGAACACAAGACTTCTGTGGTGATAATGGAACTGTTGTTGTTTTAGTTGGATTAGGAGATTTGAGTAATGATGATGTGTTTGAAGATATTGGTGGATTGGGGTTGTGTATGTGATGATGATGATGAGTATGCAAATGAAATGTCAACGCTTCTTTTTTCGGCGAAAGCAATGGTGTTGTTTGTTGATCGAATGTTGGCAAAAGTGAGAGTTGTTTGGAATTGTTGGTCGATGAATTGGAATTGATGGTTGTTGATAATGTCGAGGATTTCTTTGGTTTGGTTTCTAAATGTGTTGTTGATCGATGACGTGTTATCGATGTTTTATGATGAACAGTCGGTGGTGGTGGTGGTGGTGGGACGACTGAGGGTGTTGGTGCTGTTTGCGGTGGTGGAGGAAGAATACAACCACCTGCTTGGCTTAATAATGATGCTGATGATGGAAATGGCCAAGCTGAAAGAAAGAAAGAAGAATAATGAGAATTTTATTTGTCGAAATCGAATCGATTAGTCACACGAAAAAGAAAGAGAAAGCGTTTTTTTTTTATCTAGGAAAGGAAATATAAATAAAAAGCGAAGTGTGGATGTGAGAATCTACGTACCAATAGGTTTCTGTCAGTCAGTCAGAGAATAGGAGAGAACTATCTATAATATCGAATACGACTCCGGCAAATTTACTGATGAGACAAAATTGTCGATGGAAGAAAAAGCTCAATTTTAACAATCAACATTTCGAAATCGCTTACCAGGATACTGCCAGCAAGGCAGAAGAGGATAGAACGACCGTAAATCAATCGGAAATGCGGCTGCAGCTGCAGCGGCGGCGGCGGCAGCGGCAGCAGCGGCTGATGGCGTGAGAAAACTCGGAGCTGTCGATGTCGGGACACTCGTCGTGCCTAATGAAGTTAACGAATGCTGTCGATGTTCTAACGCCGACGACGATGTACTCGCAATTGTTGTTCCACCACCACCACCGCCGCCAACAATCGCCGGAGAAGTTTTGTTTGTCGAGCGATTTTTTTGATTAAGATTGACATTTGCTGATTGTTTGACTGTTGTTGATGGTAACGGCGTTGCTTTGGATGTTGATTTACTTGTTGTGCCACCGGTGGTCGCTGTGCTCGTTCCAGCGACGGTCGTGGACGTCGAACCGGTTCCGCCGAGAATCGAACCGCCGTTGTTTGTTGTTACGCTTGTGCTTTGATTGCTGTTACTATTGTTCTGTGAGCTGAGGATTGCGCGACTAGTCGATTGAACGTGATCGTTGAGAGTGGTTGTTGTTGAAGAAATGGATGATGAAGTGCCGTGAAATGAATCGAGTGGGATCTCGTGTTCGGGAAATGGAGGTGATAGACGATCGTAGAGAGCGAGATCTTGCGTCCATTTGATAAGATTATCGCGTTTTGTTGTATGATAAGGCGGTGTCGTTCCGTGAATTCGATCGTGTTCGGCGAGAATCGATTCTGTTAGCGTTGGAAACTTCGAATTCGATGTCGTGCCGGTCGTTGTGGTGGTTGATGACGACAATTTCGCTGCCATCGTGTTATTCGATTGAGCATATTCGGTTTTATTCGATAGATTCGCTATCGACGAAGCCGGTGCTGGAGGTACATTCGCCAGAGATGGTGGTGGCGTCGATTTTTTACTAACAACAGCAGGAACTGTTGCTGTTGTCGTTGTTGTTGCTGCTGGTGGTGGAGGTGGAACAGATGGAACATTGAATTTAAATGGTTCGACCGATGGTTGTTCGGGAGGATCCGGTATGATTTCGGTATGTGAATCGTCTTTGTTGGTAAGTGTGCTTTTCGTTCGGCGTCGTCGGTTGACTGACGTTGAACGATCGTTTGCGATGCTGAAATTAAATCGACTGCGTTCGATTTCGTTTTGTTGCATGATCATAGCCGATGCACGTGAACTGGCTTCACGACGCGAACGGGAGTGAAGATTTAATTCGGTTTGAACTGGTTTCGAGTCGGTTGTTGAAGAGACATTCGAGACTTGACGTTTTCGTTGAGTTTTCTTTGGTGGAACTGTAGGTTTTGATTTCACAGTTGTCCGACCACGTGCTGGACGAACATTTTCATCTTCGCTACTCTCTTCATCCGAAGACGTTTTATCTTCGTCTTCTTCTTGTTTTTCACTTTGTTCACTATTTTCATCATCATCATCGTCGTCGTCAGTTGGTGTTGCTTTTCGTGCACGTGTCGTACGCGGTTTGGTTTTCGGTTGTTGTTTTTTCTTCACAACTGGTTGTGTTTTTCGTTTTTTTCTTTCGGTCACATTCGGAGTATTTCGTGATGTTGGACTGCTATTTGTCGAACGTAATTGTCGTTTATTCGTTTGTTGTTTATCATTCGAAGGTGGCGAAAGAACATTTGTACAATATTGAAGAAGTGTTGCAGCTGTTAAACCAGACAGACGTTTTTTTCTTGGAGTTGTTGTTGTTGTTGTTGGACGTGTTGATGAGCGTGTACTGGTTGATGAACGTTGTTGAAGACGACGTTTTGTTGGTGAAGATTTCTTAGTTGATGTTTTTATCGGTGTCTTCTTCTGTACAGCACCATGATTAGCACTACTACGAGTTATTTTTCGAATTGGCACGGGCTTTTTCTTTGTTTTCGATTGTAAATGTGCGGAAGCAGCCGATGTTTTAGCTGCTCGAGCAGCAGCAACGCGAGCACGTTGAGACATTATTGAACAAGAAAATAGATGCACGCGTTGCAACAAATATTATTAAATTAGATTGAAGATTTTTTTACAAATACTGGTGGCTAATGCATCTAAAATACGATTCAATTGAATATGAAACGAAACAATGAGCAATTAATATGAAGAATTTTTCATGAATATCATCGAATAAAATTTTCTATTCTATAGAGAGAATAAACAACAAAAAAAGCAAGTGCCATTGGACTCTCTTATGAGTCCTAAGAGAGTTTCGAAGAGAAGGATACAACTTCATATTTTATCGCAGAGAAAATAAATTCATTTAATTTTTTTCACTTTATTTTGAATAATTATTAACTTCTACCGGAAGAATTTTTAAATAAATGATCAACAATCTATAAAAGATGTCGCTAGTTCACACGTATACAGTGTTGTCGATTGGAAAAGCTGAACCTTTTTCGACATTATCTACTCTGAAGGAGATCCAAGAAATATGTAAACTAAATAATCCTGGTCATTCATTTTTCATACAACATTTCTTTCGAAAGAATCTTCTCTAGAACTCAACAATAAAACAAACAACGAAATAGAATCTATGAACACAGATCCAATAATTGGTATAAAAACTCATACGCCATCTCCACCTAGATTAAGAACGGAGATTTCAAATGTCCAATGAAAATAAGAATTGTTCGTAAATGTGTTGATCGAAACAAACTCAAATTAGCCTGCTAAACTTATAGTCACTTTTTTGATAAATATTTTCGACTTTGTTTCTGATCATTAGATCAATTAGTTATCTCTTAACGACCTCTTCTTTTCTTATCATTTCTTATATCCAGAGTCGTAGGATATGATTAACCAATCTAATCGAAACGAAAAAATCAAACCTATAACCGTAAAACTTTCACCCTCAAATCTCTCACTATGTCAGCTAAACTATTAAACACTCGTTTTTCATCTTTGACTCTTGTTACCAAACGATTCTTAGCTATTCGATCAGATTCCGATGTAGCAAATCGAATGAAAATTTTCAACCAACAGAAAAAATACCAAAAAACTATTGAACTATTTCATGAACATAAACAAATCTATGATATTGCCCAATGTTCTTCATATATCACTGCTCAATTATTAAAAGCATGTGTTCAACTCAACAATGTTTCATTAGGTAAAATGATACATCATCAAATTTCATCAGATATGGCAAATAATCCTTTTGTATTGCTTCAATTAATTTCTCTCTATAGTAAATGCTAATTGAATATTTTCCGTTTCATTCATTTATATTTTAATTGTATATTAAGTGCAAACAGGTAATATTGTTCAAGCAGAATATTTGTTTAATTCGGTCACGAATCCAAATATACCAATCATTGGAGCAATGATGAAAGGTAAGTTGACTACAATTTTTTCTACATTGATCAAGTCACATTTTCATTTAATCAAGGTTATATTACTAATAATGAAGCTAAGAAAGCAATTGATTTATTTCTGAAAGCAGAAGATCCTGATGATATTCTTTATATTATATTATTCAATGCATGTGCTCAGATAGCATCGAAGGAAAATTTGTCCATGATGAAAAATATTTCGGAAAAGATTCCCAAATCATTCTACCGAAATGAACGAATGTTAGCATCAATGATCAATGGTTTTATGAAATGTCATGATGTCAAACGAGCCGAGTCGATCTTTAAACAAATAAAAAGTCCATCACTTGAAACTATTGGTGCAATGATGAAAGGTAAGATTCTATTAGTTTATGCGTGCTAACGAATGAAATGTATTGCATGTAGGCTATATCGTCAATGATCAAGCCAAGGAAGCTATTAACTTATTTCAACGAACAACAAATCCTGATGATATTCTTCATATAATATTATTCAATGCATGCGCTCAGATAGCATCGAAAGAAATTTTGCCGATGATGGAAAATATTTTGGAAAATATTCCCAAATCATTCTACCGAAATGAACAAATGTTAAACTCAACGATCGATGCATTTATGAAGTGTCATAGTGTTCAACGAGCCGAATCGATTTTTAACGAGACGAAAAATCCGTCGCGGGAAATGATTAATGTAATGATGAAAGGTTATATCGTCAATCATCAAGCAAAGAAAGCTATTGATTTCTTTAAAAGAGCAAAAAATCCTGATGCGATTCTTTATAACTTATTCTTCAATGCATGTGCTCAGGTCGGATCAAAAGAAATTTTGCCTGTGATAGAAAATATTTGGAAGAAACTTCCGGAACAATTTCATCGAAACAAATACATTTTAACATCGATTATGAGTGCTTTTATGAAATCTAATGGTGTTGAACGTGCCGAATCTATTTTGAAACAAACTAAAAATCCACCGATAGAAATGATTAATACAATGATGAAAGGTAAGATAGTTACCCCTTTTCTACTTAGGTCATTTCATATTTTCTTTTAATTCAATGAAGGTTATATTGAGAACAATCAAGCTAAGAAAGCGATTGATCTATTTCAAAAAACGAACAATTCTGATGAAGTTCATTTTATTCTATTCTTCAAGGCATGCGCTCAGATCGAATCCAATGAAATCTTATCCGTGATGAGAAATATTTCGGAAAAGATTCCCAAATCATTCTACCGAAATGAACGAATTTTAACATCAATGATCGATGGTTTTATGAAATGCCATGGCATTGAACCAGCCGAGTCGATCTTTAAACAAATCACAAAGCCAACAATTGAAACGGTTGGTGCAATGATGAAAGGTAAGATTTTACTAGTTTATGCATAACAAGGCATAAAAATTTATTTAATCTAGGCTATATCGTCAATGATCAAGCCAAGGAAGCTGTTAACCTATTTCAACGAACAAAAAATTCTGATGATATTCTTCATATAATATTTTTCAATGCATGTGCTCAAATCGCATCGAAAGAAATTTTGCCGATGATGGAAAATATTTCGGAAAATATTCCCAAATCATTCTACCGAAATGAACGAATGTTAACATCAATGATCGATGCGTATATGAAGTGCAATCACGTTCAACGAGCCGAATCGATTTTTAACGAGACGAAAAATCCATCGAATGAAATGATTAATGCAATGATGAAAGGTTATATCGTCAATCATCAAGCTAAGAAAGCTATTGATTTCTTTAAAAACGCAGAAAATCCTGATGCCATTCTTTATAACTTATTCTTCAACGCATGTGCTCAAATTGGATCTAATGAAATGTTGAATTTGATGGAAACGATTTCGGAAAAGATTCCCAAATCGTTCTACCAAAATGAACGAATGTTAACATCGATGATTGATGCGTTTATGAAATATCATGATGTTCGACGAGCTGAATTTGTTTTCAAACAAACGAAAAATCCGTCGATTGAAATGATCAATGCAATGATGAAAGGTACGGTCGTTATACTTCGCGAATAGCTTCGAGTAAAATTGTAATTCATGTAGGTTACA
>Ga0209930_1001958_pt1 | contig 27397 bp, 27 predicted proteins | sample ThiBiot_500_biof_2_FD_183948 | JGI IMG/M metagenome (GOLD analysis project Ga0209930, IMG submission 183948) | Wastewater bioreactor microbial communities from Cape Town, South Africa - Thiocy_cont_500_biof (SPAdes) | ecosystem: Engineered > Bioreactor > Thiocyanate-remediating >... | reverse complement strand
GGGCGGCCCGGCGCGGGGCCGGGCTGAAGATGCCGTCCGACACCACGACCAGCAGCCGCGCCGCGCCCGGGGTGGACAGGTGTAGGGCGCCGTCGAGGGCGTCGAGGGCGTCGTCGATGACCTCGTAGCCGTCCGGGGCGCGGAACCGGGTCACCATCTTCGGCACAGCGCCGGGATGGGTGATGGCATGCACCGCGTCACCGAAGGCGACCGTCGCGGTGGTGGCCGGGACCCGGGTGTGGGCGGCGGCGTGGGCGAGGATCCACGCCGCCGCGCTGACCGGTTTGGCGAACTCGCGCATGGAGCTCGAGACGTCGCAGGCGATGCCCAGCCGCAGCGGCGGGGTCGGCACCGCGCGGCGGGTGGTGCGGGTGAACGGTTCCGCGGTCGGGATAGCCCCGGCCGCGCGTTGCGCGTCGGCCGCGAGGGCGCTGCGCATGCGTAGCCGTCCGGGAGGCAGCGTCGAGGTGGTGCGGGTGGTGACCCGGTCGCGGACCCCCGCGGTGTCCAGCGCCCGGCCGACCTGCCGCGCGGCACGCCGCTCGTCGGGGGTGGGCGGGCGGGTGCCCGCGATGACATCGCGGGCCCCGCCACCGGGTATGCCGGTGCTGGCCGCGCCGGAGCCGTGCGGAGTGGCGGGGCCGAACACGCGCGCGGCGGCGTCGACGGCCGCCCGCGCGGCCGGGTCGGCGCCGGTCGGGGCTGGTGGAGGTGCGCTGTCGGAGGCGCCGGGCACCGGCTCGCGGCCGACCGCGTCGACGATGCGGCGCATCGCGTCGGAGATCGCGCCGCTCATCGGTGACGGCCCGCGGGTCGGTGCGGCGTCATCGGTGGGGTCACCGGCGGTGCCCGAGGCGCTGTCCGGGCGCGTGCCCGGGGCGGTGTCCGGGTCGGTACCCAGCGCGTCGCACCACCGACGGCCGAGATCGATCATCGTCTCCGCGTCGGTGTCGGCGGTGGTGTGTGCGGCGGACCAGATCTCCTGCAGGACCGCGAGGGTGGGCTCGCCGAGGACGTCGGTGACGACGCGGGTGACCGGCTCGACCTCGTCGGGGTTGAGGATCCCCGCCTCGACCCGGGCCAGGAGCAGCGCGGCCGCGTGCCCGGCGTCCGCGCGGGACACCCCGAGGGTGCGGGCGGGGTCGGTCAGCCCGGACTCGTCGAGGATCAGGTGGGTGGCCGAGGCCCGCAACCAGCGCCGGTCGTCCGGGCGGCGTGCCACCTGCACGGCCTCGATCCGGGACTCCTCCAACTCCATCGCGGCGGCCACGGCGCCCGGGGGCGCGCCGGGGGGTGGCTCCCAGACCGAGTGGGCGGCGTGGGCGCATTCGTGGACCAGCAGCCCCCACGCGGGCCCGTAGCGGGCGCGGTCGGCGAGCCGGTGCGGGGTGACGGTGGCGGGGTCGATCCCGGCGAGGTGGTAGCCATTGACCTCGATCGTGGCCAGGGCGGGCAGGAAACAGGCCGGTGCGCCGCGCCCAGCGCCGGGGGCGATGGTGACCAGCAGGTCGTCGCGCTCAGCGATGACGGGGACCTCGTCGGTCATCGCGACCGACAGGGCGAGCCAGGCCGGGTCGGTCACCGGCGCGGCCGGGGCGGTGGTGGGGTCGGTGATCAGGTGGGTGCTCATGGTCGAGGCTCCTCAGGACGGTAGTGCGGTGGGCGGTGGGGGTCAGATGCGGTTACCGAGGGCGAGCGGGGGGTGCTCGGCGCCGAAGGCGTCGCGTACTACCGTGGCGACGATCTCGCGGTCCGCCTCCGGGGCGACTCCGACGAGGTTCCCGGCGGCGGCCTCGATCCCGAGGACGGCGGCGATGCGGTCGAACGCGATCAGCTCGCGCAGTTGCGGCGCCCACCCGACCTCGCCCCGGCGCTGCCGGGTTGCGAGGTTCCGGGCCGCGCGCACCGCCCGGCGGTCGATCTTGAGCTGGACGGCGAGGTCGTAGTCCGACGACACCTGGATCTGTGCGGAGAACCGCGACGACAGCGCGTCGGACAGGACCGCGCCGTGCACCCCGGGGTTGTGTCCGGCGACGACGTAGAACCCGTCGGCGGCGTCGACGACCTCGCCCCCGTTGGCTTTCACGATCACCTGTCGTCGGCCGTCCATCGCCGGGTAGAGGGTGGCGAGGACGTTGGGCGGGATCAGGGTGGCGTCGTCGACGAACAGCGGGCGGCCCTCCCGCATCGCCCGCACCAGCGGGCCGTGCACGAACAGGTACCGGCCCTCCGGGGTCTGGGTGTATTCACCCACCAGGTCCGCGACGGTGGTGTCCCCGTCGCCGGGCACGGTGATCAGGTCACCGAAGGCCGCCTCGACCACCGAGGTCTTGCCGGTGCCGGGCGGGCCGTAGAGCAGGGCGGGCACCCCGGCCGCACGCAACTTCCGCAGCGCCGTCACGTCCGGTACCCCCGCGACCGAGCGCGGGTGGTAGAGCTGCCCGTTCGGGCGCGCCACCGGCCCGGTGACGGGTGCGTCGTGCGGCCCGCACGCCGCACCGGGCATAGGGGCGGGCGCAGTGGCGGGTGCGACGGGGCCACTGGGCGCGGTCGGACCGCAGGGCGCGGCATCCGACGGCACCGAGGGGACCGGGGTCGGCGGGCGGGGCGTGGTGGCCCGGGCCGGTGCGGATGGCAGGGAGGCGAGGTGCCCGGTGGCTGGGGTGGCGCGGTAGCGGGCAGGCCGCTCGGACACCAGCACGGCCTCGCCGTGCGCGGCGAGCACGGACAGGGCGTTCGCGACCGCGCCGGACGAGCGGCTCAGGGCGCGGGCGATCTCCCCCGCGGTGAACGTGTCGGTGGGAGCCTCGTCGAGGTACACCGCCACCTGGCGGCGCAGCTCACCGTTGGGCAGACGGCCGGGCCGGACGGTCGGGTCGGTGGGGGTGGCGGCCGGTGTGGGCATGGCACAAGTCCTTTCGCGTTTCGGGTGAGGCGCAGAAACGAGGCGCTCGGGCCGGATCCCGTCGAATCCTAGGATGGCCGACGCATTCCCCACGGTCGGGGCTCGTCTTTGCGATGGCCCAAATATAGCTCTGCCGCCACCCCTCTTCAATACCTTTAGACCACTTCCTCATGACTCTTTCCATCCTGCATTCGACAGCAATAGGATTGGGTCTTATCTCGCGCTGATGTTCCATGCCGCACACCTGCCCAGCCGGCCAAGGACCTGGTCATGCGCGACGCACAACAACTAAATTCCAGTACAGGACAAGACGGGATAGAAGAAGGACGGAAAGATTTGGAAGAGAAGGATTGAAAGAAGAAGAGATGATGAGACGAAATGAATGGGGAAGAAGTTTGCAGAGTTAGGAGGAGCCGGCCCCATGTGAATAGGCTCTTGCGTGGAGGCCAGTCTGGGAGACCAGGTGATCCATCCGTAGCCGTCGCGAGCAGCAGGACGGAGAACGGCCACGGGGTCCGCCTTGGCGGGCACCATGAGGTGATCCCACAGGTGATCCCGGAGGTGCACCGGAAGCGGTTGACACAGAGAGTCATCTCGATCATCGACCACGTTGCTCTGAGTAGTAGCTGATCTGGAGCGTGGGAGTCCCGCTGCTCTGTTCGTGTGATCGTTGTCGGATCGGCCTCGGGGTCACGGGTGGTCGGGAATGGTGGCGTTCCCGGATCGGCGCACTGCTGCCCGCCCGGGCTTGGAAGGCCAAGCATGGACGGCGGGCGCACCGACGGAGGCATCGATGGAACGCGACGACAAATGGTTGCTGCGGGAACTGCAGGACGTCAAGCACATCTTCGGCGACAAGTGGACGATACCGGTGATGGTCGCGCTGGCTGATGGCCCGCTGCGCAGGTCGGAGATCCTGGCGACGGTGAGTTCCTATTCGATTGATGAGCACTGGCCGGGTGGGGCGACGGTCCTTCATGACAGCATTCTCACGAGGGCGCTGCGCAAGATGGTGGCCGAGGGTCTGGTGGTCCGACACGAGTTGCGCGACAGCTTCCCGCGGCACGTGCGCTACGAGCTCCGCCCCGAGGCGGAGGATTTTCTTGCCCGGGTGCGGCATGTGGTCGGCTGGTCGAAGGGCAACGAGCACGTGGTGGCGCGAGCACAAGCGATCCATCGGGTCCACAATGGAGATAGCTCCGACTGTGACGATTTAGGGTGTGATCTGCCGGCGAGCGGTTGACCCGCAGCACCCGCCCACGATCGTGGTGGCCGGGCCGGCTCACGAGGCTCGGGCCGTTCCGCCCGGAACTGGACCCCCGACGTCGCCCTCTTCCTCGTCGGTGGCGTCGCGACTGGCTGCGTCCTGGTCGAGATCGGTGTCGTGATGGACGGGGGTGCGTCGTTGCAGGCGGCGGGCGAGGTCGACGGTGTCCGGGTTGGGCTGACCGTCGGTCTCGGCGAGCCGGGCGGCGAGCAGCGCGAGGGTGCGGGAGATGGCGTCGGGCCGTCCGAGCCGGCTCTGCAGCCGCATGATGTCGCGGTAGATCATCTCGTTGTCGGGGTCGAAGGCCCGGGCGATCTCGAGGAGGTCAAGGGTGCGTTGCGGATCGTGGGGGACCAGCGCTCGCGCGAGGGCGGCGGCGGAGTCGATCGCGTCGCGGCGGACGGCTTCGCGGGCGATATCGATCCACGCATACGGCGTGCCCTCGGCGAGTTCCCCGCCGTAGGTGTCGACGACGAATTGGTCGGCGGCGAGGCGTTCCTGCTCGGTGCCCGCGCCGCGGCGGGCGGTCACCGCGGCGTCGAAGCACCAGTAGTCGACCTCAACGAGGTCCGGGTCGAGCGTGAGGCGGCCGTCGCGGTTGTCGATGATGTCGCCGACCTCGTCCCCGGTGATCTGGGCGAGGGTCCGGCGGAACCGGGTCAGGGCCGTGTTCAGGGCGTTGGTGGTGCGCTCAGGCGGGCTGTCGGGCCACAGCGCGGCCGCGACCCCGTCGCGGGTGGCACCGTCGGGGTGCAGGGCCAGGTGGACGAGCAGCTCCCGGGCCCGGGGCTGCAGGCGCCCGGTGATCTCCTGCTCCCCCGAGCGGTCGGTGCACTCCGAGTGGCGGGGACGCCACAGGATGCGGGGTGGCCCGAGGATCGCGATCCCGATCGGGCGAGCAGCGGCCTGCGCGGACGGTGGGGGTGGCCAGCCGTCTCTGGTGGGCGGGTCGAGCGGGGTGACGGCGGGCTCTGGCGACCCGGCGGGCGTCCTGTCGATCAGGTCGTCGGTCGGGGTGGGCCCGACCTCCATCTCGCGCTCCGACACGGCGCCACCGGCTTCGGCCCGGACCGAGGCAGCCTCGGCGCGGCCGTGATCCCGGTCGGCCGGGGTGGGGACGGATGTGGTGTCGCGCAGCAGGTTCATGATGTCGTCGGCGGCGTCGAGATCCAGGACGAGTAGGCGCCGGCCGCGCAGCGCGGCGCACGGGCCGGGGCCGGTCGCGGTGACGGTGCCGTCGCGCTGGACGTGGATGGTGCCACCGGCGCGCCACTGACCGAGCAGAAGTGCGGTGATGGCGAACACGGAGCCGTTGTCGAGAACACCTTGGAGCCGCGCCGGCTCGACCGGGGCGCGGGTGACCAGAACAATGACGGGCCGGTCGTGCTCCGGTGTTGCGCTGTGGGCGCGGGTGAGCGATTCGGCTTCGAGGACATCGAGGGCGTCGTCGATGGTGTCGTACACGTCGAGCGACGGGAGGTCCGGGGTGACTCCCAGCGCCTCGGTGAGGTCGTTGCGTGGCATGAGAATGCGCACCGCACGACCGTGCTGCTGGGCGTCTGGTCGGCGGTCGATGGGTCCGGCGAGCAGGGTCAGCAGCAGCGCGCGAAGTGCGTCCGGGCCTCCGGGGCCGGTGAGTCCGAGCCCGCGTGTGTTCGCCACCGCGAGGGCGATCCGCTGGGCGTCATCGTGCGCCCGTCCTGCGCCGGTGGCCTCGGGGTGCGCGGTAGGGGCCCGGCCAGGGCCAGTCCCGGTGGCCGTGGTGGCGTGCATCGCGGCACCGGGATCGACGTCGTCGATGCGGCCGGGCTCGTCGAGATCAGGGTCATCGGGATCGGGATCAGGATCGGGATCGGGTTCGTCGGTTCGGAGGTGGTCAAGTCGCAGCTGGTAGACCACCGGCGCGGCGGGAAGGTCGTCACGCCGGCCGCTACCTGGTCGGTAGCCGCGCCGGCGTCGCCGCCGGGCGACCACCAGAGCTGCGGTGACCGCCGCGGCCAGCCCGAGCCCGGCGAAGGCCGTGGGGTCCCAGACGCTCGCCGGCTCCCGGCGCCAGGTGCCGGGGGGATCGTCAATGATCGCGGGCGCTCGACTGGGCGGGGGTGTGGGCGGGGGTGTGGGGGTCGCGGTGCTCGGGATGGACGGACCGGGCGGGACCGGATCGGCGGGGACGGGAGGGCGCGGAGCGGCAGGTCGCGCGGCGTCGGGGATCGGCGCGGTGGTGGCGGCGCCGGGTGGCAGGGCGAGCTCTTCTCCCGGGTAGATCAAGCTGGGGCGGGTGAAGGTGCCGCCACCGGGCTGCGGCTTTCCCTCGTTGACCGCAAAGATCTCCGGCCATCGGGCGCCGCTGCCGAGCGTGCGATTGGCGATCCGCCACAAGGAGTCGTGGACCCCGGTCACCGGGTCCGCGGCCCGGACGACGACCGCCCGTGCCGCACCGGTGCCGCTGCGGGCCGCGTCCATCGCGGGCTGGGTCGGCATGGTGTGCGTCGGTACGGCGTGGGCGACCGGCACGAGCAGCCCGAACGGCGATCCAGCCGGGCCCGCCACGAATGCCGCCGCCGCCGGCAGCGACGCCGCGACCGACCGGACGTCGCGCCCTGGGCCACGGTGGCCGAGGATCGACAGAACCACGGCACCCACGAGCAGGGCGGCCAGGGCGTGGGTGGGCGAGAACCGCCCACGCGCCGGCACGCGGAGCTGCCCGACGCCTCGCCGCAGCCCCACCGCGGTGCAGCGGGCCACGTCGGCGGTGAACGCCGCCCAGGCCAGCCAGCACGCGCAGGCGAGCACGTCGACGAGCAGAGTGCTGCTCAGCGGGCCGAACAGGTGCAGCTCAAGTTCGTCCCACGTTGGAAGGTGCTGGGGCAGCGGCCACCCGACGTAGCGGGTCAACGCCCACGGCACCCCCGCGACCAGGGCGGCGAGCAGCAGCAGAGCGGGCAGGCCGCGCAGCACGCGACCACCGCGCCCTGCGGTCCGATGTTGGCGGTCCAGACGAGCCGTACGGGTCATCAGGAGAACTCCCTCGGTAGGGCATCAGGAGGCCGGTCAGTGGCTGTCAGGTAGCGCGCCGTCCAGGGCACGCAGCCGTCACGGATCGGGTGCGTTCACGCCGCCTCGCGGCGCGGCTCGGGCCTCGGCGTGCACGGTGATCTGGGTGATGCCGGCCAGGGTGAGCAGGCGCGTGTCGTAGATGGCGGTGACTGCGACGACCACCTGGCCGTCCTGGACCGATACCTGACCGCGGGCTCCGGCGGCGGCGAGCTGTGACTGGGCTGCGGCGACGGCCGCGGACGGCACCAGCTCGATGCGGCCGGTGGCGCGGTAGCCGTCGAGGTCGACGGCCTGCGCTCCTGCCCGTGCTGCGGCCTCGGCCTGGCCGACCGCACGAACTTTCGCGGCCAGGGCCATGCCTCCGTCGAGACCGAGACCGGCCAGGACCAGGATCCCGGTGACCAGCACGACGACGAACGCGGTGACCCGCCCGTCATCCGCCCGCCACCACGCAGCCCACGCCGCCGACCGGCCCGGTGACGACTGGCCCGGTGACGACGAGCCCGCCCGCATCCATGCTGTCCGTCCGGGCCGGTGCTCGCGACGGGTTGCGGCCGGGTTCACGGCGTGTCCGTGGTGGACCGGTAGACGTCGACCGGTTCGGTCGCGGTCGCGGTGACCTGGGTGCGGCCGGGCACAGCGAGCAGGAACCCGCCGGTGAGATCGACCGTGCAGGTCACCGTGACGGTGACCGCGCCACCAGGACGAAATCCGGAGGTGTCGGTCCGGACCTCGACGCCCGCGCAGCTAGGGCCCGCTGCGTCGAGTGCGGTGGTGGCCAGCCGGGACGCCGCCTGATTGGCGCGGGTTGCGGTGCGTTCGATGCTGGCCGCGCGGGCGGCCTGATGCGAGGTGGAGTCCAGACACAGCCGCGCGTCCACGACGCGGTACGCGACCACCGCGATCAGGACGAGCAGCATGACCAGCAGCGGGGTGAGCAAGGTGAGCTCGGTGGCCGCGGAGCCGCGGTCGGCCCGCCACCACCTCCCCCAGCACGGCCGCCGTGCGGTCGGCGACGTGGCGGTGCGGTTCGGTGGCGGGGTCATGGAGGTGTCTGGTCGTCGGGGGTAAAGCGTTCCACCGGCCCGACCGCGATAGCACGAACTGGTAGGACGAGGAACGGCACGACGGAGGTGACGGTTCCGCTCACGGTCACGGTGACCGAGGTGGCGTCCCGGGTGGTGTCCACGCGCGGCTGGGTGAGGGGGCCGCCCGCGAGCTGGCTGATCAGCCCGGTGGCCGTCCTGGTCCCGTCCGCGCCGGTGCCGTCCGGGAGCCGCGCCGCATCGAGGCCTTGCGCGGCGGCGGCCTGGGCGACGTGCGAGGCGTGCGACCACAACGCGAACTGCACGATCAGCATCACCATCAGCAGCAGCAGCGGTGTCGCGACGGCCAGCTCCGCGGTGGCCGAGCCCCGATCGTCACCCACGACCCGCCGAATCCGCCGCATCCGTTGTCGCACACCGCGTCTAGGTCGTGGAAGAGCCGTCGACGTCACCGCAGGCGGCGGGGCCGGACCCGTGGTGGTCATCCGCCGACCAGGCTGATCGCGTTGGCCGCGTCGGTGACCTTGGCGACGATGATGGCGATGACGACCAGCGCGGCGACCACGAGCAGCCCGGTGACCACCACCGTCTCGGTCGAGTACCCGGCGTCGGGTTCAGCGCGCACCGCGGCCCAACGCGAGCGCAGGTCGGCCCGCGCGGCATGCCACCAACGGGCTGCGGTGCGCCATGCCCTGCGGTGGCGGTCCGGGTCGGGCTTCTGATCCGGTTTCTGGTCCATGGTGGTCTTCCTGTCGTCGTGGCCGACGGGTGCGGCCGGGTTCAGAGGCCGGCGAGGATTTGCCCGATCGCCGGGTAGGTGATGAAGACCAGGAAGCCGAGAAACAGCAGCATCACCGGCAGCGACATCCGCTCGGTGGCCGCCTGGGCCTGGGCCTCGGCGTCGGTGAGCTGGTGCACGCGCAGAGAACCAGCGCGGGCGGCGAGGCTGGCCCGCACCCGCGCACCCTCGGTCCCGGCCAAACTCACCGACCCGGCCAGCTCGGCGAGCTCGTCAACGGCGATCTCGTCACCGAGGCGGCGCAGCGCCGCCCACGCACTCACCCGCGTCAGCCGGGCCGTCGACAGCGCCCCGGCCAGCCGGTCGAACGCCCAGCCCTGCCCGATCTGGACCGCGCCGGCCAGCGCGCTGTCCACCCCGGCACCCCCGGCCAGGGTGATCCACACCAGGTCCAGGTAGGCGGACAGGGCGTGGCGGAACTCATCGCGCATCGCCGCCGCCCGCCCGCGGGCCCGCAGATCCGGTAGCACGAACCCGGCCGCGGCGAGCAGGATCCCGCCGGCGAGCGGGAGCCCGATGCCGAACCCGGAACCGGCGACGGCGAGCGCGAGCTGGGCGATCGTGGGGGCCACCAGCCCGGCCAGCGCCAGCAGTGCCTTGCCCGCGAGGTGCTCCCCCACCGGGGTGCCGGTGACCCGCAGATCCCCTCGTACGCGCGGACCGGGTAGTCCCGCTCGCCGCTGAAGCGCCACCAACGGGACGGTGAGCCGGGCCAGGCGGCCACCGAGCGGCCCGATGTCCTCGGCCGCGGCAGGCGCGTCGAGTGTGCGCGACAGCAGATCGCCGAGGGTCGGTCGCGGCGGGAACGCCCAGACCGCCAGCGCCCAGAGGCCACTACCGAACCCGGCGCCCAGCAAGATCGCCCACACCGTTGTCGAGCCCGATCCGCTCCCCCAGCCGGTCACGATCCCGCCCCACCGGTGCGGGCCGCGGCATCGGCGCCGCCGTCCACTTTGGAGGTATTCATGTGTTCGTCGTCAGTGTGGGTGAGCAGCCTGGCGGCCTCGGGGATCGTGGCGATGCGCAGCAGCCACGCAAAGCCAGCCCCGAACAGCAGGCCCACCAGGAGCAGTACGACCTGTCCGGTCATCGAGTCGTAGGTGGCGAGGTAGGGCCGGTTGAGCAGCACGACGGCCACCGCGAACGTGGTCGTGGTGCCGACGATCACCCTTACCGAGGTGCGGGTCCGGGCCCTTCCGGCCTCCACACGCATCCGCATCGACGCCCGTTCCCGCGCGGTCGTCGCGAGCGCGCCGAGCAGGTCCGCGAGCTGGCGGGCCTGCTGCTCGGCCGCGATCACCAACGCCGCCACGACAAGATCAGCGGTAGGGTCGTTCAGATCGTCAGCCAGCAGCTGCAGCGCCGGCACCAGCCGCTCGCCACGGTCCAGGCGCGCCGCGAGCGCGCCGACCTCGTCCCGGATCGGGGCGGGGGCGAGCGGCGCGGTGGCCAGTACCGCCTGCTCCAACCCCGCCGCGGCGGACAGGGTGTCGCGGATCATCTCCGTCCAGGTGGCCACAGCCTCGATCCGGGCGACCCGGCGGGCGTGCGCGGTGTCGCGGCCCAACACCCGCGGCAGGAACCAGCACCCCGCCCCGACCAGCACCGCCCCGACGACCCAGCCGGTCAGCACTCCCGCCACCACCGTGGTGCCGACGGTGGCGCCCGCTCGGACGGCCATGTCCCGGCGGTCCCACCCGCCGTCGCGCCACCGCGCGACCAGCGCGGCCCCGGCGGGCCGTCCCGGTAGCCGGCGGAGCAGGCCGAGGAACAGCAGGAACACGCCCAGCCCGAACCCTCCGCCCAACAGGGCGGCGACCGCGGCCCGCCCGGGGTTCGCCATCCCAGCCGCCGACACCACTGCCACGAGCACAGTCATGGCTGCCACCCGCGGCCGGCCCGGGTGAGCAGCATCGGGTCGAACCCGGCGTCGACCAGATCGTCGAGGGTGTCGGACCGGATCGCGCCCGGGACCGGGCGAGCGCGCCGGTCCTCATCAGGCCGGAAGATCTCGTTGGACACCACCTGGTGGCCGTCCGCGCCGACGACCTCCCGGATCGAGGACACCACCCGGGTTCCGCCGCCGGTGTCGGAGCCGCGGGTGCCGGGCACGCGGGCGAGGTGCACCACGACATGCACCGCGCCCGCGACGAGCAGGTTGGTCGCCTCCAGTGGGAGCCGTTCCGGGCCTTGCGCGGCGTAGGAGGCGAGCCGGGTGAACGCCAAAGCGGAGCTCGACGCGTGCAGGGTGGCCATGCTGCCGTCATTGCCCTGGCTCATCGCGTTGCACATCGGGACGACCTCGGGCCCGCGGATCTCCCCGACGATGACCCGGTCGGGCGACATCCGCAGCGCCCACCGCACCAGATCCGCCTGCGACACCGCACCCTCGCCCTCGATGTTGGCCTCCCGCGCCTGGAACGCGGTCACGTCCGCGTGCACCGCCGGGTCGGTGTCCAGGCCGAGCTCGAACGCGTCCTCGATGGTCACGATCCGCTCCATCGGGTCCATCTCCGCGGCCAGCGCGCGCAGCAGCGTCGTCTTCCCGACCCCGGTCCCGCCCACTATCACCACGTTCTTCCGCGCGACCACGCACGCCCGCAGGAACCGCACCAGCACGTCGTCGACGGTGCCGCGCAGCCGCAGCTGATCCAGCGTCACCCGCGGGTAGCGGTGGCGGCGGATCGACAGCGACGTCACCCCGCCCGCGGTCACCGCCATCACCGCGAACAACCGCTCCCCACCGGGCAGCTGCAGGTTCACCGACGGGCTGCCGTGATCGAAACGCCGTTCCTGGCTCGACGCCCGCGCCGCCAACAGCCGCACCAGGTCAGTCAGCTCCTCGTTCGACCGCGCGATCGGCCCCACCCGGCAGCGCTGCCCGTCGGAGTACTGCACGAAGACCCGGTCGAACCGGTTGGCGTTGACCGTCTCCACCCGCGGGTCGTCCAGCAACGGCTGCAACCCCGCCATCCCGAACAACTCGTCGATCACCTCAGCGACCACGCGCCGCTCCGCCTCCGCCGCGACCAGCGGCCGGTTCGCGGTCAGCTCCTGCTCGGTGAACGCGTTCACCGCGTGGTCGACGATCTCCCGCGCCAGGACCCGGTGGCCTTCGGCGCTGTCGCGGGCACCGGTCCGGCGCCGCTGATCCTCCGCCCGACCCGGGAGCCGCTCGGCCAGAACCGTCCGGACGTGCTCGCGCAGCCGCCGCTCCGCCGCCTCGGCCGAGGGCGACGGCTCCTCGACATCACCGACGACGACCCGTTCCCCCCGCCGTTCGGTGCGCCTGCGGAGCGGCACCGGGACCGCTGCCGCCGCACCCGCTCGTCCGCTACGCCACGCGACGCCTGTCGACCCGTCCTCGCCACCGCCCGTCACGACGCCCTCCCTGCCGTGGTCGGGTGACCGGGACTGTCGTTGCCGGTCCCACCTGCGCGACGGCTCGTCCGGTTCGGGCGGGCATCGTCGGGAGCTGCGGCGATAGCGGCGCGGGCGGCGAGCGCATCGGCGATCTCGCGGGCGCTCTGGCCCAGCACGGACCGGCGAGGCCCGCTGCGGTGCCAGCGCAGCACGCTGCGATGCCCGCGCAGCACCGCGGCTCCTCGCGGGTCGTGCGGGACACGGGCCAGCGGGGTCACCCCCAGCTCGCGGGCGACCGCGGCGATCGAATGCCCGCCACCGGCAAGCAGCAGCACCGGGTCCCGAGACCAGGCCCCGATCTCCGGGATCCGCCGGGCCAGATGCGCCAGGTCATCCGCACCCGCCCCGGACAGCACCACCATCACATCCGCCGACCGCAGCACCGGCATCACCGGCGACCCCTCATCGACCCGACCGCAATCCACCACCAACACCGCCCCCGGGTGCGCAGCGACGGCCCGCAGCGGACCCAGGTTGAGCCCGGCCGCCCGATCCGGCGCCGCGAGAACAGCCAGCGCCCCGCGGGCCCGCCCCGCGTCCGGCGGGGCCGCCACCACCGGCACGTTCCCCGGCAACGCCTGCGCGTGGCGCCACACCAACTCCGCGCCCTCCGCCGGCCGGGCCCCGCCCTCGCCTCGCGTTCCCGCTCGGCCGCGCGCAGCCGCGGCCAGGCTCAGCAACCCCGGCGACGGCGCCAGACCGAACCGCATCGCGACATCACCGCCGGCCGGGTCGGCCTCCACCATGATCGCGGCGGCCGGGTCGGGCCAGCACGCCGCCAGCGCCAGGCACAGCGTCGTCACCCCCGGGGAGCCCTTCACGCTCACCACCGCAATCATCATCAGACCTCCACCCCGCTCACCCGCCGGCCGCGACAAGCACGAGCGCCACCTGGCCCGACGGCACCGCGGCGACCTCGCGGGCCGACGCCTCGGGAAGCTGCACCGACACCATCGTCAACCGGCCGGTGTCCGACGGCGCCACACTCGTCACCACCGCCGGCCACGACCGGGCCGCCGCCCGATCGACAGCCACCGCGCCAACGGTCGCGACCGCTGCCACGACGACCGACACCTGGTCGCCCGGCGCGACCTCCGCCGGTAACCGGCCCGGGTCCAGGGCGACCGCGACGATCGCCTGACCGGCCGGCGGCGTACCGGCTCCGCTGAACGACTCCGGGGTCAGCACCGCACCGGCGGGCAGGGCGACCGCCAATAACCGTCCGATCAGCGTGGGGGCAGCGGACGCGTCGACCGCGCGGATATCGGAGTCCGCGGGCAGCGACACCTGACGGACGTCCGATGCGGACAGGACCTGCCCCACCCCCACCGCCCGCGCCGTGGCCAGCACCATCCGCGAACCCCCGAACTGCACCGTGACCACCAGCGCCCCGACCGCGCATGCCAGCACCAACAGCACCCCGAGCAACAGGTGCGGCACGCTACGACGCCCACCCGGCGATGCGGCCGGACGCGCCGGCCACGGGTCAGCCTCGACATAGGCGGCGTCGCCCGGGATGTCCACGCGAGGCTCGCGCGTGGGAAGGATCGTGCGCATGACCGGACCTCCGAACCGTTGGGGATGAGGGCGCGCAGGATCACCGCACCGACCATCAGGCCGGTCCGTCGCGCCGTGAACTACCGCTGTCGTCTGCTCGTCTGTTGTGCTGTGTGTCGTCAGCCGCCGCCGGTGACCAGGGCCTGGGACTCGGCGACCCGGAACGCGGCTCCCCCGGTCGTGGTCAGCCCGGGGAACGTGCCGCCGGCCCCCGCACCGGCCCAGGTGACCGTCCAGCTCACCGCCACACTCACCGCGAACGCCTCACCCGGCCGCCCGGCCGAGGACACCCGGTAGGTGTGGCCACAGTCCGGCGACGGCGCCGCCGGATCACCACCCGCCGTGTACGGGGTGCCCGGGCCGCGGCAGACGACCACGCTGCCGTCCCCCATCACCCATCTCGCCGATTCCGGCACGGCCCGCGCCGTCACCGACACACCCGGTACCGCCGCCGTCGCCTGCACCGGAGCCCAGTCACCTCCCAGCCACAGCCACGTCGGCAGATTCACCAGCTGAACCCCCACCGGACTTGCCGCGACCAGCGGATCCGGTAGCCGCAACTGCCGTCGAGCGATCTCCGCGAGCTCCGCAGGCGTCGGGCCAGCAACCCCCGGCGCCTGCTGGCCGTCCGCGATCCACACCGGGGTTCGGTACACCGAGTCCCGCCAGCCCACCCCCGAGCACCGCCACACGTACCAGGCACCATCGCCCGAACCAGGACCAGCCGTCGGCGGACCCGCCGCCAGCGGGACACGCAGCACCGCCGCCACAGCGACACTCGGGCGAAGTGGACGACTGAACGCCGCCGTCGCTACGCCACCCGGCGGAGGTTGGAAATCGCTACGCGCGTACGAGCAACGAACCCCGGTCGCTGATTCCGCATTGGGCCGGTCGCCACGGCCGCCTTGTGGAGCCGGGACGTTCGGGCTGTCCTTACCCCGATCGGATACGCGAGGGGAAGCCCCACCTGATCCCGCTCCCAGATCGCACGCCGGAGATGGAGTGTCCGAACAGGAGACCGACCCCCAGAGGTCACCACCTGGGTTCGGAATCGGAGGCGGTTGAGTGGCCAGCAGACCCACTGTTGCAGCCGTGACCATCGCTGATCGAGCCGCCAGCCTCAGCATGATCCGATGTCCTGAACGCCGAAGTCAGACACCTTCCAGGAACCGTCCGACTGCAGTGCAACGACGGCGTTGATTAACCTCCGCCCACCGGATCCCGCGCCCACGGGCGAGCCGTCCGACTTCTTGTACTTCAGCGAGGCCGACGAGTCGCCGCAGTCAGTGACAATCACACGGGAGGGCGCGCTCGCGGGTTCCGCAGATGACACGGCAGGAGACAAGACCGGGTCACCTCGGGTCACAAAGCCATTCACACTGTCCGCATACAGCCCCCGCGACAGGTTTGTCAGCGCGACGCCAGTGGCATGCCTACCGAGGCTCGGCGACTGCCAATCCGACGTTGCCGCCGCAGAGACGAAGTCCGCCCACATCCCGCGGTACGCCGCAAGCGCCTCCTCTCCCGCGAGATCCTGGGGCGATGGGGCGGCCGATGTCGCTGGCGGCGCCGTCGACGCCGGCGGCGTGACCGGCGGTGGACTCGACGCCGAACACCCAGCAACGCAGCCCACGGCGACGACCACCGTAAGAACACGCGCTTGCAGGCGCATCGACTTCACTCCGTCCACCGAACGTCTCCTCGACCGCTCCCCACCTCTGATCATGAGGCGATACTGATCACAAGTACACCCGCGACCCGTACGGACCTGGAAGTCCGTCAACACGGACTTCCAGGTCGGAAAGGGCCTTCGACCGATGTTCACCCGATTGGGCTACGAGTACCGAGGTCATGAATCCTGGGCGCTGACTACAAGCCCCCCTCCGTCAGCCGTTGTCCTCGCGGCGGCCGGCCTCGGCGTGCTCCTCGGAGCGATACTCGCCGCCACTGTCACCTCGCGTACCCTCGCGCGGCCGACGAGCCCCAGACTGATCATCGCTGTTGGATCGGCCACTACAGGTCTCACATTCACCGTCCTGGCCACTCGCTTTGACGGTGTCGACCTACTCGCCTTCTGCTGGCTCGCTGCCGCCGGCACCGTGCTGTCCACTATCGACGTGATCGAGCGACGGCTTCCCAGCGTCATCGTGCTGTCGAGCTATGTGACGCTCGTTGCCCTGCTGGCCGTGAGCGCGCTGGCCGACAACGACTTCACGGATCTACTGCGTGCACTCTGTGCATCGGCGTTGATCTTCGGCGCATACCTCGTAATCGCTCTTGTCTCCCGCCGCGGGCTCGGAGCCGGCGACGTAAAGCTCGGCGGCCTGCTCGGCCTGGCGATGGGCTGGCAGAGCTGGCAGACGGTCTTCGGCGGGACCTTGCTCGGCTGGACCGCGGCAGCCGTGACGACACTGATCATCCGTTGTGCGAGGAAGGGACCGCCGGACTCGATCCCGATGGGTCCTTTTCTACTGTTCGGATCATTGCTTGACATCGTGCTCCACTGAGTGAGGAACACAAGACGAACCCCTGCCGAAAGGTCAAGTCTTCGAGCTTCAAATTTACGGCTATCGAAAACCATATTCATCCTTTAATCCGAAGTTCCGCTTGCCCTCTTGGCACTACCGAGCGTCCATGGTTGTGTGCACAGCCACCCACCGAACAAATTAGTTCGCCGTAGACATTGCCGACCAATTGCCAACTTCGATCAGGCACGACGATGAGGCAACCTCGCGGTCGGCGCAGGAATCATCCGAGACGTCGCCATCAGACGTGGCCTATCCAGCACGTCAAGCGAGGGAGAAGGTTACGTCACCGAATTGTATCCGCTGTAGTTCTTATCCTCATCTTGTCGATGCTTCTCATCGCACTTCTATAAGACACTGCCGCACGGCGCGATCCCACAGCGTCAGAAGACCCGCTATCGGATCAGCCCGGTGGAGGGTGATTGATGAATCGAGGAAGCAGCTTGCAGGGGAAGACGCCATGCTCGTCTTCTATGGTGTCTTCTTCTCCGGGAAGTGCCTCATACTGCGCCTCAATCTCCGCTGGCTCACCTGCGACTTTGCAGTGTGCCCCATCGGGCTCAGTGTAAATGAGATATGCCACCGGACATTCGCAGGCCGTTCCGAAGGCGTACAACCTGCCGCGCCTCGCCCTCTCCACCAAGACAGCTGGGTAGTACACCACGTGCTTGCCACAGATCGTCGGAAGCTCGATCATGCCGCCGACCAGCTGGCTCCGCCTCAGCTCACTTGCTGGCCGCCACGGGCTCAACCCGATCTCGTCCTCGATCGCGTGGAAGTCCTTGCCACTGGTGAAGCCCAAGAACGCTTCATCGTCGAGAGGTCCTCCGCTCGGCCACATGATCGGTCCTGCGAGTGGCCAGAGCTGCGGCAAATCAAGACCGCTGGACATCTCCACCTGGAGGTTAGGCGTCGTGTGTCAGCGATCAAGTTATTCCCCCACCGGCCGCTCAAGAGCGTCCCCGGCGGACGACGTACGAACTGTTGACGGGACGACGGTCGCGGTCCACCGAGGTCGACTCCATGCACGGCCTGTGCCGGCGACCCGGGATGCCAGTACACGGAGGTGCTGCCGCGGCGGCCTCCGGCCACCTTGCCCTCGACCTTCGTGTCCAGCACCGGTCTGACCAGGACTCGAAGCTCATCTCCCGGATGTCAGCAGCGATCCGGGTCGACGCGGTCGCTGCCGGCGAAGGCCGGATGGGGGAATCAACGCGGCCGTCCCTGGAGATGCTGGAGTCCGGCCGTCGTCCCCTGGTTGCCCGCGGCTGCGACGGCCGTCGTCCCTGAGGGGAATCGGGTGATCGCCGGACGAAATCCGGGGGAATTACGTGATCGTTCACAGTCGTGAACCGTAGACCGTGCAGGACGAGTTGTCCGAGCACGATGGTCATGACGTAACCCTGTGGTCGGTCGGGCTCATGCAGTTCGCGGACGCGTATGGCCAGCGGTGTCACCCGCACTGACCAACCGCGGACACCGCTGTACCGACCGACCCAAAATTGGCTGCCCGAAAGGGGCTGCACCATGTCTCTAATGGCGTACAGCGCGCGGTACTCCGAGGCCGGAAGCCCGTAGCCGCCCTCCCGGTCCTCCTCAGAGGACACCAGCATCGCGGTGAGCGCGGTCTTCTGGATCCACGCTGCGACCGCAGACTGATCGTTTGGCGGGATTGTGCCGTGTTCTCCGAGGATGAACGGAGTCAGGACCCGCCGGGCCACTACCTCGAGGCGACTCATCCATCCGTGGTTGCAGTCGCCGCAGACGTCGCGCACCCGCTGGCGGTACGGCGGGCGCACGCCCAACCCCCGCCCGATCCGATTCAACGGCCCGGCCCCATGCGGCACCGGGCCCATGTCCAGCCCTATCCTGCTGAGCCAGTCTCCGAGCACATGCTCGCCGGTGAGCTTGCCACGGTATCCGCAAAAGGCACAGGTGGGCATTGCGGCAGGTTCCTCTGATCGTTGAGGTAGGCGACCCAAGGGCAGGTCGGTTTAAGGTGATTCTGGCGCGCAAATTGCTTGTTGGCGACCGGGCCATGGCCCTAATCTTGGACACGTTGAATCCGGCCAAGGCCCGGGAAGCGCAGCGCCCGGCAGGTCACGATGAGTCGGTGCCGAGCTGCGGCGAGACGCCGCGTGGGTAGCTGTGCAGGCACGACCCGCAGTGTGATCGTCAGGGTGTCTAAGCCTTGATCGCCGCCAGGACTCATGCCCGCTGTGTCACCTTCCCCGATCGTTGCTGCGCTGATCCCGTCGAACACCTGCCTGGCAGTTGTGATCAACGAGATCGATGTCGAGTGCGTGGCGTTGTTCGCTGATCGTGGCTCGGGACCGTGCCAAATCCGCACCGGGCCCGGGTGTCCGTCACAGCGTGGCACCGTGCAGGTGCTAAGCGCAGGACGCAACCGACATGCCGCTCCTGGTCAACCCCAGTGTTGTTGGCGTTCGCAGCGGATCCGGGCCCGCTCTCGGCGCGTCGGGTGGCGGGCGTGAGTGTTTCGCCAGCGCAGATACGCCTGCAGCCGGCGCGCCAGCGCCGGGTGGTTCGGATGATCCGACGCGCCCATCGTCAACGTGCGCAGCGGCCCGAGCTGAGCTTCGATCGAGTTCGCCCAGGAGGCGTAGGTCGGGGTCAGACACAGCTCGATACATCGCCGAGGCTGTGTGCTGACGAGGTCCACGCGCTGCTCGATCTCGACCCGTCTGTGGATACCGACGTCCAGGACATCGATGCGGTGCGGACAATCCTGGCGCGCGTGCCCGCGCCGCCAGTGGTGTCGGTATTCGGCCGGTACTCCAGGACGAGCCCTCGCCGGGCAGAGGTCGCCGCCGACTGCGGGTGATGCGCGGGTGGCGTTCTGCCAGCCCGATAGTGTTCCGGGTCCGTAGGGGGTGCGGATGGACGCAGGAACCGTCGCCACGATAGTGGCGGCAGCGGTGGCACTGATCGCCGCGGTCGTTGCGATCGTGCAGACGAGCGCGGCGAAGGACCAAGCCGCCGCGGCGCTGGATTCGGCCACTGCTGCCGAGAAGCAAGCCCTCGATGCAGAACGGGCGGCGGATTCGGCAGAGGCTCAGGCAGAGTCAGCACGTGTGTCCGCTACAGCCGCGGAGGCTCAGGCTGTCGAGGCTCGTCGGCAGGCGGACGCAGCAGAGGCCCAAGTGGCGCATCTCGACGAGGACCGAACGGAACGACGTCAGGAACGGATTCGGCACTCGACCCGCGCCTTGATCACTGCGGCGAGGAGCTACGAGGGCGCTGCGCGATGGCTGCTCGAGTACGTCGCGGAGAACGGGCCAGCCGACACGAACGCTTTCCGTGCAGCAATCGCTGAGCACGAGACTGCGACCGCAGCACTGAGCGAAGCCTCGACCGACCTCATGCCGCTGGCGCAGCACATGCCGTTCGCCGGGGACGCCTTCGTCATCCACCTCGCGGCGCGAGACTTCCTCGTGTTGATCCCGGAGCTGTGCAACCCCGTGGCGACGGATGAAGAACGTGAGCATGCCCTCGACGAGGGCCGGTCGGTCCTAACAGAACTCAGGGACAACTGGATCGGGCTCTCCATGGCGTTGACGAACTATCTCCGACGTCTTGGTTCGCGAACGCAGTGATCAGGGAGAGGGTCATGCGATCCTGCCTGACATGGACCTGATCGAGTTGGTAGCGGTGGCGTCCTCGCTACGCGCTGTAGTGGCCGTGATCGACGCTGGCGAAGTGTCCGCCGACGAGGCGCATCGCGCCTATCTGGTCGGTGCGGCCGACGCGCTCGAGCGGCTTGAGGCCGCCAGCCCGCCGTCCGACAGAACATTATTCGGTCGTTCCTTTACAGTTGGCGGTGGGACCCGCCCCGCGAAGCGCTCTGCCGGCCCCGTTCGCGCGCTTGGCTACGTCGGCGTTTCCACCGACGGACAGGGCGAGTCCGGCGCCGGCCTCGCAGCGCACCGCGATCGGGGCGGAGGCACAGCAGCAGGGGTGGGCGCTAGAGATCGTCGCCAACGAGGGCCTGTCGGCCGCCACGATGAAGCGCCCGGCGCTGACCGACGCGCTCGAGCGGCTCGACTGTCGTGACGCCGACGTGCTCGTCGCGGCGAAGCTCGACCGCGTGAGCCGATCGGTCGCCGACTTCGCCCGGCTGCTCGACCTCGGGGTCGACACCTCGACGCCGGCCGGCGAGTTCGTAACGAACACCATCGCGAACACCGCGCAGTACGAGCACCGGCTGATCGGTCAGCGCACTCGCGACGGTCTTGCCGCGAAGCGAGCCGCCGGCGTCCGCCTGGGCCGGCCGTCGGTGCTGCCCCTCGAGGTCGTCGAGCGAATCGTGCGTGAGCACCGCGACGGCGACAGCTTGCGCGCGATCGCCGGCCGCCTGAACGACGAGCGCGCGCCGACGGCTCGCAACGGCGCGACATGGCACGCGAGCTCCGCGCAGTCAGTGCTCAACGGGCAGGCCGCCGCCGTTACTCTGTAGATGTCAGCGGAACGCGCTGTCCAGTCGGCTTGCTCATGGTCGCCGGCGGAGGGATGGTCAGCGCCCGATGGACGGTCCAGCCCTGGTGTGGAGGGTCTACGTCCTCACACCTGACGGATATGTCGAGCACGATCTTCTTCGGGACCACGGCAGGATCGGTCCGGATGATGATCTCACGTGTGAAGTCCCGCACCATCCGACGGCGTTCGTGACCAGTCACGGATGCAGTGACTCCTACTTCGGGCTCGAGGACGGCTACGTCCACGGTTACGTTGAAGTGGCCCGGTCCGACCATCGTAAGTTCGACGAGATGACCGCCCGCCGCCCACCGCCTCAACCTGACGCTGAAGTCGGGGGGCAGGCTTACAGCGGCCCGAGCCGGAGAGGCATCCGTTGGCGCCGAACCGATCAACGCGGCTGCGTCGCTGTGCGCGACAACCCAATTGCCCTGACCAGTCACAGTGATCGACTTGTTGATCTCATGCCTGCCGCGTGACACCTCGTCCCACGTCTTTGGTGCGCCCGCGACCGTCGGGTCTGCTTCGTGATCGACAACGCAAATCCGGCCCGCGGCGGTCAATCGGATACGGATCGGGATCGGGCTCGCTATCGACGCCTGTCCCTCGACGAGCCCGCGGGCGACGAGCAGCTCGACAGCCTCGCCCATCTCGGCTTCGGTGACCTGGTGTCGGTTCCGGCGGGTTCCGAATCGGGAACGATCGTCGTCAAGGAAGGCACGTGGCATCGGCTGCTCGAAGTTGTGGTCGTATAGCCACCGAAGGAATGCCTGTCCCACTGCGTTGGCGGAGGGCTTCTCCGCCGGTGTGGCCGCCGCAGGATTCGGACCCATCACCCACCCGTCATTCTCGACGACGAGGACGCGCCCTTCGGCGGTCAGCGCCAGCCTGACGGGGTAGGGCACCTGATCGATGCGCGGCCCGTCGATCAGGTGCTTGTCATCGAGGAAGCGGACAGCCCGCACGAGGTCGTCGTTGCGGACCCGCTGTCCTTCGACCACCACGTCCGGCAGCTCGAGAAAGTCTTCGGCGAGTGGATATCCGTCGTCCTCGCCGTAGAGCCAATGCAGCAGGGCGCGGGCGACTGAGTTGAGCCGCTGCATCTCTTCGATTGCGTCCTGCACCTACGACACCCCCAAGTTGACGAGCGGCAACAGGAGGTCGCGGAGTCCTTCGGCGAAGGCCGTGCCGGCGGCCGTGTTGGCGAACAGGAGCAGTGCCGCCCACAGAGTCGACGCCAGCCGCTTCAGCCGGCCCGGCTCCGGCTCCGCCCCACTGGTCTCGTCCAGCGCACGTTGCGCCGCTCGACGCACGTCGACCGCGTCGTCGTCGTCGATCTCGTACTCATCGAGGCCGGCAAGTGCCTGCTCTGCGACGTCGCGCAGTGCCTGCACGTTGCTGATCTCGGTGTGCTGGGTCAACTGCACGTGGGTGCTGTGTGCGACAACTTGGTTGCCCTGGCCGCCAACTGTGACCGGTTGGTTGACGTAGTAGCTGGACCGGTTCTTCGCGTCGGCCTGCTCGAGGTCGCCGTTGTGCTGGGTCACGCAGGCCCATCCTTCGTCGGTGAGCTGGACGAGTTTCGTGACCTCGCCGCTCATGTCAGGAGCACCGCGTAGTAACCCGCGGGCCACCAAGAGGCGAACAACGCTGTCGGCTTCGTCCTGGTCCACCGCGCGACCCTCGACGTTCGATACGGCGGCGTCGGAGACAAAGTCCGGCGATTGGGCTTGGTTGTGTGGCTGGCGCGAAACCCAGAGCAGGAAGGTCTGCGCAACCGCGTAGGTGCGGCTCATGTCGATCACCCGTCAGTGGTCCGGGGGGAGTGGAACACCTCAAGGGTAGTAGGGAGCACCGACAGAACGTGACCGGAGGACCACGGAGGGGTGATCGATGATCAGTAGACGACGTCCGGGTCGACCGGGGCAGGGCACGGCTGTCCCGGGACCGCCCTCGAGCTGTTCGACGACGGCGCGCTCGCGCACCCCCCGAAGCACCACGGCGTCACGCAGCGTCGGCAGGCACGCGCGCCCGCCCTGGTCGACGTCGCGGAGCCCGCCGCCGCCGGCGGCGAGGTTGGCGTGCAGCTCGTCAGCGAGCGGGCCGGCGACCTCAAGCGGTCGGCCCTCGCGCTCGAGCAGCTCGCCGCCGAGCGTGCCGACGTGCTCGCCGCTCGCGACCGCTCCGCGATCAGTGATAGCCAGCATCGGTCCTCCTGTCGTACTGTTCGTACACATGTTCGAATGACCCCTACGACACGGTGACCGGCGGGCCCACAGGACGGACGATCACCGGGCTGCGAGACTGCAAGAGTGGCAGACAAGAGTTCTATCGAGTGGACCGAAGCCACCTGGAACCCGACGACCGGGTGCGACCGCATCACGTCCGGCTGCGACAACTGCTATGCGCTGACGCTGGCGAAGCGGCTCAAGGCGATGGGCAACCCGAAGTACCAGCTCGACGGCGACCCGCGCACGAGCGGGCCCGGCTTCGGCGTGCAGACCCACGAGGACGCGCTCGACGTGCCGAAGCGGTGGGCGGCGCCGCGGGTGGTCTTCGTCAACTCCATGTCCGACCTGTTCCACGCCCGCGTGCCCGACGAGTTCATCCGCCGCGTCTTCGACGTGATGGCGGAGACGCCGCGGCACACCTACCAACTGCTGACGAAGCGCCCGAAGCGCCTCGCCCGGCTCGCCGGCACCCTGCCGTGGCCGGAGAACGTGTGGATGGGCGTGAGCGTCGAGGACGCCGCGCAGTGCTGGCGCGCCGACCGGCTGCGCGAGGTACCGGCCGCGGTCCGGTTCATCTCCGCGGAGCCGCTGCTCGGACCGCTCGACGATCTCGATCTCGACGGGATCGACTGGCTGATCGCCGGTGGTGAGTCCGGCCCGAACCATCGGCCGGCGGACCCGCTGTGGATCGACGGGCTGCGCGCCGCGTGCGGTGACGCGGGCGTCGCCTTCTTCTTCAAGCAGTGGGGCGGGCGCACCCCGAAGGCCGGCGGCCGGCTGCTCGGCGGACGCACCTTCGACGAGATGCCCGTCGCGCGCTCGCGGTGGACGGAGCCTGCGCTCGTCGGTCAGGGCTGAGCGCCGGGCGCCCGGATCACCTGCTTCCCGTAGACGTCCCCGACCTGGTCCGTGGTGGTGATGTGGGCGTCGTGCAGCCTCTTGAGCGCCTTGCGCAGGTGGGTCGTGCGGGCGATCCCCTCGACACCGCTGTAGACCTCGATGAACTTCGAGCGCACGACGAACCGCTCGTGCTCGCGTAGCAGCGCGCGGAGGTTCTGCTCGATCTGGTGCTCGAGCTGCTCGGCGAGCTTGTGCTCCTGCCGCTTGAACATCGCTTCGGGGTCCAGTTCTAGCAGGGCGTCCTGACCCGTGTCCTTCCGCGCGGCGATCGCCTCGTCGAACACGGCGCGGCGCCACTCCTCCTGTGCCTTGCTGAGCGTGTCGCCGAAGACCTCCATGCCGTCGCGGTGGCGGGTGAGGAACACGAGCAGGTAGGCCGGCTGCAAGTCCTCCCGCTGCTTGACGGTGGCGGTCCAGCCGGCGCACTTCGCCCGGCTCGTGATCTCGTGCAGCAGCCTCGTCTCGAACCAGTCGAGGTACTGCCGGTTGTCGAGAGTGGGGTCGTCCTCGTCCCTCCACCACGTGCCGCCGGCAGCGCGGTCCAGCGCCTCGAGCGTCTTGTCGCGCGCCTTGTTGGTGCCGTCGTCCTTGTGCAGCACGCCCCGGATGCGGCGCACCGCGTTCGCGTCGAACCGGAACAGCACCTCCGTGGCCGGCACGTACTGGCCCGACGGGCGACCGGCGAAGATGTCGACGATGACGTCGAAGGGCAACCCGAGTCCGAAGGGGTCGAGGAACAGGAACAGCGGCACGCCTTCCGCGCGGGTGAGCAGCTCGTCGAGGTGCTCCGCGACGTTGCCGTGCCGCGCCTCCCAGGTGAGGGTGCCGCCGTTGTCGACCTCCTCGAGCACCTGCCGCAGGCTGCGGTACGTGGTGGCGTTCTGCTCGACGAAGTGGCACTCGACGACGCGGCCGCGCAGCGCGGGGGTGCGGGCGGCGTCGGCGATGAGGGCCGGCGAACCGGCAGAGCCGTCCTCGTACCGGCCGGCGCCGGCGTAGCCGTCGACGATGACCACTCGCTTGCCCGCGGACGTCGATCCGGTCTTCGCCGCGAAGGGGACGATGTACTTCGCGAGGATGGCGTGCTTGAGCACTGCGGCAGCGCGCTTGCTCTTGAAGAACGGCTCGACGTCGAGCGTGTCCTCGCCGAGGATGACCTGCTCGTCGTTCGGCTGGTTGCGTCGCGCCGCCACGTATCCCCCCAAGGGTGATCAAGTCCACGTCCGTGTCGTGGAACACCATCAGGCTAGCCGGGAGCACCGACAGTTCCGGGGACGCAGCGTGACGGGGTGCATCTCCTGGGTTAACCCCATGGTCACGGCGGTCGAGCCCGTGTCGACCGCGTGCCCACCCAGAAACGCCGGCCATCACGGCTACCGTCGTGCTCGGCGGGCCGGTGTGGTGCCTGCACGGTGCACGCGGTCGGGTCATGGAGTGACCTTCCTTCTGCGGCGAGCGGCCCGCTATCGCACACGAGCGGTGGCCGGTGCCTGTACTCCAACTCGACCGGGCCGCCGCCCATCCTCGTCATGGAGGGTTTGGCGGTGGAGCGTGTCGTGCTCACCGCGCTCGGGACGAAGGTCGTGCAGTTGGTCACCGACGACCCGGACGCGGCCCGCTGCCCGGCCTGTCGGGTGGTGTCGACCTCGGGCAAGGACTGGGTGCTGACCCGCCCGCACGACCTCCCGTGCGGTGGCGGGCAGGTGGCGGTGCAGTGGCGCAAGCGCCGTTGACGCTGCGGCACGACGCTGTGTCCACAACAGACTTCCACCGAGCAGGTCGCGCAGGTGCCGGCCGGAATGCGGACCACCACGAGGCTCCGCTTCGCTCTCGCGGTCGCGGTCGAGGACGGCCGCGACCAGTCCGAGGTCGCTGCGGCGCATCAGGTGTCGTGGCCGACCGTGCAGCGCGCCGTCGAGGTCCACGCTCTCGTGGAGCTCGCCGAGCCCGAACCGGTCCGGGTGCTGGGCATGGACGAGACCCGGTTCGGGCGCCCGCGGTGGTTGCCTGAGGGCGTCCATGATGACGGCCGGATCCGCTGGGTGCGCACGGATCCGTGGCAGACCGGGTTCGTCGACATCACCGGTGACCAGGCCCTGCTCGGGCAGGTCGACGGCCGCACCAGCGCCGCGGTCCAGGCCTGGCTGGCCGTCCGCACGCCGGCGTTCCGGGATCGAGGTGGTGGTGATCGACCCACACGCCGGCTACGCCGCCGCCGTCCGCGCAGCGGTGCCCGACGCGCTGATCGCGGTCGATCACTTCCACCTGATCATGCTGGCGAACACGGCGGTGACCGCGGTGCGCCAGCGCGTCACCCGTGACCTGCTCGATCGTCGCGGCCGCAAAGCCGACCCCACCTGGGTTCGCCAAGTTGAGACGCGCGGGAGAGCCTCCCGACCGCTACAGGCTGCGGCTCCGTGACAGAACCAGCGCGACACGGACACCGCCATCCCACCGGGACTCGATCGCAGCATCCAGCCCGTCACACACCCACCAAACAGCCGAACCGCCCAGCAGCTGCCGCCAGAACCGCCCGACAGCCGAGCACACCGCCCGCACCGCAACAGCGACCACGACCCCCGACCCGGGGCGGACACCGCCGACACAAGTCGCCGTCAACCGGCCCGACCACCCCGTAAGTCGGCCCGGACAACCGCCGCAGCCAACGAAGATCCACATCGCCGCGCGCCCAACCGACGCGAACAGACCCCAACCGACCGGAACCCACCCAAGTTCACCCGAACAGCCCCAAAAGTCTGGAGCAGAACCTGACCCCATTTGATCCCCCGCGACGCCCTGCTCCAGTTCTGCTCCAGAAGCCGATCATCACGCCGAAATCAAGATCAACTGAAGACCAACTCAAGACCGGCCGAAGATCACTAACGGCGACGATTCCGCAGGTAGAACGCAGAACGGGCGGCTCCCCCGTCGAAGGGAACCGCCCGCTCCGGCCGTCGGGACGACAGGATTTGAACCTGCGACCCCTTGACCCCCAGTCAAGTGCGCTACCAAGCTGCGCCACGTCCCGGCCGCCCCCGAGGAGGCCTCACAACCCTACAACACAGAGATCTGAGGCCGTTCGGCCGGTCATGGCTCCCCCAAAACGGCTGGTAGCCGCACCCACTGCCCGCCGCCGGTTGCCCGTCGGCTGCGACCCCGTCAGTGTCGGCCGACCGACACCTCCCCACCACCG
>Ga0209930_1001956_pt1 | contig 27401 bp, 25 predicted proteins | sample ThiBiot_500_biof_2_FD_183948 | JGI IMG/M metagenome (GOLD analysis project Ga0209930, IMG submission 183948) | Wastewater bioreactor microbial communities from Cape Town, South Africa - Thiocy_cont_500_biof (SPAdes) | ecosystem: Engineered > Bioreactor > Thiocyanate-remediating >... | reverse complement strand
GCTCGAGGCGACGCTGCACGGACGCGGCAAGACCGAGGCGCTGTCGCTGCTCGCCAAGGACCTGCCGAAGCCCGGCTCGACCTCCTTCACCCGCCAGCAGGTGCCGCTCGGCCTCGGCCATGCCGTCTGGTGCGCGCGCGAGCTGGTCGGCAACGAGCCCTTCGCCGTGCTGCTGCCCGACATGGTGATGAAGGGCGAGCCGAGCTGCCTGAAGCAGATGGTCGACGTCTATCAGGAGACGGGCGGCAATGTGCTCGCCGTCAACGAATGCGACCCCTCGCAGACGCACCAGTATGGCGTCGTCGGCATCGGCGCCAACCTCACCGACAGCTCGTTCCGCATCAATGCGATGGTCGAGAAGCCGAAGCCGGAAGTCGCGCCGTCCAATCTCTACATCAACGGCCGCTACATCCTGCAGCCGCAGGTGTTCGATCTCCTGTCGCGGCAGGAAAAGGGCGCCGGCAACGAGATCCAGCTCACCGACGCGATGCTGAAGCTGATGGAGCGTCAGCACTTCTATGGCTGCCGCTTCGACGGCGAAGTCTATGACTGCGGCAACAAGGTCGGCTTCCTCGCGGCCAATGTCGCCTTCGCGCTGGAGCGCGCCGACATCGCCGCCGAGTTCCGCCCCGAGCTCGAGCGCCTCGTCGGCAAGGTCGGCTGAGCCAGTCGCCTGCTGCGCCGCCCCTCTCCCCCAGGGAGAGGGCCGCGGTGACGGAAAGACGCTAGAGCCGCGCGATCTTCTGCCGGACCTTGGCGAGATAGCGCGCCCGGCTCTCGGGCGTCGACGAATCCATCCTGTAATGCGCCATGTAGCTGGTGCGGCAGAGCGGATGGCAGAGCGGGCGGATGCCGCGCAGCAGCGTGCGACGGCCGGGCTCGCCCACCCATTTCGAAAGCCACCAGGTCGCGCCGCAGGTCGTCACCACGGCGATGCGACGGATATGCTGCATGTTCGGGCGGATGCCCTGGCTCTCCGTCGGCATCAGGAAGGTGACATGCGGCACCCAGACGCGGTCGAGCCAGCCCTTCAGGATCGCCGGTAATCCGAACCACCAGGTCGGATAGACGAAGACCAGCATCTCGCACCACTTGATATGCGCGATCTGGTCGGCGACCGGCAATTCGTTGACGCCGGGATCGTGGTAGCGCCGCCGCTCCTCGGCATCCATCACCGGGTTGAAGCCGATGGCGTTGAGATCGACGAGCCGCACCTCGTGGCCGCTCGCCCTAAGCGTCTCCGTCACCGTGTCGCGCAGCGCGGCACCGAAGCTCTCCGGTACCGGATGGGCAAAGACCACGAGCGCGCGCATCTCAGAACCGGTCCATCGCCGCGCCGACCTTCGCAAGGAAGGCGGAGCGCGTCGCGTCCGTCGAGCGGTTCATGTCGTAATGGGCGAGATAGTCGACCGGCGCCAATGGCTTGATCTGCGCGCGCAGCACGCGCTTGACGATCTTCCTCGGCGGATCGCCGACGCCGAGCGCCCGCCAGCGCGCGCCGCCATAGGTCACCACCGCCGTCAGCTTGGTGATGTTGTGGAGCGACGGCTTCACCTTGCCGTTCTCCATGCGGAAGGAGACGCCGGGCAGGAAGACGCGGTCGAAGAAGCCCTTGAGGATCGCCGGCAGGCCGAAATTCCAGACGGGATGCACGAGGACCAGCGCCTCGGCGGCGAGAACGCGCTCAACATAGGGCGCGACATTGCGGCGGTTCACGCCGAGGTCGTGATAATGCAGCCGCTCCTCGCGCGAGAGGACGGGATTGAACCCCTCCGCATAGAGGTCGCAATCGTCGACGGCGTGCCCGGCCCTGCGGAGGCGCTCGACGACGGTCGCATGTAGCGCCGCCTGGAAGCTGGTCTCGACCGGATGGGCAAAGAGCACGAGCACGCGCATCGCGTTCGTCCGCCTTACGAGGCCGCCTTGAGGCCGGGGAAGAGATAGGTCTTCTGCGCCGAGAAATCGAAGCTCGGATCCTCGAAGGCGATCATCTTGCCGGGATTGAGCAGCCCCTTCGGATCGGCCTCGTGCTTGAAGGCGAGCTGCACGGCATCGGTCTGCTTCATGCCGCCCTCCTCCAGCGTGTAGCGATGCGGATTGAAGACGGGGCAGCCATTCTCCTCATGCATGCGGATGATCTCCTCCAGGCGCGCCTCGGTCGTGTAGCGCACCATCGGCAGCCCCATCGGCGTGATCTTGCCGTCGAAGCGCACGAATTCGAGATGGCCGGGAACCTCGTCGCCGAGCAGCCTGGTCATGCGCTCGATCTTCGAAAGATGGCCGGGCACCGGATACATGGTCTGCAGATAGGTGATCGCCGGATCGATGCGGAGGCCGCGCAGCGTGGTGTGGTTCCAGGCGAGCTCGAAATTCGGCGGGATGCCCTTGAGATCGCCCGCCGTGTCGGAGCGGAAGACGACATCGCCCTTCTCGCGCTGCGTGAGCGCCAGGAAAGCGTCCAGAGATTGCGGCGCGACCATCAGGATGGCGACCGACTGGCCCTTCTTCAGGAATTTCTGGTGGCGGAGGAAATAGGTCTCCGGCGCCGGGGCGGCGACCGTGGCGATCTCCTTCAGCAGGAGACCATCCGAATTGCCGAGCAGATCGGCATAGCGCACCGCCGCCATGTAGTCGTCGAAGCCGACGATGACGTCGACCCAGTCATAGGCCGCGGTGAGCGGCATCTCGACTTCGGTGATGATGCCGTTGGTGCCATAGGCATGCATCACCTTGTGCAGTTCCCAGCCGGTGAGCTCCAGCACCCGCGGCTCGGCCTCCATGGTGACGACGCGCAGGCGCAGGACATTGCCGAGATCGCGGAGGCCGCCCCAGCGGATCGAGCCGACGCCGCCCGAGCCGCCCGCGACGAAGCCGCCGATGGTCGCCGTGTTGGCCGTCGAAGGGTGGAGGCGCAGCTCCTGGCCGGAATGGGCGCGGGTCTGGCGGTCGAGATCGGCCATGATCACGCCCGGCTCGGCGACGACGCGGCCGGGATGGATCGCCTTCACCTTGTTCATCGCCGCGAGATTGAGAATGAGCCCGCGCGACAGCGGCATCGCCTGGCCGTAATTGCCGGTGCCCGCGCCGCGCGGCGTCACCGGAACCTCGTGGCGGAAGGCGGCGGCGAGGATGCGGATGACCTCCGCCTCGTCCTTCGGCGTCGCGACGAGATCCCCGGTCACGTCGTCGAGCTGCGCCTTCAGGACCGGCGAATACCAGAAGAAGTCGCGGCTCTTCTGCTTCACCAGCGCCGGATTGTCCTCGAGCTCGATGCCGTCGAGGTCGCGCTTCAGCGCATCGAGATCGAAAGAGAAGCTGCGGGCCATCGCCTAGACTCCAAAGAGATGATCGAGTTCCCGATAATCGGGCAGCGTGCGGTCGATCGCCTTGCCCTGGCGCAAAACGGTCCGGTCGGATTGCGGGCGCGACAGGAGCTCGGTCCAGCTGCGCGCGCGGAAGAGGACGAGATCGGCGGGACCGCCGATGACGAGCCGCCCGACATCGGGCCGGCGCAGCTGCATTGCCGGCAGCGTCGTCACCACCTCGGGCGCGAGATCGACCGGATGATCGAGCTGCAGGATGCGCACCGCCTCGCGGAACACCTCCATGACGTCGAGATCGCCATAGGCATAGAAGGGATCGCGCGTGTTGTCGGAGGCGACGGCGGCTGGAATGCCGCGGGCCCGCATCTCGTGCAGGAGCGTGACGCCGCGCCAGCGCGGCGTGCGGCCGCGATGGCGGTCCTGCAGATACATGTTGCACATCGGCAGCGAGACGACCCCGATGCCGGCCTTCTCGACGAGATCGAGCGTGCGCTCCGCCTCGTCATCCGGCTGCCGCGCCAGCGAGCAGCAGTGGCCGACCGTCACCTGGCCCTCGAAATCATGGCGGATCGCCGCCTCGGCGATCGCCCTCAGCGAGCGGGCATTGGGATCGGCGGTCTCGTCGACATGGAGATCGATGTCGAGCCCGTTCTTCGAGGCCTCGAAGAACAGGCGGTCGAGCGCCTTGTCGAGGCCGTCGATCATGAAGGTGACGCCGCCGATGACGCCCTTCGCTTCAAGAAGCGTCTCGACCAGGCGCTTCACATAAGCGTCGTCGAAATAGAGATCGATCGGCATCAGCGCGACGGCCTGCAGGTCGATCCGCCCGGCCCAGGCCTCGCGCGCCTCGACGAAGGCCGGCCAGGAGGCCGGGAACTGCGGCGGCACGGAATCGATATGCGTGCGGATCAGCTTGGTGCCATGCGCATAGGCGCAGCGAAGCGCGAACTCCATCCGCGCGCGCACATCGGCTGTCGTCCAGTGCGCCTCGCGATCCGCCTCGACGGCGGCGAGCGCCCCCGGGAAGGTCCCGTCGGGATTGGCATGGCGCGGGATGATGTGGCCCTTGTCGAGATGCGTGTGCATGTCGACGAAGCAGGGCCAGACCTGCCCCTTGTCGAGATCGAGCACCGGCACTTCGTCGGCGCCGAGGCTGCCCGGCGCGGCGATGGCGGCGATGGCCCCGTCCGCGACGAGGATATCGACCCGCGACAGGCCCTCGCCGGCATCGATGCCGATATCGCCGGGAAGAAGCACGGCCGGGATGGTCGCATTGGCGAGGCGGTAGCGGGCCGCGGCGGGCGGCGTTGCGAAGGATGTCGTCATGATCAGTTCTCCCGCCGGATGGCGCTTTCATGCCAGCGCCGCAGCAGGAGATGCGACACCAGGCTGGTGGCCCCGAAGATCGCCACGCCGGTGACGCAGAGCAGGATCAGCGCGGCGAACAGGCGGGGGATGTTGAGGCGATACTGCGATTCGAGCAGGCGGAAGGCGAGGCCGGAGCCGGCCCCGGCCGAGCCCGCGGCGAACTCGGCCACCACCGCCGCGATCAGCGCGAGGCCGCCGGCGATCCTGAGGCCCGCGAGGAAATAGGGCAGCGCCGAGGGAAGCTTCAGCAGGAACAGCGTCTGCCAGCGCGAAGCGCCGTAGAGCTCGAAGAGGTTGAGCAGGTTGTGGTCGGTGCTCTTCAGCCCCTGCGTCGTGTTCGAGAGCACGGGGAAGAAGGCGACGATCCAGGCACAGATGAGGAGCGCCTGCTGGGTCGTCGAGGTGTAGATGAGGATGAGCGGCGCGATGGCGATGATCGGCGTCACCTGGAGGATGACCATATAGGGCGACAGCGCGACCTCGACCCAGCGCGAGGAGGCGAACAGGATCGCGATCAGCACGCCGCCGACGAGGGCGATCGCCAGCGCCTGGAAGGTGATCGACAGCGTCACCATGAGCGCCGGCCCGAGCACGCCCCAGTCGTTCACGAGCGACTGCGCGACGAGATCCGGCCCGGGCAGAATGTATTTCGGGACGTTGTAGGCCTTCACATACCAGGCCCAGAGGCCGATCAGCGCCGCCAGCATGACGAGCGGGATGACGACGCGCAGCAGCCGCTCATGCGAGACGCCGCCGCGCTCGGCGTTGCGCTCAGCGGCAAGCGCCGGCTCGGATGCGCTCTCGGGAATATCGGTCATAGGTGATCGTTGGCGCCGAGCGCCGAATGGAGGGATTGCGAGGCCCGCCGCGTCATCTCGCTGTATTCGGGCGACGTGCGGAAGGCGAGGCCGCGCGGCGACGGCGCATCGACGAGGATCTCGTCGATCACGCGGCCCGGCCGCGGCGCCATCACGACGATGCGCGTCGAGAGATAGACGGATTCGAACACCGAATGCGTCACGAACACCACCGTCCAGCCGAACTGCGCCCAGAGGCGGAGGAGATCATCGTTCAGCTTCTGCCGCGTGATCTCGTCGAGCGCGGCAAAGGGCTCGTCCATCAGCAGCACGCGCGGCCGCGTGACCAGCGCGCGGGCGATCGAGACGCGCATCTTCATGCCGCCCGAGAGTTCGCGCGGATAGGAGTCGGCAAAGGCAGAAAGGCCGACCATCTCCAGCGCCTCCATGACGCGGGCGCGGGCGGCGCTCTTCGAGATGCCGGCGAGCCGCAGCGGCAGCCAGACATTCTTGAATACGCTCGCCCAGGGCATCAGCGTCGGCTCCTGGAAGACGAAGCCGATCTCGCGCTCCACCTTGCCCTCGGCGTCATGGCCCATGGTCGGCCATTCGACGCGTCCGGTCGTCGCGTCGCCCAGCCCGGCTATGATCCTGAGCGCCGTCGACTTGCCGCAGCCGGACGGCCCGAGCAGGCTGACGAACTCGCCCTCGCCGATCGAGAGCGTCATGTCCTTGAGCGCCACCGTCCCGTTCGAGAAGGTCTTCGAGACATGCTCGAGGCGGACGATCGGACTACCCGCGACGCGGGCAGGCGCTGCACTGGATACGCTGGACAGGATCGTTTTCCCGGATGTTGGGGTCGGCGGGCACGGGCGTGCCCGCCGCGCCGCCCGCCTTACTTCTTGAGGTCCTTGCCAAGGCCCTGGCACACGAACTGCGTGTCATAGGCGGCGGAGACGTCGAGCCCGGCCTTGACCACGCCGGCCTTGACCATCTTGTCGTAGAAGGACTTCACATGCTCGCCGGTCATGCAGCCGATGCCCTTTTCCAGCGCCTCGCCAGAATCGACGATGCCATATTCCTTCATCGTCTTGATCGAGAAGGCGATCTGGTCATCCGTCATCTCCGGATTGTCCTTCTTGATCGCCGCATTGGCCGCCGCGTTGTCTCCGTAGAGATAGTTGTACCAGCCGATGATCGAGGCCTCGACGAAACGCTTCACGACGTCGGGATTGGCCTTGAGATAGTCCTGCGTCGTCTCGATCAGCGTCGAATAGGTGTCGAAACCGGCATCGGCGAGGAGGAAGAGCTTCGGCTTGAAGCCGCCCTGCCGTTCGATCTCGAAGGGCTCGGAGGTGATATAGCCCTGCTGCGCCGACTGCTTGTCGGCGAGGAACGGCGCGGGATTGAAGGTGTAGGGCTTGTACTGCTCGTCCCGGAAGCCGGGATAGGCCGACTTCATCCACTGGAAGAAGGAGACGAAGCCGTCCTTGCCCATGAAGATCGTCGGCAGCTTGGCAAGGTCGTCGAACTTCTCGATGCCCTGGTCGGGATGCGCGATGAGGACCTGCGGCTCCTTCTGGAAGATCGCCGCGACCTCGACCAGCGGCACGCCCTGCTCGACCGAGGAGAAGGGCTCCAGGAGATTGCCGGCCATGTAGAAATTGGCCTTGCCGGCGAGCAGCAGCGCGCGGTTGGCCGCCTGCGGTCCACCCTGCAGGATGGTGACCTTGAGGCCGTATTTCTCGTAGGTGCCGTCGACGACGGCCTGGTAGAAACCGCCATGCTCGGCCTGGGCCAGCCAGTTGGTGCCGAAGCTGACCTCGTCCAGCGCCGAGGCGCTGCCGGCCGCGAACAGAGCCACGACGCCGGCCGCGAGGCCGGCCATGCCGTTCCGGAACGATCTCATCTGCTCTCCGCCTTCCCTCTCCACGCGGCGATCAGGCGCCGCCGATTCTTCCACGCCATCCCCCGACGGGGCGGTTCCGAATGTGCCGGCCAGAGGCCGACCCGATGGTCGAACGTCGCAAGAGACATGCCATGGACGACATGCCGCGCATCGCCCGCTCGCGCCCCTGGCAGCGGGGACGGACGCGACGGCCAATCTAGGGCAGGACCGCTGCACAGCATAGAGGCATCGCGGCACGATCGACCGCCGCGCAGGCAGGTCATGCCCAAATGCTGGGCTGAGAAGCGGCTTGTGCGGCAGGGGTCACCGTCGCAAGCTTCGCCGCACCGACCATCGAGGGCCTTTGCCGTGAACACGCCGCTGCTGCCGACCGCCATCCGTCCCCCCTTCGGCCGCTACAGCCATGGCGTCGCCGTCCCGGCCGGGAGCCGCTTCGTCTATACGTCGGGCCAACTCGGCATCCGACCGGACGACACCATCCCCGAGACCATCGAGGAACAGGCGGAGCTCTGCTTCGCCGCCATCGCGGCCATCCTCGCCGAGGGTGGCATGAGCATGAGCGATGTCGTGCGGCTGACGGCCTTCGTGACGAAACGCGAGGATATGCGCCGCTACATGGCCGTGCGCGACCGCCATGTCGGCGAGCCGCTGCCGGCCTCGACGCTCTACATCGTCTCCGGCTTCACGCGCCCAGAGTTCCTCGTCGAAGTCGAGGCGGTCGCCGCCCGCGCCGACTGACCGGCCGCGACCAGCGCCTCGAAGGCGAAGGCCGCGGCCGTGCGGTGGCGCTCCTTGTGGCGGAGCATGCGGAAGGCGCGCGGCGGCAGCCGATAGGCGACCTCCGCCAGGGTGCCGGCGCCGATCATCGCCGCGGCTGCGGCGCGCGAGATCGCGGTCGCGGTGCCGCCGCTCGCCACCGCGGCGAGCACCGCCTCGTTGGAGGGAAGCGCGAGCACGACGTCGAGCGCCTCGATCGCGACGCCGGTCTCGCGGAGGCCCGCCGCGAAGGAGGCCCGCGTCCCCGAGCCCGGCTCGCGCAGGATCCACCGCGCGGCAAGGAGATCCGCGGCCGCGACCGGTCCCGCCGCCAGCGGATGGTCGGGCGCGACGACGATGACGAGCTGGTCCTCGGCGACCACCGGCGCGGCGAGCAGCTGCGAGGTGACCGGCCCCTCGACGAAGCCGAGATCGGCCTCGCCCTCGATCACCGCCGCGGCGACCGTCTCGGTATTGCCGATGACGAGATCGAGCGCGACGCCGGGATGCGCCTCGCGGAAGCGGATCATGAAGGGCGGCAGGAAGTGGCCGGCGATGGTCTGGCTCGCCTGCAAGGCCAGCCGCCCGCGACGGAGCCCGCCGAGATCGGAGAGCAGCGCCTCGGCGCCCGCGGCCCGCGCCAGCACCGAACGCGCCTCCGGCAGGAAAAGGCGTCCGGCCTCGGTAAGTTCGATGCCCCGCCCGACGCGATGGAAGAGCTCCACGCCATAGGAGCCTTCGAGCGCCCGGATCGACGCGCTGACGGCCGATGGCGTGAGGCGCAGCGCCTCCGCCGCGCGGGTGAGATGCTCCCGCTCCGCGACCGCGAGGAAGATGCGAAGCTGCTCGAAGGTCACGATTATTCGATCCGTTTGGATGATTGGTGCGATATTTCGCAATGGATCGAACTAAGGGCAAGGACGATCTTCACGGCGACACCAAAGAGCAATCCGGTTTCGCCATGCCCCGCCTTCTCCGCACGATCATTCCCGGCGCCGCCCTCTGCCTCGCCGTCACGCTCGGCGCCTTCGCCCTTGGCGGCGCCGAGACCGCGCTTTTCGGCCGCGACTGGCTGGAGGCGCTCGTCCTTGCCATCCTGATCGGCGCGCTCATCCGCTCGCTGTGGACACCGCCGGAGCGCTTCACCGCCGGCATCCGCTTCACGGCGCAATATCCCCTCGAACTGGCCATCCTGCTGCTGGGCGCCACGCTCGACACCAAGCTCGTCCTCGCCGCCGGCCTGCCGCTCGTCGCCGGCATCGCCGGTGTCGTCGCCCTCGCGATCGCGGCGAGCTACCTCGTCGGACGCGGCGTCGGGCTCAGCCACCGCATGGCGCTGTTGGTCGCGGCAGGCAACTCGATCTGCGGCAATTCCGCCATCGCGGCCGTGGCGCCGGTGATCGGCGCCGACAGCGACGATGTCGCGGCCTCCATCGCTTTCACCGCGGTGCTCGGCGTCGCCACGGTGCTGCTCCTGCCCGTCCTCGCCGTGCTGCTCGGCCTCACCAATCTTCAGTTCGGCGTCGTCGCGGGGCTCACGGTCTATGCCGTGCCGCAGGTGATTGCCGCCACCGCCCCGGTCGCCTTCGCCAGCGTGCAGATGGGGACGCTCGTCAAGCTCTTGCGCGTGCTGATGCTGGGGCCGGTGATGGCCGCCATGGCACTCCTCGGCAAGGGCCGCGCCGACGGACGCATGAGCTTCACGCGCTTCGTGCCCTGGTTCCTGATCGGCTTCGCCCTTGCCGCCGCCGCGCGCAGCGCCGGCCTCGTACCCGACGTGGCGATGGCGCCGATCCACGGTGCCACGACCCTCCTCACCGTCCTCTCCATGGCCGCGCTCGGGCTCGGCGTCGACATCCGCATGCTGCGCCGCGCGGGCGGACGGGTGGCACTGGCGGCGATGCTCTCCCTCATCGTGCTCGGCGCCATGAGCCTCGCGCTCGTCCACATGCTGGCCATTGCCTGAGCGTCGATCTGGCCGCGATGTTGCATCGCCGCGGGACGCATGATCGTATCGCCGGCATTCAGGGACAGAGGTTGCAGATGGCCGACAGGATTTGGGTGAAAGATCCCATCGCAGTTCTCGCCGAGGGCGCCGAGCGCGGCATCGTCGTCGAGGACGGGCGGATCGCCGAGCTGGTCGGCAAGGGCGCCGAGCCGGCGCATCCGGTGCATGGCGTCTTCGACGCCTCGCGCCATGTCGTGACGCCGGGCCTCGTCAACACGCATCACCACATGTTCCAGACGCTGACGCGCGCCCATCCGGCGGCGATCAACAAGGAGCTCTTTCCCTGGTTGCAGGCGCTCTTCCCGATCTGGGCGAAGAACGTCAATCCGGAGAATTTCCGCCTCGCGACCCGCCTCGCGCTGACCGAACTGCTGATCTCGGGCTGCACGACCGCCTCCGACCACCAGTATCTCTATCCGCCGGGCCTCGAGGAGGCGATGGACATCCAGGCCGAGGAGGCCGGCAAGCTTGGCGTCAGGATGACGCTGACGCGCGGCTCGCTGAACCTCACCGAGGAAGAGGGCGGCAACGCCAATTCCGGCGCCGTGCAGGATACCGACGCGATCCTCGCCGACTGCGAGCGGGTGATCGGCCGCTACCACGACGCGTCGGAGGGTGCGATGCTGCAGGTGGCGCTCGCGCCCTGCGCCCCTTTCAACGTCACCAAGCGGCTGATGGTGGAGACCGCGGCGCTCGCCGAGCGCTGCAACTGCCACATGCACACCCATCTCGCCGAGACGCGCGACGAGATCGACTATTGCATGCACCATTTCGGCTATCGCCCGGTCGATTATCTCGAAGAGGTCGGCTGGCTGACAAACCGCGCCTGGCTGGCGCATGGCATCCATTTCAACGATGACGAGGTGGCGCGGCTCGGCAAGGCCGGCGTCGGCGTCTCGCATTGCCCGACCTCCAACATGGTGCTGGCCTCGGGCCAGTGCCGCACCAAGGAGCTGGAAGCGGCGGGAAGCCCGGTCGGCCTCGGCGTCGACGGCTCGGCCTCCAACGACAATTCCAACCTGATCGAGGCGGTTCGCCATGCGCTGATGATCGGCCGCCTCACCTACAATGCCGAGAGCGTCACCCATCTCGACGCCTTCCGCTGGGCGACCGAAGGCTCGGCCAACTGCCTCGGCCGCAAGGACATCGGCTCCATCGCCGTCGGCAAGCAGGCCGACATGGCCTTCTACACGCTGGACGAACTCCGCTTTTCCGGAGCCGGTGACCCGCTGGCCGCGCTCGTCCTCTGCGGCGCGTACAAGGCCGACCGCGTGATGGTGAAGGGCGACTGGAAGATCGTGGATGGCGTCCCGCCCGGCATCGACCTCGCCGAACTGCGCTACGAGCATGGGCGGGTCGCAAAGAAGTTCCTGGAGGCGGTGTAGAAGCGCGAAAGCCCCCTCCCTCACCCTCCCCCGCTTCGCGGGAGAGGGAATGCCCGGCGCCAGGGAATAGGTCCCGACAGGGAGGACAGCCGCGACCGGCCCTCTCTCCCGCGCAGCGGGGGAGAGATGGAGAGGGGGCCCTTGCTTCCCACCCCCCGTTCAAACACCGTTCCCGTCACCGGTCCGACATCCCCGCGCCGATGCCGCACTTATGGCCTTGCCCGGCGCGCGCCCGCATTGTCTCGTAAGGCGCGGCAGGCGGGACAGGGCATGACGGACACTCTCTGGATCAAGGATCCGATCGCGGTGCTCGGCGAGGGCGCCGAGCGGGGCGTCGTCGTCGAGAACGGGCGCATCGTCGAACTGGTCGGCAAGGGCGCCGAGCCGGTGCATCCCGTGACGAAGCTGTTCGACGCCTCGCGCCATGTCGTGACGCCGGGGCTCGTCAACACCCATCACCACATGTTCCAGACCATGACGCGCGCCCATCCGGCAGCGATCAACAAGTCGCTCTGGCCCTGGATCGCCTCGATCTATCCGGTCTGGACGAAGCATGTGAACGCGGAGAATTTCCGCCTCGCGGCGCGGCTCGCCATGACCGAACTGATGATGTCGGGCTGCACCTGCGCGTCCGATCATCACTATCTCTTTCCGCGCGGCCTCGAACACGCGATGGACATCGAGGCCGAGGAGGCGGCCGCGCTCGGCCTCCGCATGACGCTGACGCGCGGCGCGCTCGACCTCACAGGCGGCGAGGACAGCCAGGCGCTGGCGCCCGACGGCGCGGTGCAGGACGACGACACGATCCTCGCCGATTGCGAGCGGATCGTCGCCCGCTATCACGACCGCTCGGACGGGGCGATGACGCGGGTGGCGCTCGCCCCCAACGCGCCCTTCGACGTCACCAAGCGGCTGATGCGCGAGACGGCGGCGCTCGCCGAGAAGCACGATCTCGGCCTGCACACCCATCTCGTCGAGACCGCGCGCGAGGCGGCCTTCGCCCGCGAGGTGCATGGCATGACCGCCGCCGACTATCTCGAGGAGAATGGCTGGCTGTCGGGCCGCGTCTGGCTGGCGCATGGCATCCATTTCGACGATGGCGAGGTCGAAAAGCTCGGCCGTCATGGCGTCGGCATCTGCCATTGCCCGACCTCGAACATGGTGCTCGCCTCCGGCATCTGCCGCACGCGTGAATTCGAGGCGGCCGGCAGCCCGGTCGGTCTCGGCGTCGACGGCTCGGCCTCGAACGACAATTCCAATCTCATGGAAGCCGTGCGCCACGCGCTGATGATCGGGCGCCTGCGCTACGGCGCCGAGGCGATCACCGACCGCGATGCGCTGCGCTTCGCGACGGAAGGCTCGGCACGCTGCCTCGGCCGCGACGATATCGGCGCCATCGCCGTCGGCAAGCAGGCCGACCTCGCCTTCTGGACGCTCGACGAATTGCGCTTCTCCGGCGCCGGCGATCCAATCGCCGCCCTCGTCCTCTGCGGCGCCCATGCCGCCGACCGCGTCATGGTCAAGGGCGACTGGCGGATCGTGGACGGCGTCCCGCCGGGCATGGACCTCGAAAAGCTCCGATACGAACACCATCAGGCGTCGCGCGCGTTTCTGGAGGGGTTATAGAGACGTCAGGCGGAAGCCTTCACCTCTCCCATGGGGAGAGGTCGGACCGAAGGTCCGGTGAGGGGAGTGCCCTCTCCGGACAGCCCGTAACCCCTCACCCGCCGCGCCGATGGCGCGTCGACCTCTCCCTCAGGGAGAGGTGAAAGCAACCCGAGAGGCATTCCGATGACCACCCTCCCCCGCCCGTATTGGCACGAGATGCAGGCGCCCGATTTTCTCGGCGGCGAGAAGGACTGGATCGCGGTTCTGCCGGTCTGCGCCATCGAGCAGCATGGGCCGCATCTGCCCGTCTATACCGATGCCTGCATCGGCGAGGGCATGGTGAAGCGCACCGTCGAGCTGCTGCCTGAGGGCCTGCCGGCGACCTTCCTGCCGATCCAGCCGGTCGGAAAATCCAACGAGCACATCGCCTCGCCGGGCACGCTCACTTATTCCTGGGAAACGGCGATCCGCATCTGGATGGAGATCGGCGACAGCGTCGCGCGGGCCGGCGTGCGCAAAATGGTGCTGGTCACCTCGCATGGCGGCAATGTTCCGGTCTGCGACATCATCGCCCGCGAACTGCGCATCAGGCACGGCATGCTCTGCGTCTCAACCGGCTGGGCCGGCGCCGGCGAGCCGGCCGGCCTCGTGCCGCCGGAGGAAGACCTCTACGGCATCCATGGCGGCGATGTCGAAACCTCGATCATGCTGCATTTCCGGCCCGATCTCGTGAAGATGGACAAGGCCGAGGACTTCCGCTCGCAGCAATTGGAGCTGCTCGAGGAATTCAAGCGGCTGCGCTTCCACATGGCGCCGGCGCGCATCGGCTGGCAGGCCCAGGATCTTCACCCGTCGGGCGCGGTCGGCAACGCGGCGCGAGCCACCGCCGAGCGCGGCCGGCTGATCGTCGATCACCAGGCGCGCGCCTTCATCGAGCTCTTGCAGGAGATGACCCGCTTCGACCGCTCGCGCCTCTATCAGGCGGTGCGCTGACGGCCTCTCGCCCCAAAGCGGTTTGGACAATCCCCCTGTCGCCCAAGTTTTGACTTGCTTTAAAGCGCGGCCTCGGCTCGATTGAAGTTTGATCGTCCGGTCTAGATCCTCATCGAAGAAGGATCGGCCAGCAGGGACGAGACCGCGATGCGCCAAAGGGCGCCGGTGACAGGGGAGTTCAGAATGAAGATTTCGACCCGCCTTCTGGCGGCCAGCATGCTCGTCGTCGGCCTCGCCGCCGGCGCGGAGGCCAAGACGCTCGTCTATTGCTCCGAAGGCAGCCCCGAGAACTTCAATCCGCAGATCAACACGACCGGCACCTCGTTCGACGCGGCCCGCCCGGTCTTCAACCAGCTCGTCGAGTTCGAGCCGGGCACGACCAATGTCGTCCCCGGCCTCGCCGAGTCCTGGGACGTCTCGCCCGACGGCACCGAGGTGACCTTCCACCTGCGCAAGGGCGTCAAGTTCCACACGATCAAGGGCTTCACGCCGACGCGCGATTTCAACGCCGACGACGTGCTGTTCTCGTTCAACCGCATGTGGAAGGAAGACAGCCCCTATCACAAGGTTTCGGGCGGCGCCTATGACTACTTCAACGACATGGGCATGCCTGACCTCCTGAAGTCGATCGACAAGGTCGACGATTATACGGTCAAGTTCACGCTGACCCGGCCGGAGGCGCCCTTCCTCGCCAATCTCGCGATGGATTTCGCGACCATCCTCTCGGCCGAATATGCCGACCAGATGCTGAAGGCCGGAACGCCCGAGCAGATCGACCAGGTCCCGGTCGGTACCGGCCCGTTCTCCTTCGTCGCCTACCAGAAGGACAACGCGATCCGCTACAAGTCCTTCGCGGACTATTGGGGCGGCGCGCCGAAGATCGACCTCGTCTTCTCGATCACCAAGGACGCGACCGCGCGCTGGGCCAAGGTCCAGAAGGGCGAATGCCAGGTCATGCCCTATCCCAATCCGGCCGATCTCGACGCGATCGGCAAGGATGAGAATGTCAACCTGATGCAGCAGCCGGGCCTCAATATCGGCTATCTCGCCTTCAACGTCACCAAGAAGCCCTTCGACGACAAGCGCGTCCGTCTTGCGATCACCTATGCGATCGACAAGGAAGCGATCCTCAAGGACGTCTATCTCGGCGCCGGCCAGCCGGCCAAGAACTTCATTCCGCCGACCATCTGGAGCTACAACGACGCCATCGTCGACTATCCGCATGATGTGGAGAAGGCGAAGGAACTCCTGAAGGAAGCGGGTCTCTCGGACGGGTTCTCGACCGATATCTGGTGGATGCCGGTGCAGCGCCCCTACAATCCGAACGCCAAGCGCGTCGCCGAGATCATCCAGGCCGATCTCGAGAAGCTCAACATCAAGGCGAATCTCGTTTCCTATGAGTGGGGCGAGTATCGCAAGCGCATGCAGCAGGGCGAGCACCAGATGGGCCAGCTCGGCTGGACGGGCGACAATGGCGATCCGGACAACTTCTTCTTCCTGCTCGGCTGCGACGCGGCCCGCGAAGGCGGCCAGAACATCTCGAAGTGGTGCAACAAGGACTTCGACGACAAGCTGAAGAAGGCCAAGAGCATCTTCGACAAGGCCGAGCGCACCAAGCTCTACGAGGAGATGCAGGTCATCGCCCATGACGAGGTGCCGGTGTTCAACATCGCCCATTCCGTCGTGTTCGAGCCGGTGCGCAAGGAAGTCGTCGGCTACAAGGTCAGCCCGCTCGGCCGGCACGAATTCGCCCAGGTCGACCTGAAATAGGACGGACGCGGCGGCGGCTCGCCAGGGGCCGCCGCCGCGCCTCGTAGCCCCCGATGCTCGGCTTCATCGTCCGGCGCGTGCTGCTGGTCATCCCGACCTTCATCGCGATCGCCTTCCTGACCTTCGTCGCGATCCGCCTCGTGCCCGGCGACCCGATCGAGGTCCGCACCGGGGAGCGCGGCATCTCGCCGGAGCGCCTCGCGGAGTTCCGCCACCAGCTCGGCCTCGACCAGCCGGTCTGGAAGCAGTTCCTCGACTATCTCGGCCAGATCGCCCATGGCGATCTCGGCACCTCGATCTCGACCCATGCGCCGGTGCTGCAGGAATTCCTGACGCTCTTCCCGGCGACGCTCGAACTCGCCCTCTGCGCCATGCTCTTCGCCGTCGTGCTCGGCATTCCGGCCGGCGTGCTCGCGGCGACCCGGCGCGGCGGCTTTCTCGATTATTCCGTCATGGGCGTGGCGCTCACCGGCTTCTCGATGCCGATCTTCTGGTGGGGTCTCCTGCTCATCCTGTTCTTCTCGGTGACGCTCGACCTGACGCCGGTCTCCGGCCGCATCGACCTGCTCTATTATTTCGAGCCGGTGACGGGCTTCATGCTGATCGACAGCCTGCTGTCCGACCAGGACGGCGCCTTCCTCTCGGCCGTGTCGCATCTGATCCTGCCGACCATCGTGCTCGGCACGATCCCGCTCGCGACCATCGCCCGCATGACCCGCTCGACCATGCTGGAAGTGCTCGGCGAGGACTATGTGCGGACGGCACGGGCCAAGGGCCTTTCGCCCTTCCGGGTCGTGAATGTGCACGCGCTGCGCAACGCCCTGATCCCGGTCGTGACGGTGATCGGCCTGCAGACCGGCATGCTGATGGGCGGAGCGGTGCTGACGGAATACATCTTCTCCTGGCCCGGCATCGGCACCTGGCTGATCGAATCGATCCAGCGCCGCGACTATCCGGTGCTGCAGGGCGGCGTCCTGATGATCTCGGGCCTCGTGATCCTCATCAATATCCTGGTCGACGTCCTCTACGGCGTGCTCAATCCGAGGATCCGCCATGCCCGCTGACGCGACCACGACGCCGGCGCGCAAGGCAGCGCCCCCGCCCGGCGCCTTCGCAACCTTCGTGCGCGACTTCTCCGAGAACCGCGCCGCGGTCGTCGGCTTCGTCATCCTGGCGCTCCTGGTGCTCACGGCGATCTTCGCCGACTTCGTCGCGCCGCACAGCCCGATCGAGCAGTTCCGCGACTTCGTGCGCATCCCGCCGGCCTGGCAGGAGGGAGGCAACCGCGCCTTCCTGCTCGGCACCGACGAGGTCGGCCGCGACATGCTCTCGCGGCTCATCTTCGGCGCGCGGCTGTCGCTCTTCATCGGCCTCGCCGTCGTCGTCGCCTCGATGATCGTCGGCATCGCGCTCGGCCTCGTCGCCGCCTTCGCCACCGGCTGGCCGTCGATCGTCATCATGCGCGCGATGGACGTGATCCTGTCGGTGCCGAGCCTCCTGCTCGCCATCGTCATCGTCGCGATCATCGGGCCGAGCCTCACCAACACGATCGTCGCGATCACCGTCGTCTATCTGCCGAACTATGTGCGCCTCGTGCGCGCCTCGGCGCTCTCGGAGAAATCGCGCGACTATGTCGTGGCGGCGCGGGTCGCCGGCGCGGGAACGCTCAGGATCATGTTCCGCACCGTGCTGCCCAATTGCATGGCGCCGATCATCGTCCAGGCCGCGCTCACCATCTCCAATGCGATCCTCGAGGCGGCGGCGCTCGGCTTTCTCGGCCTCGGCGCGCAGCCGCCCTCGCCGGAATGGGGCGCGATGCTCGCCTCGGCGCGCGAGTTCCTGCAGGCCTCGCCCTGGATCGTGACCGAGCCGGGCCTCGCGATCCTCATCACCGTCCTCGCCATCAACCTCGTCGGCGACGGCCTCCGCGACGCGCTCGACCCGAAGATGCGGAGGAGCTGATGCCGCTGCTTGAAATCTCCGACCTTTCCGTCGACTTCGCGACCGGCGGCGGCGTGTTCCGTGCCGTCGACAATGTCTCGCTCAGCGTCGATGCCGGCGAGATCCTGGCGATCGTCGGCGAGAGCGGCTCCGGCAAGTCGGTGGCGATGCTGGCCGTGATGGGCCTCCTGCCCTGGACGGCGACCGTCACCGCGCGGCGCCTCGCCTTCGACGGCCGCGACCTCCTGACGCTTTCGCCGCGCGAGCGGCGGCGGCTGGTCGGCAAGGATGTCGCGATGATCTTCCAGGAGCCGATGTCGAGCCTCAACCCGTGCTTCACGGTCGGCTTCCAGATCGGCGAGACGCTCAAGGTGCATCTCGGCCTCGGCAAGGCCGAGCGACGGGCACGGACATTGGAGCTGCTCGACGCGGTCGGCATCCCCGATCCCGAGCGGCGGCTGAAGGCCTTCCCGCACCAGCTTTCGGGCGGCATCAGCCAGCGCGTGATGATCGCGATGGCGCTCGCCTGCCGGCCGAAGCTGATCATTGCCGACGAGCCGACCACGGCGCTCGACGTGACGATCCAGGCGCAGATCCTCGACCTGCTCGTCGCCCTGCAGCGCGAGACGGGCACCGGTCTCGTCCTCATCACGCACGACATGGGCGTCGTCGCGGAAACGGCGGAGCGCGTCTCGGTCCATTATGCCGGCCAGAAGGTGGAGGAACAGCCAGTCGGCCCGCTCTTCGCCGACCCGCATCATCCTTATACCGCGGCGCTGCTCGCCGCGCTGCCCGAGCGGGCGCATGGCCGCTTCCTGCCCTCGATCCCGGGAACCGTGCCGGGCCTTGCCGACCGGCCGCCGGCCTGCCTCTTCGAGCCGCGCTGCCGCTTCGCCACCAATCGCTGCCGCGAGAAGGCGCCGCCGCGCCAGGGCGCCATCGCAGGCTTCGCGCTCTGCCACTATCCGCTCGCCGGCGGCCGGCCGATCGGCCATCCCTTCCCCGAAGGCCGCGAGGTCGCAGCATGAGCCACGCGACGACGATGCCCCCGACATCCCCCATGACCGGAAGCACGGTTCTCGACGCGCGCCATCTCGCCCGGCATTACGAGGTTCCGCGCGGCGCCTTCCGCAAGCCGGCGGTGATCCGTGCGCTGGCCGATGCCTCCTTCACGCTGGAGACCGGGCGGACGCTCGCCGTCGTCGGCGAATCGGGCTGCGGCAAGTCGACTCTCGCCCGCCTCGTCACCATGATCGAGCCGCCGACGGCCGGAACGCTGGCGATCGACGGCGTCGAGGTCGTCGGCGGCGACCGCGCCGCGCTGGCGAAGCTGCGCTCACGCGTGCAGATCGTGTTCCAGAACCCCTATGGCTCGCTCAACCCGCGCCAGAAGATCGGCGCCGCCCTCGCCGAGCCGCTGGTGATCAATCGTCCGGGCATGAGCCGCGCCGAGCGCAGCGCCGCGGTGCTGGACATGCTGACGCGCGTCGGCCTCAGACCCGAGCATGCCGACCGCTATCCGCATATGTTCTCGGGCGGCCAGCGCCAGCGCATCGCAATCGCCCGCGCGCTGATGCTGCGGCCGGAGATCCTGGTGCTCGACGAGCCGGTCTCGGCGCTCGACCTCTCGGTCCAGGCGCAGGTGCTGAATCTCCTCGTCGAATTGCAGCAGAGCCTCGGCCTCGCCTATCTCTTCATCAGCCACGGGCTCTCGGTGGTGCGGCACATGGCCGACGACATCGTCGTCATGTATCTCGGCCGCATCGTCGAGCAGGCGCCGCGCGAGGTGCTGTTTGCCGGGCCGAAGCATCCCTATACGCGGGCGCTGCTCTCGGCGACGCCGGTCGCCGACCCGGCGCGGGCGCGCGAGCGCATCCGCCTCAAGGGCGAGATGCCCTCGCCCTTCAACCCACCGCCGGGCTGCCCCTTCAACACGCGCTGCCCGCTCGCCTTCGACCGCTGCCGCACCGAGCGGCCGAAGCTCGAATGGCACGGCGAAACCAAGGTCGCCTGCTTCGCGGTCGAACGCGACGAATAGCGCCTCAACCCGCCGGCTCGAACACGCCTTGCTTGCGCAGCGTCCGCACCTCGTTGCGGATCAGCGCGGTCAGGGCACGGATCGCCGTCGTCGTCGGCCGCTGGCTGGAGGTGGCGAGCAGCAATTCGCGCTCGATCGACGGATTCTTGATCCGCCAGTAGCGGATGCGCCCCTCGGCGACGAGATGATGCACGCTCGAATAGGAGAGGATGGTGTAGCCCATGCCGCCCTCGACGAGCCGGAGCGTGGAGGGCATGGCCTCGACCTCGAGATCGATGCGCGGCTCAATGCCGGCCTGGCCGAGCACCTGGTCGAGCAGCAGGCGCAGGCCGTGCGGCCGCGCCGGCAGGATCATCGGCAGCGTCGCCACTACCGATGCATCGACCGGCCCGGAGCCCAGCGTGCCGGCGTCATCGCCCGCCCCGAGCAGGAAGAGCTCGTCGCGCAGGATCGGCTCGGCGAGCAGGTTGTTCATGCGCGGCGCGTTGTAGAGCACCGCGACGTCGATCTTGCCCATCACCAGCCATTCAAGGAGATGTCCGCTGAAGCCCTCGACGACGCGCATCGTAACCTGCGGGAACTCCTCGCGGAAATGCTTGACCAGCGGCGCCGTCAGCACGATGCCGACCGAGGGCGGCATGCCGAGCACGATGGTGCCGCGCGGGTTGGAGCGCATCGCGGCAAGCTCGGTCGTAGCGCGCGACGCCTGTTCGAGGATGGCCGAGGCATAGCTCTCGAGCAGCTTTCCGGCTTCGGTCAGCACGATGCCGCGCCCGTTGCGATAGAGCAGCGAGACGCCGAGCTCCTCCTCCAGCGCCTTGATCTGGCGGCTGATCACCGGCTGGCTGACCGAAAGGGCGACGGCGGCGCGCGAGAAGCTGCCGAATTCGGCGACGGCGGTGAAGAGCTGCAGCTGCTTGAGATCGAACATCGCGAGGGTCTCGTCCGGCGGCGGCGCGCCGATCGGTATGGGGCGAACAGCATTGGGTCACCCCGGCGGCGATGACAAGGGCGCACCGCGCAGCGTCAGGGGCGAGCAAAGCTGATATGCCCGCCGTGACAATTACCCCGCCGCCGCGATTTGGCCTAACGTCGCCGAACAATCCGCCGCCGCGCGAGCGCTTCCTGAGCCGCGCGCCACAACCAGCGGCGGCATCGGGAGGCGAGATGTCGTTGGCCACGGAGACACTGGGTTTCATCGGGCTCGGCCGCATGGGTGGACCCATGACGCGGCGGCTCATCGACGCCGGCCATCATGTCGTCGTCTATGACACCCGCGCCGAGGCGCTGGCCGACATGCCCGCCGACAAGGTGACGATTGCCGCCTCGCCCGCCGAAGTCGGCGCAGCGGCGCGGATCGTCATCTGCAGCCTGCCCTCGCCCGCCATCCTCTCCAGCGTAATCCTCGGCGAGGACGGCGTCGCCGCCGGCAGCGCCGTCAAGATCGTCATCGACGTCTCGACCACGGGACCAACGGTCGCCTCGGCCATCGCCGCGAGCCTCAAGGACAAGGGCATCGCCTTCGTCGATTCGCCGATCTCGGGCGGCCTCGCCGGCGCGCGCGGCGGCACGCTCGCCGTGATGGTCTCCTGCCCGGAGGCGACGTTCACGGAGGTCGATCCAATCCTCGCCAATTTCGGCCGCCGCTTCTATTGCGGCGACGCGCCGGGCTCGGCGCAGGTGGCCAAGCTCGGCAACAACATGATCGCCGCCGCCGTCATCCTGCTCTCCGCCGAGGCGCTGGCCATGGGCGTCAAGGCCGGCCTCGACCCGCGCGTGATGTGCGACATCATCAACGCCTCCAGCGGCCGCAACAGCGCGACGCAGGAGAAATTCCCGCGCTCGGTCCTGCCCGGCACCTTCGATTTCGGCTTCACGACCGGCCTTTCCTACAAGGACGTGCGCATGTGCGTCGACGAGGCGGAGAATCTCGGCGTCCCGATGGTCGGCGGCGCGCTGGTGCGCCAGATGCTGGCCGCCACAAAGGCCCGCTTCGGCGCCGATTCCGACTTCACCTCCATGGCGCGCATCGTCGAGGAATGGGCCGGCGTCGAGATCCGCGACCGGGCCTGACGGTGACCAGCATGGCGCCCCAGGCAGTCGAAAGCCAGCAAGCCGTCGAACGTCCGCAAGCCGTGGAAGTCGCCGAGACAATCGCCGCGCTCGACGCGCGCGCCTTCGATCCGGCGATGCGGGCGAAGGCCAAGGCCTGCCTGCTCGATTTCCTCGGCTGCGCCTTCGAGGCGACCGCGCTCGATCCGAGCCGGCAGGCGATGGCCGCAGTCTTCGAGGCGCCGGGCGGCCACATCATCGGCGAGACGGCGACCGCGACCCCGGCCGACGCCGCCTTCGTCAATGCCGTGAAGGGCCATGGGCTGGTGCGCGAGGACATGCACGCGGCCTCGGTCAGCCACCACGGCGTCGTCGTCTGGCCACTCCTCCTCGCCCTTGCCGAGACGCGGCGGATCGCCGGGTCGAGGCTGCTCGAGGCGGCGATCCTCGCCTATGAGGTCGGCGGCCGCCTCGGACGCCTGCTGATCGACCGCGGCATGTCGAGCCTCTTCCGTCCGACCGGTCTCGTCGCGCCGATCGGCGCTGCGGCGGGTGGCGCAAGGCTTCTCGGACTCGACGCGCCATCGACCGCATCGGCGCTGGCCATTGCCGCCAACACGTCATCAGGGCTCAACCAGTGGCCGGCGAGCGGCGCCTCGGACATGTTCTTCCATCCCGGCTTCGCTGCGCGCAACGCCGTCATGGCGGTGCGCCTCGCCGAGGCCGGCGCCTATGGCAGCCGCGACATCCTCGACGGCAAGGCAGGCCTCTTCGCGGCCTTTGCACGGAAGCCGATGCCGAGCGCGATCGCACTCTTCCCGCGGGGCGAGGCGGAGATCCTCGCCGTCTATCACAAGGGCGCGCCGGCCTGTAACTTCGCGCAGACCGCCTGCCAGGCAGCGCTGCGCATGATCGAGATGATCGGCCCCAATGTCGCGCCGGTCAGCGCCATCACCATCCGCGTGCCCCTCGCCGCGGCCGACTATCCGGGCTGCGACCATACCGGCCCCTTCGAGCGCGCGCTGCAGGCCAAGATGAGCATTCCGTTCGGGGTCGCCGCCGTGCTGGCGCATGGCCGCCTCGCCGAGGAGAACTATGCCGATCTCGCGGATGCCAAGGTCCTGCGCCTCGTCGGCGTCACCACCCTCGTCGCCAGCGACGAACTCTCGGCTCGCTTCCCCGCCGAACAGGGCGCGATCGTAGAACTCACGCTCGCCGACGACCGCCGCCTCTCGATGGGGCTTCCCGACGTCATTCCCGCGACCGAAGCGGAGGTTCGCCAGCGCTTCCGCGTCGCGGCCGCCGCCGTCGTCGGCCAGGATGCGGCCGATGCGATCGAGGCCTTCGTCGACACGCTCGACACCGCCCGCGATGCCGGGCGGCTGATGCAGCTTTGCGCCGTCCCCGCCGCCGCGCGGCCGAAGACGGCAAACGCACCCTGACAACGAGGAGAATTCCATGACGAACGAGGTCTTCGAGCGCGGTCTCGCCATTCGCAAGGAAGTGCTGGGCGCGGAATTCGTCGAGAAGGCCTTCGCCTCCGCCGACGACTTCAACCGGCCGATGCAGGAGCTTGTCACCGAATATTGCTGGGGCGCCGTCTGGGGCCGCGAGGAGCTGCCGAAGAAGACACGCTCCATGCTGAACCTCGCGATGATCAGCACGCTGAACCGCCCGCACGAACTGAAGATGCATGTAAAGGGCGCGATCCGGAACGGCGTCAGCCGCGAGGAGATCCGCGAGGTCTTCCTGCAGGTCGCGATCTATGCTGGCGTCCCGGCGGCGGTCGACTCGTTCCGCATCGCCCGCGAGGCCTTCGCGGAGCTGGACGCCGCCAAGCCCTGACCGGGCGAGAAGAACGACGCGGGAGGAAAACGCGATGAAGAGCTACGAGATGCTGATCGGTGGCGCCTTCGTCGCGGCGGCGAGCGGCGCGACGTTCGAGACCGAGAACCCGTTCACGGGCAAGGCCTGGGCGACGATCCCGCGCGCCGGCAAGGAAGATGTCGACCGCGCGGTGCAGGCCGCGGCCGACGCCTTTCGCGCACCGTCATGGTCTGCCATCAGCGCGACGCAGCGTGGCGCGCTCATCCGCCGCTTCGCCGATCTCCTCGCCGCCAATGCCGACCGCCTCGCCGAGATCGAGACGCGCGACAACGGCAAGCTGATCGCCGAGATGCGCGGGCAACTGCGCTACATGCCGCAGTGGTACCACTACTTCGCCGGCCTCGCCGACAAGGTCGAGGGCCGCGTCATTCCGATCGACAAGCCGGGGGTGTTCAACTTCACCCGCGAGGAGCCGCTCGGCGTCGTCGCGGCGATCACGCCCTGGAATTCGCCGCTGATGCTCGCGACCTGGAAGCTGGCGCCGGCGCTGGCGGCCGGCAACACGATCGTCTGGAAGCCGTCGGAATATTCCTCCGCCTCGGCGCTCGAATTCGGCGCGCTGTTCGAAGAGGCGGGCTTCCCGCCCGGCGTCGTCAACGTCCTCACCGGCTTCGGCTCCGAGATCGGCGAGCACCTCGTCTCGCACCCGCTCGTCGACAAGATCGCGTTCACTGGCGGCGACCGCACCGGACAGGGCGTCTACGAGCTCGCCGCCCGCCAGATCAAGCCGGTGACGCTCGAGCTCGGCGGCAAGTCGGCCAATATCGTCTTCGCCGACGCGGTGCTCGACGATGCCGTGAAGGGCGTCGTCTCGGGCATCTTCGCGGCGAGCGGCCAGACCTGCATCGCCGGCTCCCGCGCCCTTGTGCACCGGTCGATCTACCCGGCCTTCATCGAGGCGCTGGTCGCCTTCGCGAAGACGGCGAAGATCGGCGACCCCGCCGATCCGTCGACGCAGGTCGGCCCGATCACGACGCGGCCGCAGCTCGACAAGGTGCTCTCCTATATCGAGATCGCCAAGGGCGAGGGCGCGACGCTCGCGCTCGGCGGCGGGCGCGCCACCGACCCCGCCTGCGGTGAGGGCTGGTTCGTCGAGCCGACCATCTTCACCGATGTCGCGCCGGGAATGCGCATCGCGCAGGAAGAGGTGTTCGGGCCGGTGCTAGCCATCATCCCGTTCGACAGCGACGAGGAGGCAATCGAGATCGCCAATGGCACGATCTACGGCCTCGCGGCCGGCGTCTGGACGCAGAGCATGGCCCGCGCGCTGACCATGTCGGAGAAGCTCAAGGCCGGCACGGTCTGGATCAACACCTACAGGGCGACGAGCTACATGTCGCCCTTCGGAGGCTTCAAGCGATCCGGCATCGGGCGCGAGAGCGGCCTCTCGGCGATCCGCGAATATCTGCAGGAGAAGAGCGTCTGGATCGACATCTCCGGCACCGTGCCCAATCCATTCGTGCAGCGGTGAGCCGATGTCCGACGACGTCTACGAGATCTACGCGCTGAAATACGGCCACTCGGCCCGCCGCTCGCCGGAGAACTTCATCGGCGGCGACGCGCATGACGTCGACATGCCGCTCGACTATTCCAACTGGCTGATCCGCAACGCCGCGCGCAGCTTCGTCGTCGATACCGGCTATGACGAGGCCTCGGCGTCGAAGCGCAATCGCGACCTCGTGCGGCCGGTCAGGGACAATCTCGCCGCGCTTGGCGTCACCTGCGAGACGGTCACCGACGTGATCGTCACGCATATGCACTACGACCATGCCGGCAATGACGGGTTGTTCCCGGCGGCGCGCTTCCATGTCCAGGACGCCGAGATGGCCTATGCCACCGGCCGCTGCATGTGCCACGCCTATTCGAACCATCCCTATGACGTCGACAATGTGACGGCCATGGTGCGGCGGGTCTATGCGGGCCTGGTGTGCTTCCACGACGGCGTTTCGGAACTGGCGCCCGGCATCACGCTGCATCGGATCGGCGGCCATTCGCGCGGGCTACAGATCGTGCGGGTGAAGACGGCGCGTGGCCATGTGGTGCTCGCCTCCGACACGGCGCATTTCTACGCCCATCTCGACCGCCGCCGTATCTTCCCGACTGTCGACAGCGTCGCCGATGTGCTCGAAGGCTATGACACGGTGCTGCGGCTCGCGACCTCGCGCGACCATGTCATTCCAGGGCACGACCCCCTGGTGATGGCGCTCTATCCGCCGGCGTCGTCCGAGCTCGCCGGCTTCGTGGCGCGGCTCGACTTGCCGCCGAAGACGGGAGCGGCCTGATGGCGGACGCCTCGCTCGGAGACCGCGTCGCCTTCGTCACCGGCGCGGCGAGCGGCATCGGCCGCGCCATCGCCACCGGCCTCGTCGCTCGCGGCGCGAAGGTGGTGCTCGCCGACCGCGACGCCGCCACGCTGGAGCCGCTCGCGGCCTCGCTCGCGGGTTCCGTCCCCCTTGTGCTCGAGATCAATGACGGCCCGGCCGTCGCCTCTTGCCTCGACCGCCTGCCGGAACCGATGCAGGCCATCGACATCCTCGTCAACAATGCCGGCCACGATATCGGCGGCCGCACCCGCTTCGACCTCGGCTCGGCCGACGACTGGGCGGCGATCATCGAGACCAACCTCATCGGGCTGATGCGCGTCACCCGCGCCATCCTGCCGGGCATGATCGCGCGTGGCCGCGGCGACATCGTCAATATGAGTTCGATCAGCGCGCTCCGCCTGGTGCCCGACCAGGCGCCCTATTCGGCGAGCAAGGCCGGCGTGCACATGCTCTCGGACATCCTGCGCGGCGAACTCGCCGAGACACCGCTGCGCGTCATCGAGATCATGCCCGGGCTGACCCGCACCAACATCGTGGCCACCCGCCACCGCGGCGATCAGGAGGCGGCGGAGCGCTATTTCGAGCGCTTCGGCATGGCGCTCGACCCGGACGACATCGCTCGCTGCACCTTCTTCGCGCTCGAGCAGCCGCCGCATGTGCAGGTGGCGCAGATGTTCGTGCTGCCGACGAACCGGTGGTGAGGCGGCAACCGCTCGCCGATCGGTTCTTCGCGTCATGAGGGCCCCCTCCCGACCCTCCCCCGCTGCGCGGGAGAGGGCGTGCCCGACGCCTGTCCAGCGCGTCGATGAAGTCCGCGCCCGGGCCTCTCCCGCGAAGCGGGGGAGAGATGGTGAGGGGTTCTTCGACCCCAGCCTCAGTGCACCGCCGCATACATGATGCGGCTCTCGGTCGCCTCGGCGACGTCCATTTCCTCGACGATGCGGCCCTGGCGGGCGACGAGGATGCGGTCCGAAAGGGCCATGATTTCCGGCAGATAGGAGGAAATCACCACGACGGCCATGCCGCCATCGGCCAGCTCGTTGATGAAGTTGTGGATCTCGACGATCGTGCCGACATCGACGCCGCGCGTCGGCTCGTCGAGGATCACGAGCTTCGGGCGCTGGATCAGCGCCTTGGCGAGCACGACCTTCTGCTGGTTGCCGCCGGAGAGCTCGATGACGCGCGCATCGGCGTCGATCGACTTGACCCCGAGCCGGCCGGTCCACTCCTTCGCCAGCCGCC
>Ga0209930_1001950_pt1 | contig 27483 bp, 20 predicted proteins | sample ThiBiot_500_biof_2_FD_183948 | JGI IMG/M metagenome (GOLD analysis project Ga0209930, IMG submission 183948) | Wastewater bioreactor microbial communities from Cape Town, South Africa - Thiocy_cont_500_biof (SPAdes) | ecosystem: Engineered > Bioreactor > Thiocyanate-remediating >... | reverse complement strand
ATCGACCGGCGTGTTGCCGTTGCGATAGACGCCGTTGACGCGGATGCCGAAGCTCTTGTCCGGCCCGAAGCGATGGCCGAGATCGACGTGCCCGCCGACCTGGGCGCTCGAGAAGTAATTGGCGGTGAGGCGTGCGAGCGACTCTTCGGCGGCATGCTTGGGCACGAGATTGATGGAACCGCCGATACTGCCGAAAGGCGCCATGCCGTTCAGCATGGCGCTGGTGCCCTTCAGCACCTCCACCCTTTCAAGATACTCGGGCGTGACCGTGAGCGCCGGCGCGGCGCCGTACATGCCGTTGAAGGAGAGATCCTGGTTGCCGAGCGGGAAGCCGCGCACCATCAGCGGCGAGGTGTAGCTGACGGCGGGCCAGGCATTGCGCACCGACGGGTCGTTGGCCACCACATCCGCAATGCTGCGCGCCTGCTGATTCTCGATCACCTGGGCGGTGTAGTTCGACTGGTTGAACGGCGTGTTCATCACGTCGCGCTCGCCCAACAGGCCGACCTGGCCGCCGCGCGCGACCTGGCCGCCGGGATAGGGCGGCGGCAGATTGTCGATCATCGCCTGCAGCGGCACGAGCGCGGCCTGGACCTGCACGGGATCGATCTGGAGCGCGCCCGAGCCTGCGCCGGGCCGTTCCAACGCCACCATCGAGCCGTTGATGCGATAGACCAGGCCCGTGCCGGCCAGCAACGCCGTCAAAGCCTGATCGCGGCTCATGGTGCCGCGAACGCCGCCGGTTCGCATGCCGCCGACGACGCTGCTCTCGGCCGAAACCTGAAGACCGGCCTGACGGCCGAACTGGATCAACGCCTCCGACAACGGCTGGGGCGCAATGTCGAAAGTCTGAAGGGCGGCCTGGGCGACTTCCCTGTCAATCGGCTGGGCAACAGCCGCAAGGCCTGCACCCAGGGACGCCAGCATCGTCGCCCCACACAAGACGACACTCCGCAACGACATGCTCTCCCCCGACTCCAATCAATGTCATGGAAGGCAAACCGTGCGAGCGCGTCGCGAACTCACCCCTTTCAGAAAACGGACAGGCGCGCTTCTTTTCCAAGCGACACCCGATTTTTTTCAACGAGTTCTATTTCGATGTCACGACCAGAAGCCATGGCGAGACACGATGAAGGTTCGCGCCGTGCGACGATGTCAGGCTGGCGAGCGTCGCAGCCGGATCGCGCAGGTCGTAGATGCCGGTGACCCTGGTGCGCGCGAAGGCGCTGTCCTGCACCAGGATGGCACCGCTGTAATAGCGCCTCAGCGCGTCGAGGATCTCCGTCATCGGCCGGTCGCGCGCGACCAGCTCACCGGTCATCCAATCACCGATGTCGTCGACATTGCGTTGGCTTCTGCTGACGCCGCTGCCCTGCCCGACCGAAAGCCAGTCGCCGGCCGACAGTTTTTCCGAGAGCGGCGGGCTGCCGCCATCGACGCGAACGAGGCCGTGCTTCACGGCGACGTCGACATGTTCCGTGCCGAGCGTGACCTCGAAGGCCGTCCCGAGGACGGTCGTCACGACCTCTCCCGCCGTCACCCGGAACGGTCTTTCCGTGTCGGGTACGACGTCGAAGAAGGCCTGGCCCTTGAGAAGTCGCACACGGCGCTGGCCGGACACGTAATCCACGGAAAACGCGCTCTCCGGCCCCAGGCGGACCTGCGTGCCGTCCTCGAGCGTCAGCGAACGCAATTCAGCGGTCGCCGTGACGTGGTCGGCCTGCAGTCGCAGCAGCAGGGGCGGTGCTGCCAGCACCAGCAGGCAGGCGGCAACGGCGAGAGCAGCCGCTACAGTAACGAGACGGCGGCGCGGTTTTGCTCTCGGCTCCGTCGTTGCGCCCGTCGTCGCCCCCGTCATCGCTAGGCGCCGCGGCAGGGAAACGACCGTACCGGACGTCGACGGTGCCTTACCGGCGAGCTCGTAGGCGCGCTTCGTGCGCGCCCACAGTTCGGCGTTCAGTGGACTTGCCGCATGCCAGCTCTCGAAGCGCCGCGCCAGGTCGCGATCCTCGGGATCCTCCGCCAGCAGGACCAGCCAGGTCGCCGCCTCTGTCTCGGCGCGGTCGCGTTCGGTCCCGGACGACGTCGTCATGCCTTCACTTATGGATACAGTTGCTCTTCTAGCAAACGGATGAGCGTCCAGCTTTTCCAATGGCGCGGCGTAAATTTTTGGCCCGGCTTCCGAAGCTTCTCGGCCTTCACAGGCTGCGCTGGCAGTGCTTCACGCCTTCGACGACGAGGACCTGTGCCATCGAGATCGAAATGCCGAGGCGCGCGGCGATCTCCTTCAATTTGAAGCCGCCCAACCGGTGCATCTCGAGCGCGAGACGGGTGCGCTCCGGCAATGCCGCCATGGCGGCGAGCACGCGGTCGAGTTCCTGCCGGGCGATCAGCTCGGCCTCCGGCGAGGGCCGCTCCTCGGGCACCTCGTGCGCCGACGGTCCGGCGCCCGGCTTGATGTGCCGGTTCTCCAGGCTGAGCCGGCGAACGCCGTCGAAGGCCAGATTGTGCACGATCCGATAGAGGTAGCTGACGGGCTCTTCGAGCAGCCGCCGCGCCGCCGCATCGGCGAACCGCAGATAGGCCTCCTGCACGACGTCCTCCGCGCGCGAGCGATCGCCGATGATGCCGCTGGCGTAGTTCACCAGCTCACCGCGATGCTCCAGATAAAGCGTCAGCGTCGTCTCAGCCGGCGGCACGCTCCGGACCCTGCCCCTTCAACTGCGAATGGTTCGCAGTTGCGTTATAAAGGGCAAGACTGAAGCCGACAACACTCTCCCGCTGCCGGCCGAAGCGGTAGGGACTAGGCCGCCACCTGCTCGGCCAGCCAGTCGATGGCGGCCTGGGCACCGCCCTTGCCGTGCGGCACGCCGAGTGCGCCGAGGCCCACCTCGATGACGCTGAGCGTGCCGAGCACGGTCGGTGCGTTGACGTGGCCCATGTGCGCGACGCGGAACGCCTTGCCGGAGAGATCGCCGATGCCGTGGCCCAGCACCACGCCGCATTTCTGGTGGCAGTAGGCCCTGAGCGCCTCGGGATTGTGACCGCTGTCCATCAGCACGGTGGTGACGCTGTCGCAGCGCTCTTCCGGCTCGATGATGTTGAAGCCGATCGCCTGGCCTTCCGACCAGACGCCGACGGCGCGGCGAACCGCCTCGGCCAGCAGCTGATGGCGGCGGAAGACGTTCTCCAGGCCCTCCTCGAACAGCATGTCGAGTGCCTGGCGCAGACCGAACAGCAGATGCTCCGGCGGCGTGCCGGCGTATTTCTGGTAGTGCAGGTCGCCTTCGCGATCGGTCCAGTCCCAATAGGGCGTGCGCAGTCCGGCCTTCTTGTGGACCTCGCGGGCGCGGTCGTTGGCGGCAACGAAGCCGAGACCGGGCGGCGTCATCAGGCCCTTCTGCGAGCCCGACATGGCGACGTCGACACCCCAGGCATCCATGTCGAAGGGCATGCATCCCAGCGAGGCCACCGCATCGACCATCAACAGCGCGTCGTGGCCGGCGGCACGGATCGCCTGGCCGATCGCGGCAATGTCGTTCACGACGCCCGAGGCGGTGTCGATCTGCGCCACCAGCACGGCCTTGAAGGTGCTGCTCCCGTTGCCGGCCTTGTCGGCCTTGAGCCGGGCTTCGACCTCTTCCGGCCGCACGGCGCGGCGCATGTCGCCCTTCAGGACCTCGACCTCGACGCCCATGCGGCGGGCATTCTCGCCCCAGCCGATTGCGAAGCGGCCGCTTTCGAGCACCAGGATCTTGTCGCCCTTGGAAAGCACGTTGGTGAGCGTCGCCTCCCAGGCGCCGTGACCGTTGGCGATATAGATGTAGGATCGTCCCTTGGTGTTGAAGACACGGGCGACGTCGCGCAGCAGGCTGTCGGTCAGGGCCAGCAGAGGGCCGGAATAGATATCGACCGCGGGGCGGTGCATGGCCCGCAGCACCTCGTCGGGCATCGTCGTCGGCCCGGGGATCGCCAGAAACTCTCGTCCTGCACGCACGCTCATCGTTTTCCTCCGGCCGTCTCGGGCACCGCGATTGTCGACACTGACATTCATTCAGGTATTGCCGGCGCAAGACTAGCACAGGCGAAGCCCCGCCGAGGCAGCACTCTGCTGCGGATGCCCATGAATCAGATTTGGAGGAGTTGAATCGGCTGGGACCTACCGGCCGTTGCAAGCGCCCTACGGCTTGAATTCCTTCGGCAGCGAAAAGCCGCTTTGCAGCAGCTTCTTCTCGAGCACGGGAATCGAGGCGGCGGCGTTGCCCTTCTGGCAATCGTCCAGCGCCACCGCCGCTTCCGCGTCGAAGCGGCGGCCCGGAGAATTCTGAACGTAGCGGCGGTAGAGCGCCGACAGCTCGTCGCAGTAGGCCTTGTCGCCATCCGGCGCAGCGGACGACGTGACGGGAATCGCCGAGAGAGACACCACGAGGACCGACAGGAACTTTCTCATGCTGCCCCGCCTCTTCGGCTGGAGGTCGATCAATCCTTCACTTTGACGGCGTCGGCGATGAACTGCACTTCGGTCGGCGGGATCGGCGTCGCCGACTCGCGACAGAAGGCGGCCCCCAGGATCCAGTTGACCTGGCCGTTGATCACCGGGCCATTGCGCACGAAGGCGATGCACTGCCGTTGCGGCTTCTGGTAGGTGACGTAGCGGTCATAGGCCGTGCTCTGCGTCGCCGCCCAGCCGCTGGCGCCGGCCGTGACGTTCTTCAGCGCGTCCGCCCCGCGCAGCCAGTCGACGGCGCCCGATGCGGAGACCGGGCTCATGCCGCCCACGCCATGCGCCTGGACGATCCGGTAGAAGCCGATGGCGAACTCGCTCTTGGAATCGGTGTAGGTGAGCCGCCAGCCCTGCACGGTTCCGATGCGGAAGGTGCGCGTGTTGGAGATCCAGCACTGCGAGAAGGGCACGCCGTAGACAGGCGCATCATTGCAGGGAATCTCGGTGGTGAAGGCCCAGGAATCCTGCGCCTTGGCCGTGTCGGCAAAGCCGACCAGGGCTCCCAGCGCCAGCAAACCTGCCAATAGCTTCGCCGCTCCCGCTGGCCGCGCCTCGACACCCGACGGAGCCGATTGCACCTCTTGCCGACAACAAGGTTCCATCTGCCTCACCCGTTACAAGGTACTCAACGCCCTCTGGCTTCGACGCCCTCCGGCTTCAACGCACCGGCCTGAAGCCGAAGGGACACGACGACTCGCCTGGATAGTCGATCCGCCGGCCCGAGGGATCCTGGCAGGAGATACCATAGCTGTTGCTCGTTCGGGGGGATGTCGTCGGTGCCGTGGATGTCGTCGACGTCGTCGGCGCCGTATTGGTCGCCGCGCGGGCCTTGGCCGCGGCCTCCGCCTTCTTCTGGTCGTCGTCGAACTTGGCCACGGCAGGGGCGGCCTCGCCGAGCAGCGCCTGCTGCTGGGCCGCCGTGAGATAGCCGGTCGTGGGCGACTGGCTGCGCGCGCGCTGCCAGTTGAGGATCATCTCGCGCGAGCGCGGACCGAAGACGCCGTCGGAGCCCTGGGTGTCGAAGCCCAACGACGTCAGCGCCACCTGCAGGCGCTGGCGGTCGACCGGCGACAGCTTCAGGGCGGCTTCGGTGGTCTCGGAGAGCTTCAGCGCAGCAGCCTCGGCGTCGGCCTTCTGCTTGGCTTCCGCCGCCTTCAGGCGATCCTCTTCGGCTTTCTTCTGTGCTGCTGCTGCCGCCTCTGCCTTCTGGCGATCGTCCTCGGCCTTCTTCTGGGCCGCCGCCGCGGCCGCCTCGGCCTTTCGACGATCTTCGTCGGCCTTCCTCTGCGCCGCCTCGGCTTCGACCTTCAGCCGATCCTCCTCCGCCTTCTTCTGCGCTGCGGCCGCTGCCTCCGCTTTCTGGCGGTCGTCCTCGGCTTTCTTCTGTGCCGCTGCCGCGGCCTCGGCCTTACGGCGGTCTTCTTCGGCCTTCTTCTGCGCCGCCACAGCCTCGGCTTTCAGGCGATCCTCGTCCGCCTTCTTCTGCGCCGCGGCTGCGGCCTCCGCTTTCTGGCGATCGTCCTCGGCTTTCTTCTGCGCCGCCGCCGCGGCCTCGGCCTTGCGGCGGTCCTCCTCGGCCTTCTTCTGTGCCGCCGCGGCCTCGGCCTTCAGCCGATCCTCGTCCGCCTTCTTCTGTGCCGCGGCTGCGGCATCCGCTTTCTGGCGATCTTCCTCGGCCTTCTTCTGTGCAGCGGCCGCGGCCTCCGCCTTCTGGAGATCTTCCGCGGCCTTCTTCTCCACCGCCGCGGCCTCGGCCTTCAGGCGATCCTCTTCGGCCTTCTTCTGTGCGGCGGCCGCAGCTTCCGCATTCCGGCGATCTTCCTCGGCTTTCTTCTGCGCCGCGACCGCTTCCGCCTGCCGCTTGGCCTCGGCGTCACGCTGCGCCTTGGCAGCCTGCTCTTCGGCCGTCAGCACGGGGGTCGGCGAGCCCGATCCAAAGGCCAGGTAGCCGCCGATTCCCAGAACCAGCACGGCCGCGATGGCGGCGGCCACAGCCACACGCTTCTTGTCGGCGAAAAGCGCCTTGAACCCGCCATCGGGCGGTGCGGGTGGCCGGACGTCGTTCTCGGGCGGCTTGGCAGGCCGGGTGGGCGTGACCGAAGGTCTGGGCTGCTGAGATGTCCTCGATCGCTTGCCATGCGTGCTGTCGCCGCCGACGAAGGTTGCCGGCCTTGGCTGCTGCGACGTCTTCGACGGCCGCTCGTAGACGGTCTCGTCGTCCTCGAAGTGCTCCTCCGGGAAGAGGATCCCGCGCCAGTCCGCAATCGATTGCGGCCTGTCCTTGGCGCGCACGGCGAGGCCGGCATCGATCCCTTCCAGGACGCCCGGGGAATAGCCCTCGGGTTCCAGCGACGACAGCGGCTGGTAGGCATCGTTCAATGCCCGTTCCAGCGAACTGGGCGGCGCCTTGCCGGTGATCGCGTGATAGAGCGTCGCCGATACGCCGTAGATGTCGGTCCACGGCCCCTGCTTGTCCGAGGTGAGCTGCTCGGCGGCCGCGTAGCGCGGCGTGAAGATCGCCGTCAACGCCGCCGTACGGTCGGCCATGGAGGCGCGCGAGGCACCGAAATCGATCAGGGTCGGATCGTTGCGGCTATCGAGGATGATGTTGGCCGGCTTGACGTCGCGATGCAGGAAGCCGGTTCGATGCACGGCCTCGAGCCCATCGAGCAGGCGCCGCAGCATATGTTCGGTCGCGTCGGGGTCGAGGCAGCCACCATCCTTGAGGCGCTTCTCCAACGTGTCACCGCGCGCCAGACCCATGATCATGTAGGCCGTGCCGTTGGCCTCCAGGAAGTCGTGGACGCGCACCACCGCCGGCGCGCCGTCCAGGGTGGCAAGGATGCGCGCCTCCTCGAGGAAGCGCTCGCGGCCCCAGATGAAATCCTCGGCCAGCTGGGTCGAGCGCGGCACCACCATGGTGCCGTCCTCGCGCAAGGCCAGCGACGTCGGCAGATACTCCTTGATCGCGACTTCGCGGCCGAGGGTCGTGTCCTTTGCATAGTAGGTGATGCCGAAGCCGCCATGGCCGAGGACGGAAATCAGCTCGTAGTTGCGCAACCGCGTTCCCGCGGGAAGCGTGCCGCGAAGCTCTTCCTTTTTTGCGCCAGCCTTGATGTCGGCTGCCATCGACCGATCCTGCCCCAGGGCCCCAGAGGTTAGGCCAGCCGCAATTCTAGCTCATGCATTGTGGCGGCAAAGCGTTAAAAAAGCGTGAGTTTTGCTGTGACATCTGCCGTCGATGGCTCGACGGCCACGCCAAGCAGACGGTACCTGGCGGATCGTACACGTGGCGATTGAAGGTCCAACCGAAACCGCAGTGCGATCTTCCAATCTTCGCTTGTGCAAGCGACCGACCTTGCAGAATATCTCGCCGGTGGCTGGTGCTTTGCACGCTTGCCGGGAGATGTCCCAGGAGGAGGCGAGTATCACGTGCGCGCGATCGAGCTGAAGCCTCTCATTGGACGTCTCAACGATGTCTGCCGCCGCGCGCTCGAAGCCGCCGCCGGCGCGACAGCGTTGCGGACGCATTACAACGTCGAAATCGAGCACATGCTGGTCGGCCTGCTCGACCGGACCGACACTGACATCGCCGCCATCCTGCGGCGCTGGGAAATCGATCCGGCGCGGCTACTGGCCGATATCGGCCGGTCGCTGGACCGCATGAAGACCGGCAACGCCCGCGCGCCCTCGCTGTCGCCCGACATCGTGGACATGGTGAAGGACGCCTGGTTGCTCGCATCGGTCGAACACGGCGCGAGCCGGGTGCGCTCCGGCCATCTTCTGTGGGCGCTGCTGGCCGACGAGACCCTGGCCTTGCGGGCGCGGGAAATCTCGCCGCGGCTGGGCACCATCCCGGCCGACGTCCTGAAGCGCGAGCTGCTCACCCTTTGCAAGGACACCGCCGAAGCGGCCCAGGCGACGACCCAGGCCGACGGCTCCGAAGCGTCGGCGACCGGTGCCGGCGAAGCTCGGCCCGGCGGGTCGGCCGCGCTCGATCAGTTCACCATCGACCTCACCGCCCAGGCCAAGGCCGGCAAGATCGATCCCATTCTCGGCCGCGATGTCGAGATCCGGCAGATGATCGATATCCTGACCCGCCGCCGGCAGAACAACCCGATCCTCACCGGCGAAGCCGGTGTCGGCAAGACGGCGGTGGTCGAGGGCCTGGCGCTGCGCATCGCCTCGGGCGACGTGCCGCCGGCGCTGCGTGACGTCACCCTGCGGACGCTCGATCTCGGCCTGCTGCAGGCCGGCGCGGGCATAAAGGGCGAGTTCGAGAACCGCCTGAAATCGGTGATCGAAGAGACCAAGTCGAGCCCCAAGCCGATCATCCTGTTCATCGACGAAGCCCACACGCTGATTGGCGCCGGCGGCCAGGCTGGCCAAAACGATGCGGCGAATTTGCTGAAGCCTGCCCTGGCGCGCGGCGAGTTGCGCACCGTCGCGGCGACCACCTGGGCCGAGTACAAGAAATACTTCGAGAAGGACGCCGCCCTCACCCGCCGCTTCCAGCCGGTGAAGGTCGAGGAGCCCGCCGAGAAGATGGCGACGGCGATGATCCGTGGCCTGGTCGCCACCCTCGAGAAGCACCACAAGGTGCGAATCATCGACGAAGCGGTCAGCGAGGCGGTGCGGCTGTCCGCGCGCTATATCCCGGCGCGCCAGTTGCCCGACAAGGCCGTCAGCCTGATCGACACCGCCTGCGCGCGCGTGGCGATGAGCCAGAACGCAGTGCCGGCACCGATCGACGATCGTCGCCGACGCATCGGCCTGATCGATACCGAACTCGGCATTGTCGCCCGCGAGATGGCGGCCGGCCTCGACCACAAGGTCCGGAAAGACGAACTCGATGCCGAGCGCCTCAAGCTCTCCGAAGAGCTGGCGGATCTCGAGAAGCGCTGGGAGGCCGAGCGTGCCCTGGTCGTCGAGATCGACGCCGCGCGCGCGCGGATCGAGGCGCCGCCGGCCGCTGCCGCCAGCGCCACCGATTCCACCGCCAATCCCGTCCCCGATCCTGCTGCCGCCGATCCCGCTGCCGATAGGGCGAAGCTCGCCGAGCTCACGACCAAGCTGCGTACCCTGCAGGGCGAACAGCCGCTGATCTTCCCGATTGTCGATGGCCAGGCGGTGGCCGAGATCGTCGAAAGCTGGACCGGCATTCCGGCCGGCCGGATGCAGACCGACGAGATCCGCACCGTGCTCAACCTGCGCGAAGCCATGGAGCGGCGCGTGGTCGGGCAAAGCCACGCCATGGCGGCTGTCGCCCAGGCGATCCACACCAGCCGCGCCGGCCTTACCGATCCACGACGGCCGATCGGCGTCTTCCTGTTCGTCGGCACGTCCGGCGTCGGCAAGACCGAGACGGCGCTCAGCCTCGCGCAGCTCCTCTATGGCGGAGAACAGAACGTAACCACCATCAACATGGCGGAGTTCAAGGAGGAGCACAAAGTCAGCCTGCTGATGGGCAGCCCGCCCGGCTATGTCGGTTACGGCGAAGGCGGCGTGCTCACCGAAGCGGTACGGCGGCGGCCTTATAGCGTGGTCCTGCTCGATGAAATGGAGAAAGCCCATTCCGGCGTGCAGGACGTGTTCTACTCGGTGTTCGACAAGGGAAACATGAAGGACGGCGAAGGCCGCGACATCGATTTCAAGAACACGGTCATCATCATGACCAGCAACGCCGGCACCGACCTGATCACCAAACTGTTCGCCGATCCGGAGACGGCGCCCGATGCAGCCGGTCTTGCAGAAGCACTGCGACCGGAACTGGCGAAGCACTTCAAGCCCGCCTTCCTCGGCCGGTTGACCCTGGTGCCGTATTTTCCGCTGTCAGACTCGGTGATCCGTCAGATCGTCGTCATGCAGCTCGAGAAGATTCGCAAGCGTGTGCACGACACTTACCGCGCGACGCTCGATTGGGATCCGAAGCTGGTGGAGATGATCGCCGCGCGCTGTACCGAGAGCAGTTCCGGTGCGAGAAACGTCGAGAACATTTTGACACGCACGTTACTGCCCGATCTGTCCGCCGAGATCCTGGCGCGCCTCGCCGACGGCGAGACCATCCGCAACGTCCATGTCGGACTCGATTCGGACGGGTTGTTCTTCTTTGCCATTAACAAACCTTAATGGCGTTGCTATCTTTTCGCAGGTTGCGTGTTTGACTGTGCCTTGATGCTCTTGGGCCTTGATGCTTTTGGAAGTGGAGGCTGGCCGTGGCAATCTACATGAAATTCGGTTCCGTCGATGGAGGCGTCACGACGGAAGGCTTTAAGAACTGGATCGAGCTCAACTCGTTCCAGTATGGCGTAAGCCGCCATGTCGGCAGCGGCGCCGGGGGGACCACTCGCGAAAGTTCGGCTCCATCCTTCAGCGAAGTCGTGGTGACCAAGCATCTCGATGTGGCGTCGTCGAAGCTCTACCAGGATTCTGTCGCCGGAGCCTTCGACACCAATGTCACGATCAAGATGACGACGACGACCAAGAACAAGGTCGAGACGTTCGTCACCTACGAGATGAAGCATTGCGGCGTCTCCAGCTACTCCACCAGTTCGGGCGGCGACCTTCCCATGGAAAGCCTGTCGCTCAACTTCACGAACATCGTCATGACGCCGACGCCGCTCGACCATACGGGCCAGATCAAGAAGGGCGCCGTGGTCGGCTACGATCTCAAGGCGATGAAGGCGAGCTAAGGCGACGCCTGCGCCCTAGCGAAGGTCGAGAGGCGACGCATCGAAGGCGCGTCGCCCCGCCAGGCAGGATATCGATGAGCGGCCGCCTACTGAGTCGGAGGATCCGGCCGCTTCATGCCCACACTGACCAACAATCCGCTACGCGCGATTTCGTCCTGAATCAGTTCGGCGACGAGATCGGGCCATTGCATGCGACCGCGCCGCGCGGCTTCGTCCAAGGTATAGCCGAGCGGTGAATTCGGTTCGTTCTGCCGGAACCAGGCGGCGATCTCCTCGAGCTGTCGCAGGGCCTGTTCACGGCCCTTGATCGGGCCCTTCGACGACGGCGCGTCAGCGGCCGCCGCAGCTTTGGAGCCAGAGCCAGTGCCGGCGGGCGTCGGCGCCTGATCGGCCGCAGGGCCGTCCTTCGGCGCGAAACGATCGCAGACCTCCAGCATCAGGTCCAATGCCTCGCGCACCCGGCTGGTCGACGGGCTGACATCGCCGGCCTTGTCGTCGAGCAGCCGCCCCATCGCCTCCCAGGCGTCGATCGTCCCGGTCACGGCCGTCCGATAGGCCTGCCAGTGCGGCTGGCCGGCGGCGCGCGCTTCGTTCTCGAAGACCTCGAACGGCACCACGCCGGCGGCGATCCGCTGCTCGCGCCGTTCCGTATCGACGATGCCGACGAGATCGATCGTCCCCTGGTACTGCCACAAGCCGAACGGCACACCGTCGGGCCGGGCGAACAACGGCACTTTGCGCAAGGGCTGCATCAGCGTGCCGTCGGCTCCCTGGCCCGAGAGGCCGGCGACGGCCGCAACCCGGGTTTCGATGCCGTTCTCGTCGGGCATCGGATAGAGCCCGTCCCAGTGCCGCTCGACCAATCCGCCGATGATCGAGGCGCCTGCCGCCAGGCCTTCCAGCCCGGCGATCCTGACCAGCGCTTCGGTGAGCCAGGTCGCGACCTCGAGGTCCTTGGAGGTCGATTTCAGGGCATCGATCGCCAGGGTGGCCACCGGCCGCCAGAGCGTCGCGATCCCCTCGTCGCCCCCTTCGCCGTCGGCCCTCCGCTCGGCGTCCCTGGCCTCGGCCCGGGCGTCCCGCAGGCGGTAATAGACCGACGTGGGCGAGTGATCCTCGCGCAGGTCGACTCCGGTCGGCTGCTCGCCTTCGAGCGGCGCCAGCACAGCTTCAATGTCGGCTGCTTCGAGTTCCGAGATCATGAGGAAGCCACCCGCTCCTTGACCGGTCGATGATACAGGCAGCGTTGCCGCAATGAAGAGGTAAACAGGGCCGCCCGCCTTTTTTCCCGCCAGGCGGCGGCGGAGAGAACAGATGAGCGAAATGTGAACGCGGCCGCCGCCAGCCGAGCGGTCGGATGCTGCTTGCGGTGGAGCTGCTAGCGCCTTGTTCCATCGCACAAATTCTGCGTGCATAGCGCATGGACGAGTTATATGGTCGAGGCTATCCTGATACCAGGAGGGTCATGCGATGAGCGCCAGTATTCACGACAAGCTGAATCGGGTCCGCAAGCCCAGAGTCCACATCACCTACGAAGTCGAGACGGAAGGCGCCCAGGTCCTGCGCGAGCTGCCGTTCGTCGTCGGCATCATGGGCGACTTCTCCGGCGATCCCACGACCCCGCTGCGCCCTCTGGTGGACCGCAAGTTCACCCAGATCGATCGGGACAACTTCAACGACGTGATGGCCAACATGGCGCCCGGGTTGAAGCTGAAGGTCGACAACAAGCTCGCCGACGACGGCACGCAGATGTCCGTCGACCTGAAATTCAAATCGATCGACGACTTCGAGCCGGCGCGTGTCGCCCAGCAGGTCCCGGCGCTGGCCGCCCTGCTGCAGACCCGCGAGAAGCTGCGCGATCTCATGAGCAAGGCGGATCGTTCGCAGGAGCTGGAAACGCTCCTGGAGCAGGTGCTGCGCTCCGAGGACGAGCTCAAGTCGTTGTCGGGTGAACTAGGCATCAAGAAGGCGGAGGGCTGACACCATGGCCGATAGCGCACGCCAGGACGGCGCCGCTGCCGCCACGACTACCGAGGCGGCACCTGGTCTCCTCGACCAGATCATTTCCAACACCAAGCAAACGAAGCCCGACCGTGCCCAGGAGCTGGTCAAGACGCTGGTCGAGCAGGCCCTGGCCGGCACGGTCACGTTCGACCGCAACCTGACGCGCACCTTCGACAAGGCGATCGCGGCGATCGACGCCAAGCTGTCGGAGCAGCTCAACGTCATCATGCACGATCCCAAGTTCGGCAAGCTCGAGGGGAGCTGGCGGGGCCTGCACTATCTCGTCATGAACTCGGAGACCAGCACGTCGCTCAAGCTCCGCGTGCTGAACCTGCCCAAGCGCGAGCTGAACCGCGACCTGACCAAGGCGATCGAGTTCGACCAGAGCGAACTCTTCAAGAAGATCTACGAGACCGAGTTCGGCACGCCCGGCGGCGAGCCCTATGGCGCGCTGATCGGCGACTACGAGTGGTCGAACCATCCCGACGACGTCGAGACCCTGCGGCTGATGTCCAATGTCGCGGCGGGAGCGTTCGCGCCGTTCATCTCCGCCGCCTCTGCCGAGATGTTCGGCTTCGACTCCTGGACCGAGCTCTCCAAGCCGCGCGATCTCGCCAAGATCTTCGACACCGTGGAATACGCCAAATGGCGCAGCTTCCGCGACAGCGAGGATTCGCGCTTCGTGAACCTCGTGATGCCGCGGGTCATTTCGCGCCTGCCCTACGGCAAGGCGACCAAGCCGATCGACGAGTTCGCCTTTGAAGAGGCGCCGCTCGCCGCCGACGGCAAGTCGCGCGTCATGGACCACGACTCCTACTGCTGGTCCAACGCCGCCTACGTCATGGGCGCGCGGTTGACCGACGCCTTCGCGCGCACCGGCTTCTGCACCGCGATTCGCGGCGCCGAGGGCGGCGGCAAGATCGAGAATCTGCCGACCCACATCTTCACGTCGGACGACGGCGACGTCGATTCCAAGTGCCCGACCGAGATCGGCATCACCGATCGGCGCGAGTTCGAGCTGTCGAACCAGGGTTTCCTGCCGCTCTGCCACTACAAGAACACGGATTACGCGGTGTTCTTCGGCGGCCAGACGGCCCAGAAGCCCAAGAAGTACGATCGTCCCGAGGCCACGGCCAATGCCGCGATCTCGGCGCGGCTGCCTTACATGATGGCGACCAGCCGTTTCGCCCATTACCTGAAGGTGATGGCGCGCGACAAGATCGGCAGCTTCATGGAAGCGAGCAACGTCGAGAGCTGGCTGAACCGTTGGATCCAGAACTACGTAAATCCCAACGAGGATGCCGGCCAGGAGATGAAGGCACGCTTCCCGCTGCGTGAAGCCGCGATCGAAGTGAAGGAAATCCCGGGCAAGCCCGGCTCCTACAATGCCATTGCCCACCTCAGGCCCTGGCTGCAGATGGAAGAGCTGACGACCAGCCTGCGTATGGTGGCAAGCATTCCGAAGCGAGCCTGATCGGGCGCGGAGGCAACGGCCGGCGGCAACGACCAGCCAGAGCGGCAGCCAGAGCGGGCAGCCGCAGCGGGCGGCCGGCGCCAGCCAACCTGACAGGGCGGGATCGGCGGAAGCATGGCGAGTGATGCGACGATAGCGGCGCCTGCAGGCGAGCCTGCGGCATCCGCCGCGCCGAGCGAGACGGTGCTCGGCCTGCCGCTGCGGGACGCCGTCCTGGCCGGCCGGTATTTTGGCGACCGCCATGCCGCCACGTCGGCACGGTTGAGCAGCTTCCTCCACGGCAGGCTCGATGCGGCGGATGCGTTGCGCGACTGGTTCGGCGACTCTCTTGCGCACCTGCTGGGCGCCGGGACCCTGCGTGCCGCGCTCGACCGCGACATCGCCGAGATCGATGCGCTGCTTGGCGACCAGCTCGATGCTGTGCTGCACGCGCGAACGCTCCAGGACCTCGAGGGCCGCTGGCGCGGCCTCGCCTGGCTGGTGGGCGGCATCGAACCCGGCCGGCGCATCAAGGTGCGGCTGCTGCCGATCAAGTGGCCGGAGATCTGCCGCGACCTCGAGCGGGCCCTCGAATTCGACCAGAGCCAGACCTTCCGCCGGATCTACGAGGACGAGTTCGGCACGCCGGGCGGCGAGCCGTTCGGCCTGATGATCATCGACCATCCGGTGCGCCATCGCGTCGGCGGCGGCAGCCAGACCGACGATATCGGGGCGCTCATGCGGCTTTCCGCCGTCGCGGCGGCCGCCTTCATGCCGGTCATCCTGTCGCTCGACCCGAACGTCCTCGAAGTCGACAGGTTTGCCGACCTGGAAGGTGTCCGCGATATCGCAGCCCCGTTGCGCAGTACCGAGCACCTGCGGTGGCGCAGCCTGGCGGGGCGGGCGGACATGCGCTTCGTCGGCGTCACCTTCCCGCGCCTGCTGGCGCGCATGCCCTGGACCGACGATCCCAGCCGCGTCGACGGCTTTCGCTACAGCGAATACAGCCCCGACACCGAGTCCCGCGTCTGGATGAGCGCGGGCTACGCCTTCGCCGCCTGCGCCGTTCGCGCCTTCGCGGCGCACAACTGGCCGGCCGACGTGCGCGGCGTCGAGATCGACAGGGTGGGCGGCGGCCTCGTCACCGATCTGCCGGCCGAGCCCTTTGCCAGCGGCCCGCCCTATGCCTGGCCGCGCCGCGCCGTCGAGTATCAGCTCAGCAGCCGGCAGGAGCAGGCCCTGATCGAGGTCGGCCTGATGCCGATCGGCGTGCTGCCCTTCGGCCCCGACCTGGTGTTCGGTGCGTCGCGCAGCCTGCAGGCGCCGGCGAGCTACACCGGCGCCACCGCGGCGGCAGCCGAAGCGAATGCCCGCCTCTCCGCCCAGATCAATTCGATGCTGTGCGTGGCCCGCTTCGCCCACCTGCTCAAGGTCATGGGCCGCGACATGATCGGATCCTTCCGGACAGCCGACGAAATCGAGCGTCAGCTCAATCGCTGGCTGCAGGACTACGTCAATGTCGACACCAACAGCACCGGCGACTTGCGGGCCCGCTTCCCGCTGGTCGAGGGCAATGTCGAGGTGCGCGACCTGCCGGGCAAGCCGGGCGTCTTCGGCTGCACCATTCACCTGCGCCCCCACTATCAGCTCGACGACGTCTCCACCGCCTTCCACCTCGTCACCGAGCTCGCCGCGCCGACCGGCTGACACCTTGCCGTCGTACCGGCCCATCAGGAGGATCGATGTCAAACTCTTCCTCGAAGACCAGCGATCGCGGCGAGGCAGGCCGTCTGTTCCATGACGGCAATCTCGCCGAGGCCGTGACGGCGGCGACGGCGGCCGTACGCAAGGCACCGACCGACGTTGCCGCGCGCCTCCTGCTGGCCGAATTCCTGCTCTTCGCCGGCAGCACCGAGCGTGTCGACACGGTCCTCGACGCCTGCAGCGAGATCGATCCCGGCGCCGCCATTGCCGTGGCGGAGTTTCGCCAACTCCTGCGCGGCGAGACCGCGCGGCGGCAGTTGTTCAAGGACGGCCGGGTCCCGGAATTCATCGGCGAGCCCAGCGAGGCGCAGCGATTGTCGCTGGCGGCGGTGGTGGCGTTACGCAGCGGCGACTTCCAGCAGTCGGCAAAGCTCGCGGCCGAAGCGGAACAGGCACGGCCCCATCCCGGTGGCACGCTGCGCGGCGTCGCCTTCGACGACATGCGCGATGCCGACGATCTCCTGGCCTCCAGCTTCGAGGTCATCACGACGACAGGCAAATACTTCTGGATCGCGACCGACAAGGTGGCCTCGCTCGACTTGCATCCGATGAAGCGGCCGCGCGACCTCTTCTGGCGCCGCGCGACCATGCAGGTGATCGGCGGCCCCGAAGGCGACATCTACCTGCCGGTTCTCTATCCGCCCGGGCCGGACGAGCAGCAACCCTTGTCCGACGCCTTGAAGCTCGGCCGGGCGATCCGCGGTGTCGGCGCCGTAACCTTGCTGGTGGGCGAGGATGCGCAGACCTGGCTGGAGATGAGCGACCTCCAGCTGCAGGCGACGGCATGAACGACAGTCGAGGACGCGCGCCCTTCGACAGCAAGGGCCCGGGCCGCGTGCGGCGTGCGCAACTGCCGCTGCTCGACAGGCTGATCGACGCCGAACCCTCTGCCACAACGGACCGCACGCTCTCCACCCCGGCGGCGATGGAGGCGCTGCGCGCCGGCGTGTGCCGCGACCTCGAGGAGCTGCTGAACACGCGCCGGCGGTGGCAATCGTGGGAACCGGGCCTGTCGCATCTCAAGCAGTCGCTGGTCGCCTACGGACTGCCGGACTTCGCGTCCGGCGCCTTCAACGAGCAGCGTCGCCGCGACGAGCTGCGGCAGCTCGTCGAGGAGTGCATCCGCACCTTCGAACCGCGTATCACCAACCTCAAGGTCTCGCTGGTCGAGGCGACCGACAAGACCAGCGGCACGCTGCGCCTCAGGATCGATGCGATGTTGCGCTCCGATCCGGCGCCCGAGCCGATCATTTTCGACACCGTCGTCGATCTCGTGGCCAAGACGGTGACCGTTTCCGAAGAGGAGTCCTGAGGGTGTCCGACGCGTTGCTCGCCTACTTCAACCGGGAACTGGCGGCGCTCCGCGGGTTGGCCGGTGAGTTTGCCGAACGCCATCCCAAGATCGCCGGCCGCCTGCGCCTGACCAAGGACACGGTCGACGATCCCCATGTCGGCCGCCTGCTCGAGGGCGTCGCCTTCCTCGGCGCACGGGTCCAGCATCGCCTGGACGACGAATTTCCGGAGCTGACCGACGGGCTGCTCTCGGTTCTCTACCCACACTACCTGGCACCACTGCCGTCCGTGGCAATCACGCGATTTTCCGCCGACCCCGGCCTGCCGGCTCCCGCCCGCCTGCCTTCCGGGCTGGCGATCGATACCGAACCGGTCGGCGGCGAGCCCTGCCGCTTTCGCACGGCCTATCCGCTGACGCTCTGGCCGATCGAGGTCGAGGCCGTGCGCCTTTCGGGCATGCCGCTGCCCGCGCCGGCGAACCCGGCGGCGGCAAATGCGGCGGCCTGCCTGCGCATCACCTTGCGCTGTAGCGATGCCGCCATGACATTCACCCAGCTCGGACTGGATCGGCTGCGCTTCTTCCTGGCCGGCGAGCACGGCTCGCAGCTGCTGGAGCTTCTGCTGGCGCACACGATGTCGGTCGCACTGGCCGACGACCAGGCCGACGAACGACCGGTGATCCTTCCGCCTGATGTCGTGCAGGCCGTCGGCTTCGCACCGGAAGAGGCGCTGTTTCCCTGGCCGGCCCGCTCCTTCTCCGGCTTCCGGCTGCTCAGCGAGTATTTCGCCGCCCGCGAGAAGTTCCTGTTCATCGATATCTGCCGCCTCGACGCCAAGACCCTGGTGGCGGCCGGCAATCGCATGGACATCTTTCTCTACCTCGATCGCGCCATCCCCGACCTCGAGCGCGCGGTTCAGGCGAGCAGCCTGGTGCTGGGCTGCTCGCCCATCGTCAATCTGTTCGAGCAGAAGTGCGATCCCGTTCCGCTCGACCACACGAGCATCGAATACCGGATCGAGCCCGACGTTCGACGGCCCGCCGCTTTGGAGATCTGGTCGGTCGAGCGGGTGCGCGAGAGCCTGCCGGGCGGTGAAGTCCGGACCTGGCAGCCGTTCCATCGCCTGACGCGCCATCACATGGACGATACGCCCGACAGCGGGAAGTTCTTCGGCACGGCGCGTCGCGAGACGACGGGCGGCATTCTCGGTACCGACGTTTACCTGCTGCCTCATGACGCCAACTTCGATCCCGACAACGAGGCGAGCGGCGTCCTCTCGATCGATGCCCTGTGCTGCAACCGCGACCTGCCGGCGTCGCTGCCGTTCGGCGGCGGCCGGCCGGCGCTGCGGCTGGTCGAGGGCGCCGCGGCCGTCATCGGGCTGGCCTGCCTGACCGCCCCGACACCGACCTTGCGCCTGCCCCTGCATGAACGCGGCTTCTGGCGCCTGATCTCCCACCTGTCGCTCGGCCATCTCAGCGTCGTCGGCGGCGAAGCCCCGGCGAATGCCCTGCGCGAGGTGCTGCGGCTCTACGACTGCCGCGAGTCGACCGAGTCGCGCACGGCGATCCGTGCCCTGCTCGACGTCACCTCACGGCCCGGCACCGCGCGGGTCCCGGACCTGCGCGGTGCCGGCCGGCGGTTCGGCGGCTTCTGCCGCGGGCTCGACGTCACCTTGACGTTCGACGGCCAGGCCTGGACGACCGGCGGCCTCTATGTTCTCGCCTCGGTGCTCGACCGCTTCCTGGCGCTGCATGCGACAGTGAATTCGTTCGTGCGAACAGAAGTGCGCTTGCGCGGCCAGCCCGAGACGGTCGCCAGATGGCCGGCCCGCGCCGGTAGCCAGGTGCTTTTGTGAGCGACACGCCACGGCGACGGCTGCGGCAGAGCCCCACGGCCCGACTGAAGGCCGAACCGCGCCGGTTCACCTTCGACGCCGCGGTGCGCCTTCTCACCTTTCAACGCCAGCGGCCGAATCCCGCAGAAGCCGTGTCTTTCACCGTCGCCGCCGGTTCCGCCTATGCCGCAGCGGAAGTCACCGCCGTTCAGTCGGCCGCGCCCGACGCTGCGCCGCGGGTCACGGTCGGCCTCATCGGCCTCACGGGGCCGGTCGCCGTCCTGCCGCGCCAATATTCCGACGCCGTTGTCACGGACCAGCGCGCGCGGTCCTTCTCGCTCACCGATTTCCTCGATGTCCTGTCGCATCGCATGATCGCCGCCTTTGCGGCGGCCGGGGCGAAGTATCGGCCGCAGCGGGCCGCCGATGTCGGCGCCCTGGCGTCCCCCCGCCAACCCGCCGATCCGGTCGCCGATGTCCTGCTGGCGCTCACGGGCTATGCCACGCCGCATCTCGCCGACCGTCTGCTGGCCGGCCGGGCGGCGCTGCGCCACTATGCCGGCTTCTTCGCTGCACACCCCCGATCGACCGATCGCCTCGAGGCGCTGGCGTCGGACTGGCTCGGCCGGCCGGTCAAGGTCAGGCAGTTCGCCGGTGCCTGGATGTCGCTGCCCGTCGATCAGCGGACGCGCCTGCCGGTCGGCGTCGCTCCCGGCGCCTTCGGCCAGCTGGGCGTCGACGCCGCGGCAGGCGTGCGCGCCTGGGACCAGCAGGCGCGCATCGTGCTGCAGATCGGTCCGCTCGACCTCGCCTATTTCGAAAGGCTGCTGCCCAACAGTCCGCTGCTGCGCGAGCTGGTTTCCCTGATCCGTGCCTTCGTCGGCTTCGAAGTCGGCTTTGCGGTCAATCCCGTGCTGGCCCGCGATGCCGTACCGCCGCTTCGCCTGCCGTCGTCGGTCGCGGCAGCGACCGTAGGCGGCCAGGCGGCGGGGGCCGGACCGATGCTCGGCTGGAACACCTGGTTGCCGACATCCGCAATGTTCCCTCGACGGACCGACGCCGACGATGCGGTCTTCGAGGGCGAAGTCGTCGAAGGACAGTCATGAGCCAAACGTGGAGCAAGGGCTACGTCGCCGACGTCGCCTATATCGAAGGCTACTATGTGCAGCAGTCGCCGATGCGCCTGGCGCTGGCCTGCCACATCGCCGGCGTCGCCGTCGACCTCCCGCAACCGGGCGACCAGGCCAGCTACCTCGAGCTGGGCTGCGGCAAGGGCATGGGCGCCCTGCTGACCGCGGCCGCCAATCCCGGATGGCAGGTGACGGCGATCGACTACAATCCCGCCCACATCGCCGCCGCCGCGGCCCTCGCCCGCGCCGCCCGGCTCGACAACGTCCGGTTCATCGAGGCCGACCTCTCGCTGCTCGCCGAGAGTCGCGAGGCGCAGTCGATCCCGGCCGCCGACTTCGTCAGCCTGCATGGCCTGTGGTCCTGGGTCGGCCCCGACGTCCGGGCCGGCATCGTCCGGCTGCTGGCCGCCAAGACCCGCCCCGGCGGCGTCGTGCATCTGAGCTACAACGCCCTGCCTGCCTGGCAGGGCGCCATCGGCATGCAGCGCATCGTCTACGAAGCCGGCATTCGCGCCGGGGGACGCAGCGATTCGCAGGCCGAGGCCGGGCTCGCACTCGCCCGCGACGTCAAGGCGGCAGGCGGCAAGTACCTCGCCGAAAGCCCGATGGCGAGCGACCTCATCGACACGATCAGCGGGATGGAGAAGGCCTACCTGTCGCACGAATTCATGAGCGCGCACTGGTGTCCGTTCTTCCATGCCGATGTCGCTGCCGCGATGGCCGAGGCCAAGCTCGACTGGGTCGCCTCAGCCAATCCGCTGGAGAACTTCAACGAGCTCATGCTGACGGAGGAACAACGCGCCCTGCTCGACCGCTACAAGGATCCGATCATGCGCGAACTCGTCAAGGATACCTGCCAGCCGCGGCAGTTGCGCCACGACGTGTTCGTCCGCGGCGCGCGTCGGCTGAGCGACCAGGAACGCGACGTCGTGATCGGCGGGCTGACGCTCAGCCCTCTGGTCAGCCCCGGCGAGCTTCAGACCAAGCTGCAGGTGCCGGCTGGGGTGGCCGAGATGGCGGGTCCTCTCAAGGACATGATGGAAATGGCCATGCAGGGCACGGCGACGGTCGCGGACCTGCTGAAATCGGCAAAGGGACGCAGCAGCCCCATCGAGCTCGCCAGCGTTCTGGTCGGCTCCAACCAGTGCCAGATCGTCATGAGGCCCGACGATGCCCAACCCGACTCGGCGGACCGGCTCAACCGCGTGCTGGCCGCCCGCGTGGACTCCATCGTGGAACCCAAGACAAGCGGCGGCCTCGCCTCCTCCCGCCTGGGCGGCGGTCTGCCCGCCGCGACCCTGGTCCAATTCATCGCCGGCCGCCTGCTGGACGGCCAGCGGGAGGACGACGCCGACGCCTGGATCGCGCAGTTGAGCCGCGATGTGCTCCCGGAAAAACACGACCGGGTCCGCGAGGTGGTGACCGCCGCCATCGAGCAGCGCGTCCCGGTCCTGCGTCGGCTGGGCATCGTGCCTCAGTGATCGACGCCTTCATATTCTTCTCCCCCGAAGCGGGGGAGAAGAGGAATGAAAGACATGTCACTTCGATCCGCGGGGAGCAGCGTCCTCGCTGGACGACACTGCGTTCGCACGCTCCTCCAGGTGAGGCGAGACCGTGTCGGTGTCGGTGCCGGTGTCGGTGTCAGTGTCGGTGTCGTTATCGGTGCCCGCCGCAGCATCACGAGCGGCCGGGCCGATATCGATGGTGATGGCCGTGACATTGTCGGAGACCCGGGCCTCCAGCGCCGCCGCCACCAGGGGCTCGGCGCCGGCGTGGCCCTCGGCCAGCAGAAGGTCGCGCAGCTTGTCGTCCGGCAGCGTCTTGCACAGCCCGTCGGTGCAGAGCAGCAGCCGGTCGCCGGCCATGAGCGGCCCTGTCCGCTTCTCGAGCTCCAGGGCCTCGCTGTCGGCCCCGACGGCGCGCGTGATGATGTTGGCGTGAGGATGGCCGATCGCCTCGTTCTCGGTGATCGTCCCGCTTTCGACCAATGCCTGCACCAGGCTGTGGTCGCGCGTGATGCGGGTCAGCTCGTGACCGCGCAGCAGATAGGCGCGCGAATCGCCCGCCCACAGGCAGGCGAAATGATCGTCGCGCACCAGCAGGACGACCACGGTCGTGGCCATCAGCACGTCGGCGCCGCGTTGCGAGGCCGCCTCGTGCAGGCCGGCATGTGTCTGTTCGAGGCGCGCACGCACTTCCACCAGCATCTCGGCCGCCGAAAGGCCCGGCTCGATTCCCTGCAGGCTCGCCACCACCTCGGCCGACGCGACCTCGCCCGACTCGTGCCCCCCGGCGCCGTCGGCGACTGCCCACAGGCCGAGATCCGGTCGATTGACGAAGCCGTCCTCGTTCAGGCGGTTCGCCGTGCCGGCATGGCTGACGGCCGACGAGGAGAAGTTCCCCGACTGGGCGACGTCCTGATCGATCGCGAAGTCGCCCATCACGAAGCTCCCCACTCGTCGTTCATTAGGGCGGCAAAGCGAGCCCCGACCGGGAGCGCCGCACCGCTTTCGACTCGCGCCGCAACCCGCGGCCCACCGTCGGTCCACCACGAGACGCGCCCCGGCTCGACATCGACCGCCGACGGCGGCGGCTCGCCCACGACAAAGGCTTCGCGCACGCGGCGGCCGAGTTCGGCCGGCTCGAGATCGATCTCGAGCGCGTCGCGTCCGGCCTCCTCCGCCGACGCCAGGAAATCCTCCATCGCTCCCACGAGCGGCGCCCAGTCGCCCTGGGCTTCGGCGGCGATGGTGAGCGGATAGTAGCGGCCGACCTTGTCGACGCTGGGCAGCCAGAGGCCGAGCACACCCTCGCTGCCGAGCAGGCCGGGCGGCAACACGAAACGCCAGACCGGCGCCTCCAGCCAGGCCGCCAGCCATTCTTCTTCCGGCCGCTCCTGCGTGGCGGCGAGGCCCCGTTGCCACCATTCGTCCCAGGCATCGGTGAAGCCGCGCGACAGGCCTTCGCGCACGAAATCGCCGCGCGACGGCAGCTTGCCGAAGAGGCCTGCGCTCGCTTGGGGCAGCAGCGCTGGCATCGCGCCTAATCCCGGACCGACGGGCAGCGGAAATCCTGCAGGATGCCGGGTGCGAAGGGGTTGAGAACGGAAGCGGCGCGAAGCTCGAAGGTGGCGTCACGATTGCCGAGGCTGAAGGTCAAGGTATAGCGCTCGGGTGAATCGGCCTGGCGCAACGTGCCGCGCCCGAACAAACGGAACATCGCCCAGGGGCCGGTGTCGGCCAGCACGCCGGTCCCGCCGGGCGGCGGCGGATCGAAGACCAGCCGCACGTTCTGGATGCGGTTCGGTCCCGGCCAGGTGATCTGGGTCGCGCGCGAAGGCCCGTGTGCGTAGGTGACCGAGGTGCCGTCGAACTCGAGGCTGACGCGCGAGGCGTTGGAGTCGAGCTGAAGCGGCGTCATGTCGAAGCGCACCGCAATGGTCGTGCTGCCGGGCGCAAAGAAGAGATCGCGAATGACGGCGGCACGCTGGAACTGCACGACATCCGCCGCCGAGACCGGAGCGGCCACGCCATCGGATGTCTGCGGCTTCCAGACCTTGCCCGTCGTGTCGACATAGGGACGAAGCTGCGTGTTGAAGAAGCCGTCGATCAGGCCGCCCGGCGCAAACAGCTTGGCGAAGTCGTCGAGCGGCGTCTCGAGCGAGCTGCCCGACACGAACGGGAAGCGGCCGTTCACCGCGAGCGGACAGAGGGCGCCGGGTCCGCCGGCGCCGTTGTAGGCGGCAATCACCTGCTGGCGGGCGCCGCCGCCGCGCAGTGCCGTGCTCGACTCGGACATGCCCTGGAGCCAGCGCGCGAGCGGCTGCGGCTGGCGCTGCGCTTCGGCACGCAGGGCGAGTGACGGATCGCCGGCCGTCGCGACGGCTGGTGCAGCACCGCCGACGGGAGCGGCCGCCAGCTTGGCCAGCTGCTGCTGCAGGTCGTTCAGCAGCTTCAGCACCTGGTCGATCGGCGCACCGCCGGTGGTCGCCACCAGTTCGCGCAGCTGGCGATAACGCTCGTCGATCTCATGGCCGGGCGGCAGCGGCGGCGCCGAAGCGCCGGACTGGCCGCCCAGCAGCACCGACAGGTTGGTGCCGCGGCCACTGGTCGCCGCCGTCGCGGCGGACTGGACCTTGCCTGCGGCATCGGTCGCCGCGGCGGCCACCGGATTGGCGGACTTCGGCGGTTCCGAGAGCGTGAGCTGGCGGGCGATCGCCGTCAGCAGCTCCTTCACGGGCGATTGCGGCGAGGCAAGGATGTAGAGATCCTGCGCCGCCTGCGGCAGGCTGCGCAGCGGCACGATCTCGAGATCCTGCAGCAGCGCATCCCAGGTCTTGGCGTAGTCGGCGAGATAAAGCGCGACGACTCCGTTGGCGAGATCTCTCTGCTGCGCCTCGTCGAGATTGACGGGCGCGCCGCGTCCCATCACCCAGCTCTCGGAAGCGACCTCGCGCGTCGCCGCATTTAGCGCCGGCAGCAGGACCTTGTGGAAACCGTCGAGTGTGAAGAAGCCGGGAACGCCGTCGCTGAGCTTGCGCCCCGATGCGCGCGTGAAGACCCGCAGGCCGGCCGTGCCCAGAGCATCGCTGGGCTTCCAGCCCGGCAGCGCCTGCGCCGCCGCCGAGGGCTTGATGCGCGAATAGACGCGCGCGGCCAGCGGCACGCGGCTGAACGCTGTACGCGCCTGTGCCACCAGCGCATCGTCGAGCGGCACCGCCGGCAGCGGCCGGGCAAGAAGCGCGTCGAGATGCGTCTCCAGCCCGGTCAGCACGGCGGCGTTGTAGGCGCCGGCATAGGCCGCCCGCCAATCGTAGGTCATCCACTCCTTGACCAGCGCGCGGTCGAGCGGCCCTTGGCCGCCCAGCATCAGATAGACTCGCGTCGCCTCGTAGAGGAAGTCGGGCTGGGTGAAGTTGCCGCGTATCTGGGCCTCGAGGCGCCAGATCAGCCGCGGCAGCAAGGCATAGCCCAGGGCATGGCGATAGACTGCCTCGGCACCGGCGCGCAGCTTGGCCGATTGCGAGAGGTCGAAGCTCGCCAGGACGCCGCCCCCGCCGCCCGCCGCCTTGTCGAGATCGCGGGCGGCGTCGAGCAAGGGCAGGAGCCGCGGCAGGTCGGAATCCGCGACCGGACTGAAGGTCGTTTCCTTGGCGATGCTCTCGTAGGTCGCCAGCGCCTGCGACATCGCCGCGATCTGGTTCTCGCCCGCCGAGCGATTGACGACCAGCCAGCCCGCAGCGCCCAGCGTCAAGAGCGCGATCAGCCCGTAGGAGGCCACGCGCAGCACGAACCGGCGCCGCCGTGCCGCCGGTGGCTCGCTGACCAGCATTGCCTCGCCCAGGATGACCTTGCCGATCAGGCGCTCGAGGAAATAGCTGCGCCCGCGCTCGGGCCGCAGGCTCGCCGCCCGCCGCTGGTCGAGGCCGAAGGCCCGCGCCATCAGGCCGGTCAGCCGGTCGATCGGTGTGCCTTCCTGGGTGCCCGACGAGAGGTAGACGCCGCGCAGCAGCGGCGCCGGGTCGAGGCGCGACCCGCCGAACGCCTCGACGAGGAAGGCCTGCAACGGCTGGGCGAGGCTTGCGACCTGCGCAGGGAAGCTCGCGATCAGGGCACGGCGATCAGGGCTCTGCTCGGCCTGCAGGCGATCGAACAGGCGCTGGTTGAGCCGCTCGACCAGGAGCTGCAGTTCCTCGGTGAACTGGCCCACCGGTCCGTGCTCGGTCTTGGTGAGCGGGAAGGTGACGCCCCAGACCTGGCCGCGTTCCTCGCGGTCGAGGTCGTCGAAAAACTCGGTGAAGCCGGAGACCAGGTCGGCCTTGGTGAAGACGGCATAGACCGGAATGCGGATATGCAGGCGGCTCTCGAGGTCCTTGATCCGCTGGCGAATGGCCCGGGCATGCGCCATGCGCTCGTCGGCAGGCGCATTGGCGATCTGGCCGAGGCCGATTCCCACGATCACGCCGTTGAGGGGCTGGCGCGGCCGCGAGCGGCGCAGCATGTCGAGGAAGGCATCCCAGCCGGCACGGTCGACGGCAGCGTTGGAATCCTGGGTCGTGTAGCGGCCGGCGGTGTCGATCAACACGGCGTTGTCGGTGAACCACCAGTCGCAGAGTCGTGTGCCGCCCACGCCCTTCATCGGTTCCTGCCCCAGCTCGGCGGCCAGGGGGAACTTCATGCCGCTGTTGAGCAGCGCCGTCGTCTTCCCGGCACCGGGCGGGCCGATGATGACGTACCAGGGCTGCTCGTAGAGATAGCCGCGCGTACCCCGTGCCTTCTTGAGCAGGCCCAGCGCCTTCGAGGTCCGGTCCTTGACCGCCGCGGCCTCCTCGCCGGTCCCGTCGTCGACGGCGACCTGCACCTGCTCGGCGACACTGTTCTCAAGCTTCTTTTCGCGGCGGCGGCGATAGAGATCGATCGAGAGGTTGGAGACCGCCCACAGCAGCACCAGGACAATGATCACGACCAACCGCGCCAGCCAGCCTTCCAGCAGCTCGACCAGCGGGCCGAAGAACCAGACCAGCAGGGCCAGGACCGCCACGCCGACGAAGCTCAGCACCCAGCGCGAAAGGAGAAAATTGAGGACGGCGCGCATGGTTCAGGTGCCCTGCCTGTTGAGCACGATCTCGATACGTCTGTTGCGTTCGCGTCCCTCCGCCGTGGCGTTGGACGCGATCGGGTCGGCGTCGGCACGGCCCTCCACCGAAAGCCGCGATTTGTCGCCGATCGTCGTGGCGATGATGGCGCTCGCGGCCTGGGCGCGCGCGGCGGAGAGCTGGAAGTTCGACGGGAAGGCGATGGTGCGGAT
>Ga0209930_1001949_pt1 | contig 27489 bp, 38 predicted proteins | sample ThiBiot_500_biof_2_FD_183948 | JGI IMG/M metagenome (GOLD analysis project Ga0209930, IMG submission 183948) | Wastewater bioreactor microbial communities from Cape Town, South Africa - Thiocy_cont_500_biof (SPAdes) | ecosystem: Engineered > Bioreactor > Thiocyanate-remediating >... | reverse complement strand
ACTTGCGACAGCTGAATTATACAATATTAATTCAGGCAGTTGGAGTTCAACATCGAAACCCATGCCTGAAATACGTACAACACATACATCGACATTGCTAAATAACAATCGAGTATTAATAGCTGGAGGAATCATTAATACAACTCAAACAGCAATCTATTACGATCCAACAACATCTGATTGGGTTCAGACGGGTAATATGATTGCAAGTTATCGTGAGGCTGCAACGGCAACTTTACTCAACGATGATCGAGTTTTAGTTACTGGTGGTGCAACAGCATCGAAACTGCCTCGAAATACTGCTGAAATTTACAATCCAACAACGAACAGTTGGACGCAAACAAGTGGAAATATGATCAATAGTCGTTTTTATCATAGTGCTATTCGTTTGCCCGATGGAAATGTTTTGATTGTTGGCGGACGAAATGCTTCGGATACAACTGTTTCAAGTGCCGAACTTTATCTACCATCATCGAACTCATTCGTTGCTATTGATAGTCCAACATATGGTGGTACACAAATGACATTAACACTTCTAGCAAATAATTTCGTTTTAGCAACACCTGGTGGAGATAAATTTAGTAATTGTCCGGTTCTATCCGAACTCTACGATCCAACAACACGAAAATGGTTGAAAACAGGATTTTTAAATGTTGGCCGTCAAGCTAATTTTGCATTTCCTATTTCCAATCGTGTTTTAACCTGTGGCGGTGATAATGCCGACGGCATTCTCGATAGTTGCGAATATCTTTCGTTTGATTAACTTTCGATCTTTCATTCTTCTTCTTTTTTTTTCAATAAATTCTAATTGTTCTACTTAAAAATCAAGTGACTCTCATCGATCTTAGCATGGCAATTTTATCCTCGATTTGTACACAGCAAGAATATATGATTACTGATTCAAGTGTCTTGAAAAAATCTATTCAGACGTAATTTTTTCTCTCTCTTTCTCTCTGATCGATTGATTATTTGATGAAACAAAAAACCGAGTTGTTCAATGTTTTGTTTTCTTGCTAACGTCAACATGTCAGAATAACTTCACGTCTGTTTGTCAATACATACAGGTGCTAAGTAGAGCCAACGATGTCTTCTACTTAGACCGTTGTTTTTTTGATCATTAAGTGGCCACATTCTCGCACTCGACAAATGAATAGCAATGAAAGTGCACACGAAGATGTATTTGGTTGATTAATGGCTGATGGGAGTTGTCCATTAGGATGAGTAGCTTTCGGGTTCACTTAAACAAGTCCTACTACTACTACTCACATTCGTTTTTTTTTGTTTCCTATTGAATACGTTTACGCATGTATATAAAAGTCTAGTCATTGTCATCATTTTTCAATCTCAAACATGTCTAGGTTATATGTTGTTGTTGTCAAACGATTTCGTTTCTTTTTTTTTGCATATCACTCAATTTTTAATCGTCACCTCGATTTTGGTTATAAACTTAATCAAGTAACTATAAGATCGCGTTACATGACGCGAATAAAAAAAAAGAACGAAAGCAAAATACAATCGTCTTATGTTAATCGAACAAACGAATGTAAAGATCAACGTAGCTATAGATTTTTTTTTTCTTCATCGTCTTCGTCTTTTTCTTCTTTTCTTTTCACTTTTATATATACGTATATGTATGTATGCGCGTCTATTAAATGACAATCTGTAGTTTATGTATATAAAAATGAGAAAGAAGAAGTTGACCAACATCAAACCTCTCTGTTCTTTTCTTTTGTATTTCGTTTTCACGCCTAATTGCTAAGGTAAATGATGAGTCCAATCTATAGAGACATGAAATGAGCTGGGCGGACAAGATATTGAAAGAAGAATATAAAAGAAACGCAAAGAACTTTGATCACAAGATATATGTGTGATACACCCAGTTAGATTGATCGATATTGTAATGTGATGTACATGCGTGTATCAATCGACATCATTTACACGATCTTCTCACTCACATCAATGAACAGGATAAGATTCGGACAGATTTCTTTTTTGCTATGCACAAAGCTTTCATGTCGTGTTCTCGTTTTTATTCACAATCTGTTTGACTTGTCAATCGAATGTTCATTTTATTTTTAAAGGACATTAATTGTCGACAGATTTACTGTTTCATATGTATTTTGTTGTATCAAATTACTACTTTCCTTTTTTGCAGTGTACACGAAAACGAGCGAGAGAGAGAGAGAAATGAAAAAAAATTAATTTTTTTCTTTCAGTTTTTTGTTAATTGCTTTTGTATTCTCTAGACTTCATGTATATATATATATATATATATATAGGTGTATAAAAATGTAACTGTTCTTTTTTTTTTCTTCTTCGTGTTTTTTTTTATACGATGGTATGTCGTCTTCTGACCTCCTCGTATTTCTTCATCGCAAAGTGTACGCACACGTCGTCATCATTCTATTCTATTCTTTGATGCTTACATAACATTGATCTTTTCTTCTTCATCTTCGCCGTCATTTTGACTCTGATTTACTACTGTTTTTAGCAGATGAATAACTAAATCAGACTGGTGTTTGAAGGTGGAGAAGTTAGTTGTCTTCGTAATTTCTTTGACGACGTGTGGAGATTCATTATTTGCTTGAATATCAACTTGTCATAAGCGAACCTCAAATGAACCAACTAATTGTTATTGGCATATTTTATATGGTTTATTGATTACTATGTCATGAATATAAATATACCTCATTTTTTTTTCGAGAAAGAAATATATTCTCCTTGAGAGTTTCATAATTTGTCAATGATATATTTCTTTTCCTTTCTTTTCTTTTCTTCTTTCGCTCGCTCTTTCTGGCAGCGGTTTTTTCTTTCTTCTTTATCTTTTCTCGTACATTGACTTGATGTTAACCGAACATCCGGTGCCATTCAAGTCAATGTGCTTATGCCTGTAAGTTCGACAACGTTATTGATCTTAACACGAGACGATAGGAAAGATAATTATTGTTCGTCGTTTTTCTTTTTCCTTAGATCAGACAAGACACTGCTAAATTTGTTACTCGATTGTTATTTACAAAATACAATCGTTTCGCTAATCAGATGACCTTGTTCGAAATAGAAATACCCTTCTTATTCGTTCCGTTTTGACGAGAGAATATTAATCATATCTTTTGATCATTTCCTTTCCCAGGTTCATTCACAATTATGTCATATTAAATCGATTGCAACTGTTGCTGCATGAGAAAAAAAAGTGATGTTTTTATCTTCTTCTTCTTCTTTTAGTTTCTATATAAACTCGTCGATATTCGTATTTCAATAACTATGAATTACTTCTTTTTCTTGTTTATCGTCTCGGCAAGTTTATTTCAATCGATTAAATCCGAACTTAAACAATGTCAATTAATAACTTATTATGAATGTAAAAATATTGGCTACAACCAAACATATTTACCCAATAAATTCAATCATCAAGATCAAAAAGATGTTGCACTTGTTGTAAGTCATAAGTTCGAACAGATGTTCGAAACGAACTGAGAAGAATAATTGATAGACATTAGATTTCAAGGTTAAACACGAACGAGGATCTTTTCTGTTGTTTGAAGTTTAACAACAACAACAAACACAGTGATTTACTAATTGTACATGTCATCATATTCGATCGTCAAGTGTTGAATAAAAGCATTTAGAGATTAATAAACAAACTCGTAGTCGTTGTTAACCGTTTGACATTTTCCTCGATCGTATAAATAAACAGAACATTATTATTCTTATAAGAAAGACAATTGTGTCAACAAAATAACATTCTTTTCTATGTCTGCAATATTTAGATCAATCAATTTACAGCATTGATTGCTGTTGGTTGTTCGGATGAACTTCGATTTTTATTATGTTCAATTTACATGCCATTATGTCTACCGAATTATTCGGAACCAATTCAACCGTGTCGTGAAGTAAAATTTCAAAAAGAAAAACATGACAAATAAGAAGAAGTAAATAATTGATTTTTAGGTTTGTGAACGTGTTCGTAAGCCATGTGAATCGTTCTATACTCGTTATGGATTTATTTGGCCGGATGCATTGAAATGTGAACAATATCCATCGAGTAGAGAGAATCCGATTTGTATGGATCCACGAAAGAATCGTCATTCGAAAATTGCACCTCGTCCATCGCAATCATGTTGTCAATGTAATACATCATTAGGCTATCGTTTAAGTGACGATGATCAATATTCCATGGTTCGAAAATGTCTTCCGCCATGTCATTCAGCGTATTTCTCTGATCAACAATCGAAATCATTGATTAACAATTGGTTAACTATATTGAGTATTCTTTGTGTTCTTTCATGTACATTAGTTTTACTCACATTCTTTCTCGATATGACACGTTTTAAATATCCACAACGGCCAATTATTTTTCTTTCATTATGTTACTTTTTCGTTGCATGTGGTTATCTAATACGAATTCTTCTCGGTCATGAAAATGTTGCCTGTCGATTAGATGATAAAGTAAACAAATTCTTTTCTTTCTTTTCTTCAACATTATTTTTTTTAAACATTTCTGTCTAGTACGATCCATCGTCGTATGTTCAATTAGTACGAGTATCGGGTCCATCAAATTGTGCGTTTGTTTTCGTTCTCATTTATTTCTTTGGCATGGCTTCATCGATTTGGTGGGTTATTTTAACATTAACATGGTTCCTTGCAGCCGGCTTTAAATGGTCATCGGAAGCCATCGCTCATTATTCTCTCTACTATCATCTTATTGCTTGGCTACTTCCATGTTTTCAAACCATCGCCATACTTTTTCTTCAAGGTATCGATGGTGATCCTGTGAGTGGCATTTGTTATGTTGGACATACGGATTCGTCGATGTTACGCGGTTTTGTTCTTTTACCATTGATATCATTTCTAACGATTGGCACGGTATTTTTATTGGCTGGACTGATTAGTTTAATGAGAATACGCAATGTTATGAAAATACAAGATCGAAGTAAAACAAGTAATCTTGAAAAATTAATGGTTCGAATCGGATTATTCGCTATACTTTATACAGTTCCAGCGACATTCGTATGTCACTTTGAAATAATAATACATCTATAAATTTGATTTTCCTTTCTGTTCAGGTTATTGGAATTTATTTTTACGAATTACGTTATCGTTCGATATGGGAAGATAATCTTCATTGTAATAGATGCCCTCGTTTGTCTTCGCATTTTCAATCGAATTGGATTCAACAGCCAAGTTTTACGATTTACATGTTAAAATATTTCTTTCTCCTTATCGTTGGCATTACAACAGGCCTTTGGATAAATCTCAATAGTAAAACATATTATAGTTGGAAGAGATTTTTCTGTTGTCAAATTTCATCCGAACATTTACAAGTACATCGTTATGGAAGTCATCAAAGTCGAGAACCGTTTGGAGTTAATTATTCTTATAAACATACGAAAATCAATGGAAGTAAATACTCACTTCCATCATCAAAACAAGTGCCTCTCGCGCATATCTAATACATCGACATTCCAGATTGTTGTCATCTGTATAGAATAAAATCGAACATATCGATTAGATAGACATTGTTTTTGTGTGCCTTCTTTCTTCTCTCTTTTTTTCTTCTTTTCGGTTTTTTTTTCTTCATATTTTTCTAATAAAATCTAATCAATAATCATTTTTTTTCTGCTTTTTGACATTTTGTTTTTGTTATTTCTTAGATAAGACTTGTTGATTGATGAGAAAAGAAGTTTCTTTAATGGATGACATTAATGCGATGATGAAATACGTTTCATTTAGATTACAAAAGTCAATGAATATCTACGTATATGAATGGATAAAACGTGTGTTCACGTGAAAACGACCGATGACAAATGACAGTTTTACGTAATCGATAAGAAAGAAGAACGAATTTACCATTGTTGAATATAATTCATTGACTAGACAGAAAGAAAAACAAATGAGTTCAATATTGATAGAAAGAGAAAAAAAAAGTTTTATGTTACACTGAAACGTTTGTTAAGTTTGCCGTGTAAAAGTGGTCGTTGTGTTGACGATGTTTGTTGCCTGTAATCAATCAAATATCGACTTTTGACTTTTTTCGTTATTTAAAAAACAAAAGCAATATACCATTGATATTCTCGAGTTGTTCGATTTAAATTCTGATCACTTCCGCCTAGTTTCGTTCGTCGTAATGGATTGTACGTCCATGGCACGTACATATCATCTTGTCGAAGTGTTCCAACTGGAATATATCTTGGTTGATATTTCGGTTGTTGAACTTGTCGACTAACACCTAACGATTGTCGTCGTTCGATAATACGTTGACGACGTAGAGCTTCGTAGAACTGCGCTTCCATACTCATTATTTTTCTTGTTTGAGAAAAAGAACTCGAGCCTGAATATGTAATGTTTTCTTGTTAATTTCTACGAATGAATTTTATTTTGTTTTTCTCGCTCTTTCAATAGAGATTTTAGTTGCCTTGAGACATGATGTATTTATTTTAAAAAAAAGAAGTAGTAGAAGAAAAAAAAAGAAAGAAAGAACAAAAACAACAAGCTGAAAGAAATCAAACGACATCGAAGAAAAATAACAGAGACATGCCATTGTTTTCTTGTTCTTGGCGTTCGATAAAAGTACGTAGTGATTAATTAAAATGAATTAAATCGTCGTTTTTTTTCTTCTTTCTTTTGAACTTAGAATCCGCTTAACCTATGCATATTTTCTTTTTAAGAATCAGTTACGAGTGAATAAGAGAAACAAAAACAAGCACGTTAATTTTCAAGTTTATGCTAAAACTAAAAATATCTCTTCAAAATGTACTTCGTGATTTCTTTTTCTTTTGTTGAATGTTTAAAATAAATAAAATTCATCTGATCAATTCTCAATGACAACTGTGGATGTATAATGAACGAGAAAAAAAGAAGAAGAGAAGAAAAAAGAAACCGACAATAAAAGAATAAAGTCATCTACACAGCTACAAATCGATCTAGCACCAGCAGAAAAAAAAACAAAGAAAAAAAATATGGCGAGAGATAGACTAAGTTTGATTAAGTAAAGATAATTGTGATTTCAATTGTTTTAATTCTTGTTCGAGTTCATTGATACGATGATGAATATGTTCTTGTTCATAATGAAAATCCTGTCTGATATCACCATTAGGTGGTGCTTCGGATAATAAAGGAATGTGTTGCTGCTGCTGTTGTTGTTGTTGTTGTTCGGAGATTTTTGTGATTTGTTCTTTTAATTGATACGTCGTACATAATAGCTTTGGTACATCGACAACACGTAAATCGAGACTATCACTTCGAGTGGAATAATTATGTAGACTACGAGAAAACAAAAAAGTCAAGATAGTTATTTTTAATTCTTGAAAGACAAGAAGAAAAAAAAACATTACCGTTCACCAACCGATCGAAATGAATGAGTTTTCGATGAACGATGAGCTTCTTCGTAGACTTCTTCGGAAGCATTTAGTATTGCATATAAACGCTTAAATCGAAAGAAAAACGAAATTAAACAGAATCATTTCTGGAGATTTTTACTTGTGACATAAACATCCAACCAGGCCATTGTCGTTTTCTCCAATAAGGTACTCCATATTTGAATGTAATCCATTCGAGTCCAAGTACAAGAGCGCCAATAAGTATGCCGACAAGTAAAAGAATGAATACGCCTGTAAAACGATCGACAGATAAATCTCGATTCTAGAAGCAAAAAAAGAAAAAAATCAAATTCATTCGAAAGATTTTCTTTCCTTTTCTACTTCATTTAATCGTTTAATTTCACAATTTTCATAAATATACCAATCATCATGAAATCGTTGAATAATACCTTTGTCCATATATGATAATAAGATTTTCGTTATATTACTTTTCAAATTCGATTCAAATTTCGAAAAAGCTAATGACAAACCAAATGAACCGAAATTATCTCCACTAATTCGAAGTGATTTAAACACTTGACGTGTTATATAATATCTTGCCATGGAATGATCCATAAGTAGATGTGTAATGACACTTTTACTGAGTAAATCAATTCCTTCGGTATACGATGCGACATGATATCGACGAGGATAGAGCGTATAAGTAAACGAATTTCGAACATATTCTTCGTCGCTTGTATTAGCAACCAGACCGATTCGACATTTTGTATTGCCCGTACATTCATCCTGAAAAAAATATGAGGCGAATTTGTTTTGTTTGTTTTTATCTTGTCAACATACGATGATTCCTTTGAGAGTTTTAGATGTTTGAGTTTCAGGTAATTCAACCATAAATGCAGCTAATTTAGCAGTATAAATAGCAATAAAAACAATACCAAAACCACCCCAGACCTGAAATAATGGAGATATATTGGTATTTTCTATTACCAAACTTACATTGCCAAGAAATCGATTTGACCAACATTTAGGTGATTTTGTTTTAAATGTATGAGAAAATACAATCGACCAGCTGAGTGTCAATGCTGATGCTAAACTAAAAACTTTATGTCGTCGACGACCTTTCGGTGTTAAACTAAAAACAGAACAAAATTCAAGTAAATAATAAATAAAGAAAAGATTTCTCTTGTCTACCCATAAGGACTATGCCATTCGAAAAATGTTTCGAACAAAGCCGTAGCATTTAACACAAGAAAAATCATACACCAAGTTTGCCATGAAAATGGCTGAAGAAATGTTCCTAATAAAGGTCCGGTTGGAACTGGTGCAGTTAGAATAACATAGGATGAATGATAAAATGGTGGACTGAGATCTAATGAACGTGCAAGGAATGATTCGTAGGGTATAGCTGAAATTGATAGATGTGCACGGCGTGTTTGTAATGCTTGTGTTAATGCCAACCATTTGTTTGGTTTATCCGAGAAGACAAAGAGTTTAATACGTTTCAATGGTGAAACAAGATTTGAATCTTCCATACGAAGTAGAATTTTAATTGATATGCCGTAGCAACAATGTGGTGGCGAGGGATTTTTCGAACGGAAAAATAGCGCATCCACAGTAACATTCGGTGGAGGTGGATCGATTTGATGGCATGGTAAACCGTAATTACAAGGAAAATCTGCTGAGATCTCCGCGTCCGATACGAATATGTAAGGTGGTTCAACAACACCGATGACGATTGTTGTTTGAGGTGGAGATGGCATATCGAGATTAATGAATCGACAACCCCCACCTTGTCCTCGTTCGATAAATGCAATGATATTATGATAATTCGAAAGACTTGTTATAGTATTCGATGAACTTGAAATGAGATTTGTTGTGAGATTTTCTTGATTTGTCGACGAGGGCCTTTTGAGAGGATGAGTCGAACGACATGAATGAAAGAAACTATCAGCTCCTAAGACACCGGCTGAAAATGTTCGGGCTACGAGACCTTGACATGTATGCGCCGTGTGAACCTAAAATGTAATAAGAACATGAAGATGTTCTTTCACGAAAAACAATTTGTTAAAAGTCAATAATTACAAAGAATGTTGTTGGAACACGCCATAGAAGTGTCTTAGGTTCGAAAAGAATCGGATAAAAACCATTAGTAGGTCGCATGTCACAGCTCCATTCGGCATAATTTGTAAATAATCTTTTCAAAAAGTCAAAATAAAATACAATTCATTTCTACTCATCGATATATGAAGAACAAAGAAAGAACCTCGATTTTGCATCAATAAAAGCGTCGTGTGCTCCAAATAGAGTACTCACTTCACTTCCGAAGACAAAAAGCGAACAATAGAAAATATATTTGGTTTCTTACTTAATAAACATTTGTGTCTTTTTTATTTCTTGACTATCTAAACGATTATCACAGGTTGATGGACCGATCCATAATGACGACATGCCAGACATATTTGTCAAACGTATGTATGTTCTTAACGCACTGTTTAAGAGAATTTTCATGCTCGTACTTGGAAAATTCGAGAGAGTCTTGATTCGATTTTCTTTCGCCGTGTAAATATTGGGAAAAAAATTCGATTTTTTTGTTTCATATAAACGTGATGCAAACCACCAACTTGTTTGATTGAAAAGATACTGTGAAATTGTTGGCGAACCGAGTTCATTGATTAAACGAACAAATTGTAGTTCACGTTCAGTTGACATCAGACAAAGAATGAGGTCGACATGTATACGTGCAAGATCATAGATGATTGTTTGAGCTGCACGACGAATTTCTGATGTCAGTGATATTCGAGGAAATTGTGCTCGATAGATGATATGTTGTTTAGCTATACGAAGATAGGTCAAACGATATTCGATCATATCAAGTGAAACATCATAGATTAACGCAACTCGCGTGTAGACTGATCGAGTATCGAGAATATCTGCAAGAAATTTTGCATCAGCAATAGAATCCGACATAAGTTTGAATAGATATGGATTATGTGTTTTGCCTTGTACAACTTCATAACGATTTATTAATGCAATCGTTGGTATTTGTAATGAACGAGATATGAGATCGATTTCTTTTGTATATAAATCAGCAATTAAAATCGTATCACGTCGTTCATGTGCAATAATTGAACAGAGATTTTGAATTGTATACGATCGTGATTGATTGATAATGTCGATTTTTAAATTAATATCATGTGATTCTGTCAGATTTTTGACGTCATTTTTCAAACGAGTTTCATCCAGGGATGAATCGTATTCTCGATAGTAAATAATACGAAGGAATTTCTTTGTTGAATAATTCAATAGTTTATATTGTTCTTGTTGTTGAAAGAGAGTTTGTAATGACGATTTAGGCGAGTAGGAACTTTCTGTGCCATGAAGGCAAAATGAAAATAAATTGACAAACATGAAAATTAAATGTAGAAATGATTTTGAAGATAGATTTATCGGCGATGGCCGTTGATAGACATAATCGAACATAATCGTCGTCGAGTAGTCGATGAAGAAATTATTGGATGCAGCAGAGACGGCGGCATCGGGACGACGACAACAATCAGTAGACGTTTGCAAACCAAAGGCGACTGCAGTGTTGACAACAACAACAAATTGACATTCGCAAATGATTCGACTCGAGTACAATATACACGAAACTAGAACAATAAATATCAGTAGAATATTTCAACTTAAACAAACCAACAATATTCCGGAGATAGCAAGACTCTTTTCTTCTTCTTCTTCAATATATTGTTCAGCTTTTGGGACCGATCACATCAATAACATATAAGAGAGAGAGAGAGAGAGGAAAGCGATGAAAGCATCGTTGTTCGTCATCTTATACAACTAATATTTGAGCAAACGACAATGCCGTTTCTCATCGTTTACTAAGCACCCATTAAAGTTCAGTAGAAAAAAAAGGAGAAAATTACTAATTGAATGATGTCTTTTCTTCTTTTCTTTTTCTATACTTCTACATCAATGGCATCTTTTACACCACTTGCTAATTAGGTGTATTCACATACTTTTACTCTTAGCACAGTTTATTCTCTAATAAAAAAGAAAATGTCTTGATTAATAAAATTTATATGCGGAAATAAACGAGATTCGAGGAGTAGATGAATATTAAGAAGTATTAGACAACATGACATGTGTTGAAAATCTTGAAAATGATTGAACACATTTGTATTTATTAGAAAAACAGACAAAAAGGAAGGCAATGATCTAACGAGCAAACAAAAATTAATCGAATTAGAAATTGACCTATGTGTGCATTCATATTTTCTTACAAAACATCAATCGTAAGAAACTTATCTTTGTATAGTTGAAGAGAAAAAAAATGAACATACTGACATACACTATGTTTCTTATTTCTTCGAAAATAATATTCTAATACTCTTAAGTCTCGATCGATCACAAAAGAAAGAGAAGATGATGATGATGATGAAGAAGACGGGGAAAGAGAGAGAGAGAGAAGAGATTGATGAAAGAAAATTGTAGTAGAAACGAAACCATTATTAATGCTAGAAGAAGCAATCATATCCTGACATACATGTATTGTTTTCTATTTTATAGACCTTGACACACACACACACACACATACTAAGCGTTTCTTTTCACTGACAAAAAGACAATTTGTTTATTTAGACTTTGTTTTTTTTGCTTGTTAGAAGAAAACAAAAGAAAATAATTAACTTAAGTGTATATATACATTCTCATTACGTAAATCTTGTTGTTCAAGAAGAAAAAAAAAAGTCAATCGAATGAAAAATTTGTTGATCTGGGAAAGATGAATGAAAAAGCAAAACTAGCGTTTCATCTGCTATTCTTAGGATTACTGATGCAAAAAACATTTACATCATTATCAAAAGTGTATATGCGTGACGAGCGATCAAGTAAGATGCCATTCTCTGTTCTCATGAAATCTTGTCTTCTTCTCACGCACATATCCTAGTCTCGTTCATCCACTTGGTTCGTCTAATGTTCGTTCGTTCGTTCGGATATGCTTTGCCTAATCGAATTGAAAATTTCTCTTCTTCTATCAGACCGATTTCTCAAAGTAAAGGATGTATTTCGGACTAGTCTTGTCTTTGATAGAACGACGACGACAACAACAAGTCGACATCATAAAGAACAACATGATGTGAGAATTATTTTGACACATTCATACTGATTGACTACAAATCAATGATTGATTCTGACGCGATGAGACAAGAACCACAAGGAAAAAAAAGAAAAGTCTCGACATACATGATCAGAACAAAAAAAACTGAGCAGAGAAACTCTTTTCTTCTTGTTCGATTTTGATAATGATGAGCTGTTTGCATGCCTATTTTCTATTGTTCGAAATATAATTGAAAATCAAAATAACAGAACGAGAAGATGATGACAAATCTATTGCTATGCTAGTTTCTTAATTTATGACTAGATTTCTTTTCTCTCTCTCTCCTTCCTAATAATTCAAATATTCCATTGAAAAAAAAAGTTTTATCGACATTCAATTGAAACAAATAAATAAATAATGATAACGAGGACAAAAAAGAATAAGAAGAGACAGAAAAGACGTCAAAAAGAAATGTTTCCTGTTTCGAGCTCATCTCCATTGTATCTAATAGGCTCATACGCGCAGTGACAAACAGATGTAGAAATAAAACTAGTGCGTGTTTTTGCCGAGCAAAAGCCGACTAGGTGACCATTAATAGAAAAAGAAAAAGAAGTTTCTTATTACATGGTCTGTTGTTCTCTCATTTACTTTTCAATCATACTGTATATGCAAAAGAAAAATAAAGAAGAATCTCTTATGACAAGATCACATAATTATTTCGCCGTCAATTGTGATTGTTATTGTTATTTTTTTTCTTCTCGATCGATGTATTTTAATTTTCTCAAACTTATTTGCACTACCATTTGTATACACGTCAAAAGATAAATCATGCACAAAGATTCTAATTTTGACAGGATAAATTCTCTTTCGTTTCTATTCACCTAGGTCATTTGCTAATCATCAGTAATAAAGAATATATATATATATATATATTATATATTCTTTTTCATACAACTGAATTAACAAGTGTTATTATTGTTCGCACTTCATTAACAGATCTATGCGCTCTAAAGATCTTCTCTAATATGACGATGAAGGAGAAAAGAAGACAAATGTCATAATTTAATTTATACGCTCGAATAAATCTGGAAACGAGCCGAAGGGTGAATATCTTCAAACAGCACGATATGCTAACACCCAATTGAAAACATATAAAATAATCACAGTAAGAATGAAGGAGAAAAAAGAATGTTGGCCAACAGCAGCAGACTCACAAATATATATAAAGCTAGTTTATTTGCATATCGGCATTTCTTATTGGTATTATCTTAGCTGAAGAAAGAAGAGAAGAAATGCACCAGTTGTCAGAAAATACCATCGACAATAAACCATTAAATTACGAGTGCATGATCATGCCTAGGGCTTCTTTCACTTCTTTATACGCTTATCTATTAATTTCGAAATTACAATCGTGTTCAATAGCTGGATAAAATTCGTATGATGAATACTGGATATTTATTTATTTATTGATTTTCCATATAGGAAACGATATAAACTATGAATTTCATTTCTTATTTTTCTGTCTTCGATGGATGTATTAAAATGAATACTTAATGATGAGTTTATTTGTCAATCAATCTTTACTTATGCCTGCATAAGTCAATATTTAGAATAAATATATGCATATTATATAGATAAACAAAAGAACAATTTATTTTCATTCTCTCATCGAAAAAAAATTCAGTTATCATATCAAAAAAAAAAGAGAAAGAATTCAACATTGTATAAATTTTTATAAATGTATGAGTTCAGCTAAAGTGATTAATTACAATTCAGTATAAAAAAAGAAGCGAATAAATATAACAAATTAAAGATATGAGAAGAAAAAAGACACTCGTAGATTAGTATATGATATTATTTAAGATTAAAATAGAAAAAAAAAGAAACAAAGTAGCAGCATTTGATTATGAGGAGAACCATGAGATCATTTTCTTTGACTAGATCAATGGTCGTCTTGGCCAAAATGTTTGATTGCGTGCAAGTGTGAATTCGATTAATGTACTATTCATTCGATTGAGACTTGGCGTTATATAAAGTTCAAACCATTCATCGATGACATCTAATGAATAAAGTTCATTGAATTGTCCTTGTAAAATTTGTGTTGTTGAAAGTAAATCATTTTGTAACATAGTTAATTCAGCTAGACGAGAATCGAGTTCAGCACGACGTACAAATCGATGTTTTCGATTGTACGCTGGTGCAACCGTATGTAAAAATGTTAAACGATCATCTATCTGTGCTAATGTCAACGAAAGTGATGAAATACCTGACCAAATTGAAAGACCTAAATTATCAATTTATCAATAAATAAAAGTTCTAATTAGTTCTTCTTCGAACCTGGCAATGTTTGACATAATTGTGAATCTTTACCAATAGAATTCAATATTCCATCGCAATCATTCGTATATTCATTGATAATATTTTGTCCTGTATTCATCATATGTAAACAACCGATCAATGATTGATAAGCTGTTGGTAAGAGATCACATAATGGCATGAAATGATCGAAACGTGACCAACCAGTTAGAATAAGACCTGCATTGAATTGTGTTTTCGTTGTTTGAAGAAAATTTAACCATGCTTGATGATTGAGAACATGATGTGTACTATTGGTTTGCATAGAATAACGATTGAGACCACCTTTGTATGCGCTAGCTATCCAGAGATTGGGAAATAATTTCGAGTAGATATTCCAAGCTGGAGAATTAACATAGGATTCTTCGAATGTTGTTCGATAATACCAAGAAACAGGTTCGATTAGACCTTTTAATTCGTTTAACTAAGCACAAAACGAAGTTTTTTTTGTGCATCAAGACAAAAAACAAACAAATATTTATTTACTAGTTTTTCATTTGAAATAAATTGATCACCACGAATAACATCATCCCAAATGAGTATTCGCATGCCTGGTCGTAGCTTTCGAATAATACCAACAATACGTTTGACATGACTTTTCAAAAAAGAAAAAGATGAATTTGAGGAGAAAATTATGTTTCGAATTTTACTCGATATATCGTTGTGATGTATCCACCATAGAATCTCGACATTCAGGATGTGAATTCGTTAGTACAACTTCATCACAACCGATATGAATGATATTACTATTCGGATGAAGATCTAATGTTTGTTGGAGAAGATCTACAAGCAAATAATTTTCGATTCTTTGCTCTTTTCTCTGAATAACAAACCTTCGATGAGAATATAACTTTTCTCAAGACACGGTGTGATCACCATTGGTAAAGCAAGATCATCACGATATAATTCAAATTCACGTAATTTTAATAACCATTCCATATGACCGAACGTTTGAATCAATGGAATGACTTCCAATTGTTGTGCTTGAGCAGCTTTTTGAATGATTTCAATATCATTTTTCGTATAAGCAAATCGATGTGTTACCTAAAACAAAAATATTTTCTTTCCAAATTTGCTATTTCGATCTCTCACATTGACAAATCGTCCTTGTAATGGTAACATATCTTCATATTCAATAAGAAAACCTTTCACACCCATTTGTAATTTTTGAATAAATGAAAAAAATCGTTCGTAGAATTTTTGCGATTGAGGTGGTGCACCTTTGAGATCGAGATGTATGTACTTGGGTAGATCAGATCGAACTGTAACTAAATTCGATGCTTGCACTGATAACAAGGAATTCACTGGATTGGAATTTATTTTTATATCGATATGTTGTGCATTATCTTGAATAGCCGGTTTCAATGACCATTTACTTCCAATTGTAACAACAATAACAACAAAAAATACCAATAATAATAGTTCTGATAGACGACGCATTTTCATTGAAATTAAACGAGCAAATACAAATGCCATAATTAAATCATTGTATCTATCTTTTATTTATATGAAGAATATGTTGCGCTTTTTAATTTATTTTCTTTTGTTTTTTTTATATCTATAATTGAATGAAGAAATAGGGTTTACTCTCAAATTTCATTCGATTAGTCTATGTATAGACTCTCAGCATGCAGAAAATCATTAGTCTCAGACAATCGAAATCAGATTTGTGTTAACTTTCGTTTTCTTTTTTAAAAATAAAGACGATCGATCACATTTTACAGTTCTTGTTCGACAGACAGAAAAAAACGAAGAAAAAGGACGCTTGCTACCGTTGATATGCCATTTACTCTTGATTACACACATACACGTAGATTTATATATATAGATACACACACGCACAAGACATAATGAAAAGGAAAAAAACGTACTATGAACACATGCAAAGAGAGAAGAGCATTACAAAAATGAACGAGTTCACCATGATTTTGAATGTTGTGATACGATCATTGGTAATGTATATAGAAATATAGATATATACTGCAAAAATGCGATTTAGGTTTTATTTGTTTGTTTGTCTAAGGTTCATGAGCATATTTTTGAGTCCAATCACGAGCTAAAATTGCAAGATGTCGACTTGAAAGAAGCAGAGAAATACACGAACCTATTGCTTTAGCGCCTTTTTCATCGGCTTTCCATTTTTCAGCTACGTCAGCATCTAAGAAATCGTCAGGATTTGGTGCACTTAGAAGTGCTTGAATTGATAGAAGAACAGTACGAATCTGTAGAGCTGGACTCCATTTTTCTTTCAAACAAAAAAAAACAATACAGTCAAACAAATCATCAATCAATCAATTCCAAATCCTACCTTTGAGAATATCAAGACAAATTCGACCTAATTTATCTATGTTTGGGTGATAGAGTTTCGTCATAAAACGGACTTTGGGCGGTGCCATTGGATATTCGTCAGGTAAGAACAATTCGACCTTAAATTTACCACCTTCATAAGGACTTTCACCTGGTCCATCGATAACAACTTTGAAATAACGTGGATTATGTTCATCAACAGCTGCTGTTATACCGGGAACGGGTTCCTGTTGTAAACGAGCACTTTCCTACAAATATTTCATTCAATATAACAAAGTCACATTTTTTTCATGAACTCTGACCTTAACGATACGTTTTGTTAATGCACCATTATCGGACATTGTGTTGATATTTTTTGTATATATGAATTTAACTTGAGAAAAGTAAAATATCTGAAAGACAGAGGAAACAAAAAACAATCATTGATTCATCGTATTTTCGATTGGATTTTAATATAATGAAAGAGAAACATTCATCGGTTGTTACTTATTTGTTGTTTTTTTTCTTGTTCTCCCCACATCGTTCGTCTTTTTCTGTTGTTTTCTTTTCTTCCTCTGGATTCTCTGCTTCAAAAAGCGACATCTAATCAGCGGAGATTTACTTCGGAAGGTAAACTATGGATATTTGAGAGTTAGTTTTGGCACAATTCATTCCAATGCGAATCTGTTCGTGGAATATCAATGGTCTTCGATCATTACGACAGCCATTACGAACTGTACTTGATGAATTAAATTGTGATATAATCTGTTTTCAAGAGACAAAAGTGACTCGTAAAAACATTAAAATGCAAAAAAAATCAAAATTGTGCAATTAACTGTATTTTTCGTAGGACAAGCTCTTGCAGAAGAATATGCACGAGTTGATGGTTATCATACGTTTTATAGTTGGTCTCGAGTTCGGCAAGGTTACTCAGGTGTGGCGATATTCTGCAAAACAAATGTAACACCAATTCGAGCTGAAGAAGGCTTAGTGGGAAAATTGAATACGAATCTTGAAGATGGTCTACCCGGTGAATATCTTTCACTGGAGGAAAATGAATTGCAAGCAATCGATAGAGAAGGTCGTGCGATTATGACTGAACATGAACTTGAGTAAATTCGAGAGTTTTCAAATCGATTTGTTTGATAAGGATCTTTTTAAAATTAGGGATGGAACGAGTCTCGTTGTGATTAATGTTTATTGTCCTCGAGTCGATCCGGATAAACCGGAACGATTGACTTATAAATTGAATTTCTTTGCTGCCATCGAAAAACGTGCTCGAAGTTTTCTAGAACGAGGATGGTAATTAGGAAATATTCTCATGAATTAGCTCTTGGATACCATTTTATAGTCGAGTTCTCGTCGTTGGTGATCTCAATGTTTCACATCGAACAATCGATACTTGTAATTCACCAGATAATCTCGAGGTAACTCTCTCTCTCTCAAAAAAAGATGATCGTTTGTCTGTTGATAGTATTTCAATACAAGTCCATCACGTCTTTGGTTTTCGAATTTTTTGTCTGACGATATTTTTATTGATACATTTCGTTATTTGCATCCAACCCAACGTGAAGCGTATACCTGTTGGGAAACATTGTCAAATGCTCGAGTGAATAATTACGGTGTTAGAATTGATTATATTCTATGTGATGGAAAGAGTTCGAAAGAAGATTTAGTTGATTGTCAACATCGAACAGAAATTGAATCGAGCGATCACTGTCCGGTGACGGCCGAGTTTCGTTTTGTATTCAAAGATCGAACACTCGAGAAACCACCATCGATTTGTACGAAGTTTTGGCCGGAATTTAAAGGCACACAAATGAAAATGAATCTATTCGTGACGAAAACGAAACGAACACGAGAAGAAGAAAGCGAAATTATCATCGAGAAGACGATTATCAAACAATCAACGAAAAAACCGAAGTCATCAGATCAATCTTCACTTTTTCAACATTTTAAACGAATTACTGAACCAAAAATGCCTACTCCTACTGTTGTTGTTGTTGATGATGATGTGACATCAAAAGAAATTGAAGAAAAACCAAAGAATACTTCAGCATGGAATCAAATCTTTCGTCCTCCAACGCCACCACCTCTTTGTTCGGGTCACAAAGAACGTTGTGTTATTCGGCAAGTCAAGGACGCGTCATCAGCTAATTGGGGACGATATTTTTATGTTTGTTGCCGTGCTAATGGCGCGTCTGACAATCCTGAAGCACGATGCGATCATTTTCAATGGAAAGAAATCAAGAAAAAAAAACAATGAATCAATAGTTGTCTTTCTTTATTTTTATTTTGTAAATCTCAGGACAAAAAAAAATAGAATTTCATTATCAAACAATAATAATAAATGTTTCAAAAATCTGACTCAAATACGTGGTAAATGTCCACTGATTGGTGGTAATAATGGTGGTGGTTGACGAACGGATACTAAATAGAAAATCATTGAATAATTTTTTAAAAAAATCTTTTTCATTTCATACCAGTAGAAGTCGGCCATCGTTGTTGTTGAGTTTCATTTGACTGCATCCGCTTAAAAACTGAATTTGTTTGTAAGAATTGAAGAAATACGAGACTTACGCTATATGAATCAACGGAACCATCGAGACTTGGTAAACGTTTACGTTCATTACGTGGACTATGAATATTACCAACCGAAGAACTACGAATCAATAAACGATTGTTAATGAAAGTTTGAGATAAATATTGGCTTACTCATCAAATTGAGCGACTTGTGTGTGTACCCATTCGAAAACACGATTTGGACGTGATTGAGACGTTGACGGCGGTGATAAACCTAAAATAGTTGATAGATGAATGAATAATAAAGTTTTGACATATTTACGTTGGGTATTCGTCGTTGGTTTAACTGGATTGTTGAGTGAGTGTTGTCGACGAGCTAATCGTAACGATCCAGGTGGTTGTTCATTATTTCTTGCCATTTGTAAGCGCTGAAACGGATCCAAATGTTGCCGTTTCTGTTTTCGTTCAGCATTCCATTTCATTCTTTCGGCACGTTTTAACATCAAAGCTGCCGTCGTACTCGATGGTGTAAAACCCCATTCGGTCGCAATATTATTCGTACGAGTTGCTAATGACAATGGTTCGATGACTGGTTTAGCTCGTGATGAGGCTGCCGAAGAATTTGAACGAGAAGAACGTGGTCGAGGTAGTTCAGTAACGACAGTTGTCATTGGTTTGGCAAAGACATGTTCGTGAGATTGCCAAACTTGTCGAGTTCGAATAGCTGGTGTACGTGGTCGTTGAAAACGAGCATCAAATGCTGCCTAAAACACACGAGATTTATTCGTTTTTTTTTTGTTTTGGAGAGAAATTTACTTCATCGAATTCGAATTCGGTCAAATCGATTTCATCGTAGATTTGTGGCTGCTGTTGACTGTACATACGACGAACTTTGTGCATACGTTGTCGTACGGCAAAGCCTCGCCAATAAGTTTGTATCACTTGAGCTGCTCGATGTTGTTGGCACAATCTTCGTTCGATTAATTGACGACGCCAATGAGCTTGTAAACGAACGATATTTAATTCGTCTGGTGTTAAAACCGACGTCTCAGGCGTTTTCAAAGCTTCGATCACAATCGGTTCGATCACTTTCTGTTCGTAATATTGTTGACATTGATTGTGTATTGAATTGATAATATCAAACGGTTCGATTTGATATTGTTCAACAGTTTGTCGAAGTAAAATAAATAGTTGCGTGATATTCGAAAGAAAATTTAAATAGGATTCAATCGATGTTGTCGATTGAGGTAGAAGAGAAATTGGACTTTTCAATTCGTTATTTTTCAGTTCAAATCCTCCATCGGTTAAATCACATAAAACCGGATTCTGTTCAAGATTCAAACGAGCTAACAATGCGCTCGACTTGATAAAACGTTTTATTATCGATACATCTAAATCAATCATATTCATCAGTTTACTTTTAAACAAAAAAAAGAAAGTTTTTTTTTATTTGTCATTACCACTGATTTGATTAAAGCCAAGATCGAGTTCGTTCAACATGGGTAACTTAATCGTTGACAATTCTTGCAAACCATTGCTAGCTAATTTGAGATGTGTGAGAAAAGGTAACCAGGAACCAATCGACATATCATCGAATGCTGTTAAACTATTCACTGATAGATCGAGTTCATTCAAGAGAATAGCATTGAATAGATTTGGTATTTGAATCAATGCGTTTGATGTGGCTTTGAGTGTGACTAATAATGGACATTGATCGAGTTGTTCCATTTCAACAAGATGATTATCTGAGACATCGGTGTGTAGCAAATGTGTACAACCTTGCAAACCAATTGTTGTTAACAGTTGATTACTAGTTGCAAGAAGAATATTGAGATTGGTGAGAGTTTCGAGACCATTTAAACGTGTTAGACGATTTTTTGAAACGTTTAAATATTTTAAACGTGGAGTATTGAGAGCGAGAAGAGATGTTATACGATTTCGAGAAAGATTTAAATATTCGAGTTGATTTAATTGAAGATGAATTTGTTCGAGCCAATTACCCTATTGAAATTGAAGAAGTTAGTTTTAAAATACAAAGATGATATTTACTTCAACATCGAGAATTGTCAATGACGAACAAGTTTCTAAGCCTGTTAACTGAACAAGTTTACATTGACGAAGAGTTAAATGAGTTAAATTTGGATATGTCGAACCGATTAAAGATAACGAACAAGGAGTAAGAAGTTGTTCGAGTAAAAGATAATGAATGTCTTTTGGAGCTTGATTTTTAGCTGCTTTGATTAATATTTGTGTGTCAATATCAGGTAATTTTCGAAGAGTACCACCTGCTTTACGTGATGGTAAATGTTGTCGAAGTTCTTCTGTTGACAACATCAGATTTGAATAGGTTGTATCACGAGTTTGTTGAGCCCAACGACGAGCTTCATTTAAGAATGAATAGATTGCTTTGATTGGATGTTTTCCTTCAACTGACATTTTGGGTGGTGTTGCTACTCTTGGATTTTCAACCATAGTTTCCTTTTTATCAATATCAGGTTTATATTCAGGTTGAATTTCCACTGGCAATGGAGGAGTCTCTGGCTTATTGTCGATTTCAGGTGTTAGATTTTCATTTTTACTAACGAATGTATCCGATCGAGTGATGGGCGCAGATGGTGGCCTTTCTTCACTTTTACTAGCGAATGTTTCCGATTGTGGAATAGATGCAGACGGCGGTCTTTCTTCGATTTTACTAACAAAAGTATCCGATCGAGGAATAGTTGCAGATGGTGGTCTCTCTTCGACTTTACTAACAAAAGTATCCGAACGATTGACGATGGGTGTTGGAACACGTTCGATCGAAGGCGGTGCAGGAGTTTCAGTTGGCTTTTCAAATGTTTCAGATCGAACGACTTTTTTCGATTTTTCTCTCGGTGGTTGATCGGAGACTATCGTTGGAACAAAGTCAGCAGGATCTTCCATTTGCATAATCTGAGCTGTCTGTGGTGGTTTGATTTTACTTTTCTTAGGTGGTTCTTTTTTAGGTAAAATAATTTCTGAAAAGAAAAAAGTCAACTGGTTTAGTAAACAAAGGAAATGATTTACCTTTAACTGGTAACGGTGTTGTTACACGATTCGCAGTTGGCTGTGGTATTTCATTGACTTGTTCTTCTTGAACTTCGGTTAATTTCGTTGCATTAGCCAATGCTTCTTGTTCTTTTTTCTTACGATTTTTCGCAATCGTTTTCAAAACTGGTGCGACACGTTTTTGGATTTGTGGATAATATTGTCGATGAACACTATTTTTATACGTATGTCAAGACATATTGAGATGATTATGTTTTAAAAAGACCTACCGTTTGCCTCGATACCATGCTTGAATTAGAGTCGCCATTTTATTCTGTCGTTCAAGAGTCAAACGTTCTTGTTCACGACATAGATTTTCAAATTGAAGTTTTTCATTTTGTGTTTGACGAACACTTTCATCTAAATTTTCCTAACAAAAATAAAACAAAATAATCTTCTTTTTTGTTTCGACAAGCATCTCGAACTTGTAAACGACGATATTCTTCAGCTAGACGTTCCTGTTGTTCTTGAAGAACGGCTGCGTAACGTTCTTCTTCTTCCTTTCGTCGTTGTTCAAGCAACGCTAATTCATCAAGCATACGTCGATGAGATTCAGCGAGACGTTCATCATACAATTTCTTATTCGGATCTTCTATTGGTTCTTGTGGAGTCGGTACAGCCGATTCATCGGTTTCAGTTGACGGCAGACTATGTTCTACAACTGGAATCGTCTTTTCTTCGATATCCGTTATTGTTTCTGAAGCAATCGAAGAATTTAATGATGTTGATTCTTCTGCATTGATACTTTGCAAGATCTGAATAGGGAAAAATATGATCTTATTCTTCTTGGAATGTAACATACTCGATCTAATTCTTCTCGTTCAATACCACAATTCTGTGCAACTTTCGATTGTATTTCATTTTCATATCCACCAACCGGCTTTTGTAATAATTCATCGATTTCCGAATAATCGATTTCATATCGATGAAAATTACTATTAATCTCATTTTCGAAAGCTGCCAATCGTTCGCGCATATCACGTTCTAGAATTCGTCGAGTTTCATTGATTTCTTCTTCTCCTTCGTGAGAATCCGTTGTCTCTTTCGTTTCATCTTCATTGACATTGACATCATCAATCGGTTCATCGAGTGAAAGTGCATCGAGTTCTTCTTGAATCAATCGATCTAAATCAGCATCATCATTTGTTTCCATTTTGTCATTGAAAATCTTTTCAATCAAATTGCGTTTTTTATACACATGCCATTAAATGATTCCTTTGAAATGAGTAACTAAGTTTTCTTTCAACAAAATTCATAGATGGACATAGTATCGCTCGACTCGAGCGTGAGTACTGACTGACATCTGCATGCCGGATTACTGTCATTGCTTGAATAAAAAACGAACAAGAATTTCTGTTTGTTTGTTTTTTATACATTAGTACTCATAATCAAATTTTTAACTGAATCGTTTAGTTGAATTGAACAATATGTCACGTACTCAACAGAAACTGCAAGCCATGACGGCTCAAGAAATGTTAATTCAAGAAAAAAAACGAATGATCGAAGAAAAAATGAAATTAGAAAATGCAAAAAAACAGCATCTCGATACCAATGGAAATAATGCTTTTAAAAATGACGGTTCATTTCTTCAACAATTTCAAAAGACACAAGGACAACTAACGACTCAAACTCATGAATATCAGCCACCACCACTACCACCACCGCCTTGGCTGCCTCCACCATTTCCATTCAATCAAGCTCCATTTTTACCACCACCTCCACCTCTACCATTCCTGCCATCGCCTGATCTTCTTTCGAAAATGTTTCAAACACCTCCTCCACCTCTGCCAGTTCCTGCTCCCGATAGCAAACCTGCATCAATCACACCTAAAATCAATATCAAAACTGAAGATCTCTACGATCCATTACAAGCAGAAGAAGAAGATGATGATGCTAATCTTTTATTGAACATCAAAAAAGAACCTACAACTAATTCCAATCGTAAGTCATCGATATGTACACACGTCAATTTTGTTTTTTTTTCTTCTTTCCCATATTTCATTCTAAATAAAACCAATGATTAATGCCGTGTTTGTCCAGTTTCTTCCCTAGAACATGAACAACAAAAACATGATATCGGTGGAATTCGTCGACATCAAGTCGCCACCACTTCGACCGATCTTTCTACTTCGTCGGCGTTGTGGTATATATAAACATTTTGGAAACTATGAGCTATTATTTTTTTTCTTCGATCTCTATTTTCTATGTTAACTAATTCGGTTTGTGTTTTTTTTCTCTACGACTAGGTGGAAGGACGACGACGACGACGACAACGATGATGTTGAACATAAAGGAAATTCACGAAAACGTAAATCACGTTGGAGTTCGTCTACTGTAAAACAAGAACCGACTGATATCAAATTTATGCAGCAGATTCACGAAGGTTTGTTTCGATGGAACTCTTTTCTTGCATTGATCTCGATATTCTAGCAACGGAAAAAGCGAAGAATTTTATCACACAATTAAATGAACAAATGAAATTGTATCCCGAAGGATACGATGGAACGAAAATGAGTGAAGAACAACGTGGGCAATATGTCGAACAGAAAGAAGTAATGAAATAAATTTTAAAAAAAGAACGATCGAAATAAAATCAATTTTTTTCGATTTTCAGCTTCAATCAATCTATCAAACAATGATGGTTAAACGACGAGAACTCGAGAACATTGCTCGACAACAACAACATAAATACGAATACGATTCTGACGAAGAAATCGACGAGGAGAAAGGCACTTGGGAGCATCGATTACGAACTCAAGAAATGGACATTACACGAGGTAGACTTTCAGATTGAATTCAAAAAAAAACTAAGGCAATATATCAAATTGTAGAATGGGCTGTTCAACTCACAGAAATGGCTCGTGGTAAACATCATATCGGTGATTTTATGCCTCCTGATGAATTGGAAAAATTCATGAAAACTTATTCAGTAATCAACAAATGAAACTAATTGATTTAATGTCATGTGAATATTGTTTCTCTAGACTCTGAAACAAGGTCAAACACCTGATGTATCCGATTATCGTGATTTTAAAATTCAAGCGGAAAATATTGGCTATCGTTTATTAGAAAAATTCGGTTGGAAAGAAGGAAAAGGTTTAGGAAAAAATTCTCAAGGTATCACTGATCCAATTAATAAAGGTACAACGCCCATCAATCACGCTGGTCTCGGTCAAGAACGACCATCGGAATTAGATCGAAACGATGACGAATATCAAATGTACAGAAAACGAATGATGCTTGCATATCGATTTCGACCAAATCCATTGAACAATCCACGTCGTGATTATTATTGAACATATTTCTTTTTTTTTCTTTTTTTTTTGTATCTTTTACATAAACGATATCGTATCAATCAGTCAGTCAATCGCCGGAACGAAATTTATTTCCCAGGACAGTTCGATCAGATGAATTTTCTTCGATGTTCAATTTCGATCGAAATGAATAAAGAGAGAAAAAGCTGATAATAAACAATGCAAATACAAATCAATGCTCTATATTGGACACCAAAAAACAAACGGCGTTCACACAAACACTTGACACTAAAGTTAATTTGAAGTTCATCATAACAATAGGAGGTGGTTCAGAAAGAGAGAGAGAGAAAGAGAGAAAAATCATCATCAAAGCGTGACGTATGATAAATTATCATCTCATATATTTCCTTTTCTATTGGTTGTCTTATTCGATTGGTCAATTGAAACTATTTCGTCTCTCCTACCTACAAAAATCGACATCGATTCTCTTCTTCATGTCATTCGATTAGCACCTGTTGCAACGAAAGTGTGAACATCAGCACATTGAAAATGTTAACGCCACTTGCTATCAAACATGAAGATTTCAACGGTCCAACTTCGAACGAATACTACTATTCTCAACCACATTCACATTACTATCATCATCATCAACAACATTACTATACGTTCTCACCAACCTATTCACAAATACCTCATCATCATCATCATACAAATGAAGAAAATCCGTATTTTTCAACTTATGATCAACAACCTTATTCACAAATGCCATCGAATTATAATTATGATCTATCACCAGTTCCTCAATCACCTTTGGATGGAGCTTGTCGATCGGATTCAATCGTTGTTGAACTACTCAATCGACCTTTATGGCTCAAATTTGCTCCACATACTTTGGAAAATATTATTACTAAACGTAAATCATTGGCATTGATTTTCGATTATCTTTAGTCTTTCTTCTTTTTTTACTTTAGCTGGTCGTCGTATGTTTCCAACATTGGAATTCAAAGTCTATGGATTGAAACCGGAAGCAACGTATGATATTTATATTGATATGGTCTTAGTCGATGAAAATCATTGGAAATTCAATTCAGGCAAATGGATTCCATCGGGTCAGACCGAACAAACTCATAAGAACAGTAAATCGATTTTGTTTTGTTTTTTTTTCAAACGAGCATAATTCTATCGAGTAGTTTTAGATCATCGCTATTTACATCCAGATTCACCAACAAGTGGAGCGCATTGGATGCGAAATGAAAAGATTTCATTTTCGAAATTAAAATTAACTAATAATAAACAATTGGCTATTAGTCAACGACAAAATCAAGTATGGATTTTGATCTCTAATAATCATAACATGTTCTGTCTTTTTGTTTTTCTAGATGACAGTGATTCTGAATTCAATGCATAAATATATGCCACGTTTACATATCATTGAAGTTAGTAGTCGAACTGGTGACCCACCTCATCATATATTTACTTTTCCTGAAACACAATTTATTGCTGTTACAGCTTATCAAAATACGGACGTAAGTTATATTCGTAAAAGGACGTCTGTGAAACTTATTATTTTCTATGAATAGATTACACAATT
>Ga0209930_1001939_pt1 | contig 27661 bp, 23 predicted proteins | sample ThiBiot_500_biof_2_FD_183948 | JGI IMG/M metagenome (GOLD analysis project Ga0209930, IMG submission 183948) | Wastewater bioreactor microbial communities from Cape Town, South Africa - Thiocy_cont_500_biof (SPAdes) | ecosystem: Engineered > Bioreactor > Thiocyanate-remediating >... | reverse complement strand
CGCATGCGGCCGATCTTCGAGGCGGTCGATAGCCGCAACTACAAGCAGGCCGTCAAGCTCGCGACGCAGCTGCTGAGCAAGACTCCAAACGCCGTCCACGCTCGAGTACGCGCCGCACCGCGCCAGCGCCGTGGCGCTATCGAATCGAACCGCTGCTGACTGCCGCGTACAGACCATCAGGGCGATGGCCCTCGAGAAGCTGGGCAGGTCGGCCGAGGCGCTCGAGGACTGCCAGGCCGTGCAGCGCACCAAGCCCGACGACGAGTCGCTGCTGTCGCACCTGTACCTCGTGTACCGCTCGCTCGATCGACGTACGCGCGCTCGCCGTGCCGCTCTGGCGAGAGTCGGACTGATCGGCGTTGGTGTGCGTGTGTGCAGTGGACCTGGCGACGCAGGCGTACGCCGATGCGTTCGATCGACAGCCGAGCAACGAGGACCTCGGCGCCGGGCTGTTCTACTCGCATGTGCGCGAGTTCGACTACAAGCAGCAACAGCAGGTACGCACCGACGCCGCTGCGACGCCGACCATGCAGCAACGCACTCGGCGCACGTGTGCTCGTATGCTCAAGCGCCTCTGCGATGCTCGGTCTCGACCAGACGGCCATGCGGCTGTGGAAGAGCTTCAACAAGCCTCGCTACTTCCTGTGGGCGATCGCGAGCATCTACATGCAAGCCGTCGAGCCCACGCTCAACCCCGTGATGCTCGGCCTCTGCGCCTCGTTCCTCGCCAAGGCCCACGAGCAGAAGCACCTCACGACTCTCGAGCGTACGTCGAGAGCCCGTTGACCGACGACCTCGCAGTCAGCTAACTGCCACGCACAACCTCTCGCTCCCTCGCTCGCTCGCTCAGATGTGCTGTTCTACGTCGAGACTCTCGAGCGACAGAACAAGCACCAGCAGGCGCTGGATCTACTGGAGGTGCCCGAGTTCGCGGCGCTCTTCAAGCTGCGCTACGAGCTCAAACAAACGCAGCTGCGTCTCGAGACGGCGCTCCAACGAACCGATCGCATCATCGAGCTGCAGCTCGAGCTGCTCGACCTGATCCCCGACGAGTGGAAGGTCTATCGCGACCTGATCGCGCTCGCCAACGAGACCACCGACGACGCCACTCGAACCCGCATCGTTGCGGCGCTGGCAGAGATGCGCAACAAGCGAGATGAGACCGGCAAGGTGTATCGTAGCGCGCATCTCGCTGCCTTGCACGAGGAGCTGCAACTGCGCGGCGGAGCGGCTCTGCCGTCGCTGATCGTCGAGTACTACCGGCTCTTTGGCGACAAGCTCGTACGCGCAGCTTGAAGACCAACCTCCTCGACGTGGTGCCGTTGCTCATCCATCCATCTCTCTCTCTCTCTCTCTCTCTCTCTCTCTCTCTCTCTCTGTCTCGTTTGCACGACGATAGTGTTTCTTTGGAGACATCGAGCCGTACCTGGGCAGCGTCACGGTGCAGGTGCTCGAACAACTGGCCGCAGTGGACGGCGCCCGCGCGACAGCAGAGGCAGGCGACCTGAAGGAGCTCGTTCGAACCACGTACCGCTTGGTATCGATCGAGAAGGTACGCCGCTTCTTCGCCATGGCCGGCCAATGGTCCGAGAGCCTGGACGACAAGCTGGCGCGCATCGAGCGCATGCTGCAAGCGTATCGCGAGTCGCTAGCGACCACCGCCACACCCTACATTCCTGCCGGAATCGAGGGCGAGAAGCTCAGCGGTACGCTGGAGCACGGCGAGCGCCAGCATGGCGACGATCTGTTGCTTCTCTCGGTGCATGCGCTGCTCGATCTGTACCTGCTCGACGCGCACGCGGTCGACGCCCGTACGCGGCTCTTGGAGGCGCTGGTGTTGCTCGAGCAGGGCCTTCGAGCGAGCCCGCACAACTTTAGCCTCAAGCTTCTGGCGATTCGTGTGTACTGTGTGCTTGGCGCATCGGTACCTGCGCGGCTGCTGCTCGTGGGTCTCGATCTCAAGCACATCCAGCTCGACACCACGACGCACTTGGTGCTCGATGATCTCGTCGTCACCGCTTCGATTCCCGAGGCCATCGAATTCACCAACGAGGTGCTGCGCTTCCATGTGGACAGCCGACGAGAGGCACGACCTTTGCACGTTTACTCCAAGCGCCACTTGTCGCTGCCATAGATTATTGACACTTCTCGTACTGTTGCTGCTGCTGTGCATTCATCAGCTTGCCGAGCTTGCCACGAATCCCTACCGACACGAATCCTTCACGCGAACCAAGGAGTTCTGCGACTTCCGCGACAAGCTCTCGCGCTCGCGCCACAAGTATGCCTCCTTGGTCGAGAACACTCTGCTTCGCCTCGGGGACGAGTTCCACTACGTACCCTCGATGGCAGCGCCGTTCTTGGCGTCTCAGCTCGCGTCTATTGAGGCCATGGGTACGGACGGACAACACGGGCATACATCTGCACGATGCCGACCAACTCACTCTGGTGCGCGCATCTGGCACAGACTTTGGGCGGCTGCTCGAGACGTGCGACAACTCCGGCAACGACTCATGGCACTCGTTGGCCGAGTTGTCCTCGCCGCTGCTTGCGAGCGCCTTCACCAATCGACTGTGGTCGACCAAGTCGTGCTCGGACAGCATCACGGTGCTGCGCTTCCGCGTGTCGCTGCTCAAGTTGCTGGCACAGGCACTGCAGGGTCACTTTGATGAGGCGGCGGCGGAAGTGAGCAAGTTCTCCGAGCTGTTGGCGGCGCTGAATGGCACCGGTGCCTTCGATGCCACGAGCGTGCGCTACTGGCAGGCATTCGCGGTGCTTGTGGCACACTGGCTCGACGGCAGTCGGCTGTTCTGCTCGATTACCGCCAACAATACGACCGACGAAGTGTTGAGCCGCGGCCTGGCGGCCATCGACGCCATGGGTGCAGTACACGTCGAGCATTGGGCAGCCTTGAAGGCCAAGCTCACGGGCAGCATCGATGGACGCGACATTGGTCTGACGGCGCTGTTCGTGCACATCTTCCTCGCCTACACGAGTCTGTTGCAGCAAACTTGGCCCAAGCTTCCCAAGGCCAAGAAGTCCAACACGGCCTGTGTCAAGCGAGCCGTACGTACCACCCATTCACACGGCTCCTTTGGACTTGGTACTGGTGTATGCTGACGATCGCCGTTTCGTTTCACCCAGATGCGCGACATCAAGGCGCCGCTCAAAGCCAACCAGGTAGCGATCGGTTCGCTCGCCACAGAGCTCTCGGCGCTGCTTGCAAATGCCACCGTCGCTGAGCAATCGGCCGAGGCGCTCTCGTCGAGCGTCTCGTACTTTCAGACGGAAGACGCAGTCAAGCTACTCGGAACTATCAACACTGCTGTTGGCGACAGCGTGCGCCACTCGATTGCGCAGCTGACCAAGATCATCGCCCTCGTGGCCGAGCGAGCCGCTACCTCTGCTTCCTGATGAGCAGAGGCTGTCATTTTTGATTCAAGCAACCACAAACCCACGCAAACACACAAACCCACGCACGCACATAGTTGCAGTCTATCGGCGTCGTTGCACATAGCGCTCGTGATTGAAGAAAGTAGTAAGTACTATTTGGTATTGTGTTGCGATATATGGTGCGATCGAACGCAGGCAACGAATTCAATACACAATTACGAAACGATCGCACGAGTGAGGAGTGAACGAACGAAAGCAAGAAAGGACAGGAAGAGAGGAGAGGAGGAGTTGGTGTGGCAGGGTCGATTAGATCCACGCAGCCCAGCCGGCGTACATGCGGCCGAGAATGTTGGGGTCGGTGGCGAGGTCCACGAGGCACGCTACTTGCTCGGCGGTCGAGGGGCAGGTGCCGCGGAACTGAGTGCGCACATTGATGCCCTCGACGCCCGTCACGATGTTCTCGAGGTGCTTGAGGGCCGGCGAGCGTCCGTGCACCGATGTACGCAGCTCGTCGATCAAAATGTCGGCTGGGTTGTCGCGCTCGAGCTTTCGCGTTACGATGCGCAGCTTCTGCTCGGGGAACCACGACGATGCGTTGCCTTCGCCCTCTTGGATCACCTGCAAGCGACGAGCCAGCTTCTCCCAGTCGACGAGCGGCTCGGTGATGAAGATGTCCATCGTGTTCAGCAGCACGTCCTTGCTTTGTTGCAGAGCTGGCACGAGACGAACCGAGTGAGTGAGTGAGTGAGTACATCCGAAACTGATTCATGAGATCACACAAATAACAAACTGAACCTACCTCGCATAGTGTGGATCATGTTATGGTTGAGCAGGCCCTCGGTGTCGAGTGGCTTCAAGAAGTTGGTGAACTGGCGCGTGAGACGGAACGGCACGAGCTCCGGCACGGGCAGGAACTGTGTTGCGGTTCCGAATGCGTGGCCAAAGTCGATACCGATCAAGCCGCCACTAAACGGACATACGGAAGGAGGAGAAAGGTGTCAGTCGCACGGCGGCAACCAGCAGCGCGCAAGTGGCAGGCACACGTACTCTTCGGAACTCAGCAAAAAGTTGTCCAAATGACGATCACCGATACCGATAATGTACGAGGCGATGTTGAACGTGGCGAGCGAGCGTGCAAAGTGCGAGCGGATCGAGAGGTATGCCTCGGGAGAGGCAGCGAGGCACATGACTGCGGAGCGGAGCAGATCCCAATCGACGGTCGTGTGTTGCTTATCGACCTTGTTGATCGTGTCAGCACGCGAGGCATTCCTGTACATGTTCGAGTACTTGTCGCACAAGCCTGACGAGGAGAGAACGAGAAGCAATCAACACGAGAGAAGCGGAGAGAGCGAGCGAGCGAGATGTTACGTACGAGCAGCACGAGATGAATGTGTGGTGAGCCATTGCTCGTGGATCTTGGCAGCCTCGATACTCAGGATGCTGTGGTTGCCCGAGTGCGACGACTTCTTGGCAATCTCCTCCTCGATGATGGCCTTGATGGGCTTGGTGTTCTGAAGCCACTCGAGCATGCCGACCTTGGAGGTCATGGGAACGACCTGGTAGGTGGTGATCGAGAGATTGCGCTTCTGGCACGCCGGGTCGTTGCGCAGAATCTCGTTCATGACCGAGAAGAGCTGCTGCACACGTTGGTCGAGACGCAGATCCTCTCCACCCTTGACAAGGAACGAGTGGTCGATCTCGTCGTTGCCGCGAATCTTGAGGCGCTTGGGCTTACGCAGCGAACCCATCACGAGCAGATCGCTGTCGAAGCTCGAGATCTTGATGTGTTGCAGCGGTTGCGGCTTCGAGAGGCCGTCGTACTGGCCCGGGATTTCAATGTGCGTATCGGCCGAGAGGTTCGACGAGTCGAATTGATCGAGCCATCCAGAGAACTCGGACAACTTGGCCTTGACCGTAGCTACGCACCACCATCACCACCACAATCCATTAGAACCATCACAAGAGAGAAACCTAGAACGGCTACGATCGATCGAACATACCTGAGCCAAGACCCTTTGTCATCTTCTCCAGGAGCTTCGCCGTCGTCGCAGCAAAGGTCTTGAGGTCCATGGCAGCCAGCTTGGCGCCGTCCTTGCCAAAGGCACTCGAGATGGGCGTCGCCCAATCGCTGGCGAACTTTCGATTATACGTGCCAATCATGTGACGGTGCACGTCGAGCACGTCGCGGCGCAGTTCCTCGTACAGCGCCTGGATGGCGGCCGTGTTGGGGTTGGCGGTGCGCGATGGCGCGGCGCTCAGGAGCGGCTTGACCGACTCGAGCCAGTCCTTGAAGCGATGCTCGGGATGCGTGAGTTGCTGCAACTCGTCGATGAACGTGTCGAGGATCGGGTGTGCGAGCAGCTGTGCCAGCGGTGCGACCTTACGTTGCGTGTCGGGATCGAGGCACTCGCTCGAGATCTTGAACGGATAGTAGAGTGCCTGCGGGTAGTGCGAGGCGATGCGCGTCAGGATCTTGATCACCTGCTCGGCGCCAGCCTTATCGAGGAGACCCATCATTTGTGAGATCCAGCGAATGAACATCCACGTCGGCACGGCGTCGACCTTCTCCTGGAACAGCGCCTGGATCGACGGGAAGACGCTGATGAGCTTGAGCACGCGCGGGAAGCGGTCGCGAGCGCTGCTCGACTGCAGCGCCATGGCCGCCAACATGTTGGCCGTGATGGTCTCGGCGTAGCGCAGCGCACTCTTGGAGGTCGCCAAGCCCTCGAGGCCACGCTCGCTGCTCTGCTCGAGGCGCTTGAGCTGGCTGTCGCAGAAGGCGGCAAACTTGTAGAACGACTTGCCGGCCTGCTGTGCCGCTCGCGCCGCCGACACGGTGTCGATCTTTCCGGCCGCGGTAGCCGACGAACCCACGACGCCCGACGAGCCGAGCGACGGGTACGACAGCACCGAGTACGACGAGGCCGGAATGGTGCCGGCAGACGACGAGGCAGCCGACGATGACGACGACGAAGCCGCTGACATGAAGCTCGAGCTGGTACCGGTGGCGGCTCCGTGCTGCAGCTGCTGCAGTTGCTCGTGGCGCTCGCGATGAATGGCCGACGCACGGTCGTAGCACGAGTAGGCCTTGTGGAAGAGCTGCGTCGGCACGCTCGTGTTGCCCTTGAGCGATAGCACCGAGGTGTTGGCGCTCTTGGCGAGCTCGGGATTCGAGAGCGCCAGTTGCGCCAACTCGTTGAAGATGTCGGCGCGCAGCACATAGAACTTTTGGCGATGCATCGGTACATTGACGATGCCCGGCTCCTGCTTGCGCTTGTCCATGTACTCGAGCGCCTTCTGGAACATGTCGAAGCTGCCCTGCTGCTTGGCCTTCTCGCAGTAGAGCTTCACGAGCGAGTGGAAGAACGGGAACGAGAACGAGCTGCCGGACGACACGCCGCCAAAGCTCTTGATGCACAGCTTGAGGTACTTGTCGGCCACGAGGAAGTTGCCTTGCTTGCGTGCGCCGGTCGCCATCTCGCGATAGAACTCGCCGCGCTGCTGCATCAGCATGCGCTTCAGTGCCTTGAGGTTGACGCCACCAGCTGCGCCTCCGGCCGCTGCGCCGGCATCGGCATCGTCGGCATCGAGCAGCGTGTCGCCCGTGATCGACATTGCGGCTGCTGCGGCGGTGCCGGCAGGTGTCTCGGTGCCGGCGCCGCGAGCCTTCCAAAAGCTGGTGAAGCGGCTGTTGATCTTCTCGAGCAGAATGGCGCGCGTCGTAATGACGTCGTCCCACACGGTAATGTCGCTCTCGCTCACGGACGGATAGCGGTGCGACCAGCGCGACAACAACCGCTGCAACGGCACGAGCGACGAGATACTGTGCTCGTGGCGGAACAGCTGCAGCACCTCCTCCATCTCGACCATACGCTGCAGGCCCTGCAAGGTGTTGTGCTTGCCGACCGTGGCGAGCGGGTGCAGGTTGGCCCAACGGCGCAGGAACTGGTGGTAGTAGCGCGTAATGTAGTAGCGCGCTCGGTCGAGGTCGTCGCGGCAGATGGCCAGCAGCGTCAGGTCGCCGAGGAAGTGCGCCTCGAGATACTCGCGGTGCTGAGGGTCCTTGGTGTTGTCGAGGAACTCGTAGAGCGCCGGCCACTTGGCGCGCGTCTTGATGTGCGAGCGCAGAAAGTAGCCGAGGTACGGCTCGCGGTACTCGCGCTCCCACAGCTGCTCGGTGTTGTGCACCTCGATCAGCGTGTTGGCCGCCAGCTCGTCCCAGTACGAGAGGCGGTTGAAGCACTCGAGGCGGCCGCTGTACCAGAGGCCGATCTCGAGGTCCGAGACGTCATCGAGCTCGCTGGCCGACGAGGTCGAGGATTGTGTGCGCGACGAGGTGCTCGACGAGCTGCTGGCACGAGCGCCTCGCGCAGTGCCCTGCTCGGCGGCGTTGGCCTCGCGCTCCTCGAGAGCCTTGAGGGCGCGCTCGTAGGTCTGCAACGCCGAGGCGTAGTCGCCCTTGAGCTCGAACTGCAGCGCCTCGCGCGAGAACTGCGACTGGCACAGGTGCTTGCTGTAGAGGCCCATGAGTACGTCCTCATCTCCGAGTGCCTTGTAGAGCTTGGCGAGCTGCATCCACGCCGATTGGTCGGCGTCTATCGTGATGTTGCTCGCAGCTCGCGCACCACGGCCACGTTTGCCGCCTGCGGCCGGGTGTTGCTCGATGGCGCTGCTGAGAATCTGCTTCTCGAGCAACACAACGCCCGTGTGGAGATTGTTGGAGCTCAAGGCCGAGCTGGCGGCCAGCGCCGGGTTCATGGTCGAGATCAAGTCCACTGGAGCATCGTGGCACGTTCGCAGCAGACAACCGATGAACGGCGACGAGTGACGTGTCGACTTGGACAGCAGGGTCTCGATCAGTTGTCGCACGGCAGCCGTCAGTGTTGCCACCTCGCCGCCTGTCGGATCGATCGCCATCGAGCTGGTGGTGCTGAGCGATGCCGTCAGACTGGACGACAAGGACTGCGTCTGCGAACGACGCTCGCCGGCGCCGCCACCGCCACTTGTGGCAGGCAGCTCGCTGTAGAGCACGGCTTTGAAGAGTTGCACGAACAACATGCGAGCGACCGTCGGTTCGCGGCTCGCCAGCGCCTGCAATGGCTGGATGAGCTCGCGTGGCTTGATCTGCACATCGGGCAGCTCTCCGGTACGATAGCGACGGTACATGACGATCTCGTTGGCCCGCAACTCACGGATGCGCTTCTCACGGGCCGCCACGCGTTGTTGTCGCACCCACGCAGCGTGTACGTGTGACTTTTGGAGGTGCGGATGAATGTTGGGGTTCTCATGGCGGAAGAAGCGCTTCGGTACGCGCACTTCTTGAGAGCTTGCCAAACTGTTGCATACCACAAGAGCAAGAGGAGTTACTAATGAAGTTGCGAGAGAGAGAGAGAGAGAGAGAGAGAGAGAGAGAGCACTACAGTGGGACGTACTTGAGAGTTCCAGTGCGACGTCGTCGATAATCAGCAATACTTGGTTTGGCAAAGACATCCAACGACGTAGGCGCTAGTGAGCCCGTGAGCGTCAACTCCATGGCATTGGGATCGGCCGTGGCGGCGCCAGCACCCGCACCCGACGAGGTGGACGTTGCCTCGGCGTGTCCTGGTGCTGCCGATGACGAGCTATCCATCGTGGGCGTAAAGAGTCGCGCGCTGGTGGTCGCTCGCACGTCTCCTCCGCCAACGAAGCTCACTGGTGCGTGTGGCGTAAAGACCGCACCGCCGCTCAGCATTCCAGGGAAGGACGACGGTGCCGATGCGCCGCCGGCCGAGGAACCCGAGGAGCCCTGGCGCATCTGGTCCTCGACGTCCATCGACGAGCTCGCTTGCGAAAAGACGTCCTGCGACTGCGACGAGAACATGGGCGACATGGGCAACGAGCGGCGCTGCACTGAGAAGTCGATCGAGTACTCGTAGAACTTGGAGTCGGTCAGCGGCTGGAAGAGGGCAATGTCAAAGTCGGGGCTGCGGTACGTCAAGAGCAGCAACAGCTGCGTGGCGAACGAGAGCCACGCGTCCTCGATCGCTGGATCATACATGATGCTGAGGATCTGCTGGAGACGCACGATGGTCTGCGAACTGAGACGCTCGTCCGAGTTCCAGAACTGCAGCATCTTCTCTTGTATCGGTTGGTGCTTGTCCGAGAGGCCGGTGAGCAGCAGCGGGCGCACGGCGTCCCGCAGGTGCTCGTGCTGGTCGTAGACTTGTATCAAGACGTTGAGGAACATGTCGCGGCACTCTTGGCTGTGGTGCTCGGGGAAGTTGGCCGACGTGAGGATCTCGAGCAGCGCCATGATGTCGTCGGTGCTGATGGTCTTGACGAGCACGAACAGGATGCGCAGGATGGCGAGTTGTGCATCGGCTTCGCGGTGGGCGATGAGCTTCTTGAGCGACGGCCGCAGTTGCGTCCACACGTTGTCGTTGCCGAGGTGCTCGATGCGCACGACGATGAGGTTCAGCGCAATGACCTTGAACTCGCCGATGAGGTTCGGCAGTGAGCTGAAGATGCGCACGTAGAACTTGTCGAGGAACGGCGGGCAGTGGATCGAGATCTTGTCGAGGCATTGGAGCGCGCGATCGATCTCGACGCGTGCAAAGTGCGACGTGATCTTGTCGTGCAGCAGTTGCAGAAAGTTCTTGGCATGCGACACGCTCTCGCCCTGTCGAGCCTTGAGCAGATGCTGCGCCACGATGACGCCACACACCTCGGACGCCGCGCAGTAGATCTCCTTGTGCGAGTGGTCGAGATTCGACAGTAGTGCGTCGGCCAGCTTCGAGAAGCTGATGTTGCCGTCGTGCTGCTCGTCGTACAGCGGGTAGCCGTTCGCCACCAGCACGCCGAGCAGCTGCAGGCCCGTGGCGCGGCACAGCTTCGAGGTGCTCTTGTTGATGTCGACCGACATGAGGTCGAGGATGAGCTTCTTCGACACGTGGAACGAGCCCTTCCAGCGCTCGACAAACAACTTGAAGATGTCAATGTTGGTCTTGACGATCTCGTTGCTCGGATAGTAGGCGTAGCGAATCAGGAGATCCATCAAGCGCGACGCCAGCAGCTCCTGGTGCGCATCGGTCGGCTTGGCTTGTGGCCATTGCAAGAGCAACAACAAGACGTCGCGAAAGTAGTAGTTGACGCCCTTGCCGATTGCAGGCGAGAGGCACAACTCCAACAATGGTGCCAGCCATGATGCATAATATGGCTGGAACACTGATGGCTTGTTGAGGATGATCTTGGTGATGAACAGAACAATGTTGGGGTGTGTATCTTCATCACAATCATCACACAATAATCCATTAGAACCAAACTTACCTGCCTGTGTGTCGATCAAATTGAGGAGGGAGCGGGTCGAAAAGTACCATTGCTTGTCATCACAGCATGTAATTCGGCCATCCACTTGGGCATGACGTCAGGCGTGTACTCCTTGGCGAACAAGGTCTTCATTCGGTCGATCAATCGCAAGATGGCAATCATGCAAGGATTGCTGTTGATCGGATCGAGCTCGATCGTGTCGTTGTCACGAGTCTCGAGTGCCGCTGCAGCAGGATCGCGTGGCAGTGCGCCGGCGACGTGTGTCGGAATCACGATTTCGGTGCTGGTGGATGCGGTACTCGAAGTGTCGTCGGCCATCGATAGCTCAGTCTGCTGCGTTCGAAAGAAGGCGCCCATATTGTTGAGATCCTGGCTGAGGCTCGTGTTGGCGAGATACTGCGACGAGACGTAGCGAACGGCAGCAGCGGCGGCGGCGGCGGTGGCATCAGCAGCTTGTTGCTGGTCGGTGGCGTTTTCGCTCTTTCGCAGTCCTTCGATGGCCTCCTTGGCCGCGGGGAACTTGGGCGTCTCGACCTCAAAGTGATACTCGGTTCGGAGATCGACAATTGGCGAGATACTGCGACGAGACGTAGCGAACGGCAGCAGCGGCGGCGGCGGCGGTGGTGGTGGTAGCATCAGCAGCTTGTTGCTGGTCGGTAGCGTTTTCGCTCTTTCGCAGTCCTTCGATGGCCTCCTTGGCCGCGGGGAACTTGGGCGTCTCGACCTCAAAGTGATACTCGGTTCGGAGATCGACAATGTTCGACCAGATGAGCTCGTTCTTCTTGGGATTCTCCTTAAAGAAGAAGACCGTGAAGAACTGCTCCTTGGTCTGCGTACAGATGACGACCGACGCGAGCGTGTTGTACGCCGTGCATTGAAAGTCACGCACGAGCTTCTCGTCGAGACCGAGGCGGTTGAGCTGCTTGGGCTTGGCGCCGTGCGCGAGACGCATGATGGCGGTCGTGAGCTCGTTGCCCTTGATGTCGTCGGTCTTGCGGAGGTACTCGCAGTACTTGAGGTTGATGACGTCGCGGATGGTCTTGGCCGGCAGGCATTCGTAGAGCGTATTGAGCAGGTGGTAGGCGCACGTGTGCGTGTTCAGCAGCGCCGAGAGCTCCTCGTTGCTGCTGGTCTTACCGGACGAGAAGTCGAGCTCGTCCGAGATCAAGCTCATCAGCGGCCCGATGCACTCGGAGAAGACCGTGGTGGCGAAGAGCATCGACATGTGATGGCACACGGGCGCGGCGATCTTGCGCACGACCGCGAGCTTGAGGCTGTCCTGGTGCTGCTTGTCCATGAAGACGGCCCAGCAGGCCCAGAAGGTGTTGCGCGCCTGCTCGTCCGAGAGATTGCCGACGAAGCGCTGCAGCGCAAGATCGATCTGCTGTCGGTGCACGTGGTCCTCCTCGCGCAGTACGCCGAACAGCACCTCGAGTACCTCGAGGCTGCCGCTCGTCACGAGGCTGTAGAGCAGCTTGTCGATCGCGCCGAGGTACTCGGCCAAGACCGTCGAGCCGCGCGGCAGATCGGTCGACTTGGCCGGAAAGTCGTAGACCGTGACGTTGACCAGCGCCTCCTTGATCGACTGCCGAATGGCCGTGAAGGCGGCCGGCATGTGTTGGATGACGGGCGCCAGCAACTCGAGCACCTCGTTCTTGAGCGTCAGTGGAATGGTGCGTGCGAGCAACGACGTCAAGACCTCACGCACCCAGGCCGATCGCTCGCGCGACGCCAAGAGATGCACCGGATCGACGCGCAGCATTCGCTTGAGGAACTCGAGCATGTTCTCCTTGTCGCGCGACGAGCTCTCGATCGCGTACCACGACGAGAGCTTGCTCACGTGTGCCGAGAGCTCGTCGAGGAACTGGTGGTGCAGCGTGGCGGCGGCGCTCGACGGCGACTCACGACGACGCGCTTGCGTGTCGATGCAATCGAGCAGCAGCCGGAACATGACCGACGACTGGTGCACGTTCGACATGATGTGAGCGCAGTAGTCGCCAAAGTTGCCGAGCACGTGAGCGACGATCGGCTGCGCAAAGTCGCCGTAGAACACGCTGCCTCGCGTCGCTTGCGTCACCGAGAGGTTCGCCGGCACGATGCCGCTCGCGGCCGGCTGTCGCACCGAGATGCTCTCCTCCTCGAGCTCGAGCTCGAGCTCCAGCTCGAGGTCCGCACCGTCAGCACCATCACCGCCCGAGGCGGCTGCCGCCGTCGTGGCACTGGTACGCGCACTGGCACTCTCGTCGAGCAGATAGCCGATGAGTGTGTGCGGTGCGAGGCCGGTGGCGAAGCAGAGCTCGAGCACGCTGCTGGCGAGCAACAACTGCGTCGGTGTGAAGCGGTGGTGCGTGTCGAAGACGCCTTGCGCCATGTCGGTCGCGAGATTGGCGGCCTCGGGCGGAAGGTTCGGCAGCAGCAGCTCGATCTCATGCAAGCGCTTGTAGCCTTCGACGAGCGCCAACGAGCGCGGAAGATTGAGCCCGGCATCAGTGAGGTCGATGTGAAAGAGATTCGACGCCTCGCTCGCGAGGATCGACTGCAACGTCGAGTGCAATCGTGGCAATCCGCCGTCGGTGTGCGGCAGCCGCTGCACCAGCAGTCGCAGCAGCTGTGAGGCGGTCGAGAGCAACGAGGCATGAGTGAGGCCTTGGCGCGTCTCGGACGACGAGAAGCCCATGATCTCGGGCTGCAGCACCACTTGGAAGATGAGTGCAAACAGCGGTTGTGCAAAGAGCTCCGACGGCAGCGACAGTGCAAAGGTCGGGAACTTGTCGAGCAACAGAATCAACAGCTCGAACATGTGCGTGATCACGAGGCACTTGTGGAGCTGGTAGCGATCCATCTCGAGAGGCGTCAATGACGCGAACGTCGTTGCGACGCGTTGATCGATCGGAATCACCATGGCCTCGCTGCTGAGCGATTCGTTCATCGTCAACGGAATGCAATCCGAAATGAAGAACGTCAACGCCGTAAAGAGGTTCGTGTTGCATACACCGAACGTCAACATCTCGGGAGACACAAACTCTTCTTTCAACGTCCACTACAATCATTCATCGATTAGTGATGCACAAACAACAACGACAATGAGAGAGAGAGAGAGAGAGAGAGAGAGAGAGATGGACATACCCGATAGGAATCAGTCAACGATCGCAATCGAGCATAAAACGTAATCAAGTCTTCGATGAACGAGAAGGCCTTGGGTGATGTGCCGATGGCTGTAATCTTGGAGCTCGTTGAACTCGAAGCATCAGTCGTTGTCTTCGTCGCCTTACGCCCCTTCGTCGAAGAACTACTTGTGCTGCTGATCGAGATATCGTTATCGTCGTCCTGATCGTCGCTCAAGGTGGTCGACGGCAGAGCGAGGTAGTTCTCGGGCTCGTAGATCGACAGAAGCCACGAGGCATTGTTGTCCTTGGTCTGGCGCTGCACCCAGGCGGCGGCCGACTTGGTGCCGGGCACCAAGGGCGCCAGCTTGATGAAGAGCTCCATGGCCTCGGCGCGGCAGCGATCCTCAACACGGCGCGTCTCTTGGAAGACCCACTCGACGAACTCGGCCAGCGAGCGCTTGCCGCGGCGGTTCTTGTTGTCGCGCGCGAGGCGCTCGCGGTACTTGACGACGATGCGCGTGAGGTTCTTGATGACCAGCGCCACCGAGTCAGCCGTGCCCATCGACGGGTCGTCGTGATGGCAGAGACGCAGCGAGAACATGATGTTGAGCATCATCTCGAAGATGAATTGGTCGACGATGACCTCCTCCTCGCGAAAGACGCGGTACACTTGGTTGAAGGTCAGCGCGCAACCGAGACGCTTGTACGGGTCGGGATGGTGCGCGAGACTGTAGAGGCGCTTGAAGAGCGACTTGACGTTGATCGGGTTCTTCTCTTGCTGCTGCTGCGTCGAGTGCTTGAGCGACCACTTGAGGAACTCCGAGAGGCACTTGGCGGCAAAGTCGCGCAGGCCTCCGTTGCTGTGATTGCCGACCGCGTCGACGATGGCGTCCAGCAGATTCATGGTCTCCTCGTTCTCGTACTGTGCGTTCTTGGTGAACCAGTGGATCAGCTGGAACACGAGCGGCTCGAACAGCTGTCGCGCCACGAGCTCGACGTCGCACGCCAGGCGAATGAGCGACGGGAACACGTGCTGGTAGATGCGATAGAACTGCATCTCGCGCGACCGAATGCTCGCGCTGCTGCCGACCATGTAGAGCACGAGCGAGTGAAGCAACTCACAGGCGGCCACCTTGGTTTGCCGCTCTCGTGCTGTCTCGGCCAGCTCCACCACCACTGGAACAAACGAATCTACACCAATGATACCATGATTCAATGAGTCACCTCATCTCATCTCATCTCATCTCATCGCAGCTTGTGTGCGTACCCATAAACACCTCGGGCTTCATGTCTTGGAACGGGAACGAGAAGCGTAGACGCTCTACCACGTCCCACGCAATGTTGCCACTCGTGAGATCGACATCGCCTACGACAGCATGGTTCGCACCACCGAGCTTTCCGAGCAGACGCAAGATGCGGAACTGGAGTTCGGCGGCCTCGCTCTTGCCGAGCGTCTTGGAGGCCTTCTTCTTGGTGCGTGTCTTGTACTGCACGGCGGTCGACTTGCTGTTGCCGCCACTCAAGGCGGCCAACGTGTCATCGTCTTGCTCGAGAGCAATCTTGCGCTCGTACTGGCTGCTGTCGATGCTGAGGTAGTCCGAGAGATATGGCAGTATCTGTGGCAGGTGCGGCATCACTGCTGCGGGCATCACTCGTGACCAATACTCGAGAGCATCAAGGCCAATCACTGCCAATGGGATATAAGTACACAGAAGTCAAGGTTCAACCAGTGCAGATGAGAGAGGGAGAGACCACAGACAGAGATAGAGAGACTGGAGATTGAAGAGGATATCTTAGACCCATCTTGAGGGCGGTCTGCAATGCCGGAACCAAGGTCGCAATCTCGACGAATTGCTTGGGCACACTCAGCACCAACTGGATGCACGAGGCCAGGAGCTCTTCCTTGTACTGTTGCACGCGCACCAGCACCTCCTTGATAAACTTGGAGAAGAGCGTGAAGCACACTTGTCGCGTCTCGAGGTCGGCCGCAGGTGTCATGGCAGCGGACTTGGCCGGCTGCAGCGCCGCGGCGGCCGCGGCAGCGTCGTCTCCGGCCTCCTCGTCCTCGATGACGATGCGGCGCGAGTCGTCCTCGAGCAGGAACGACTGCGAGAAGAGGCCCGAGAAGATGTTCTCAAAGTAGCCGTGCTTCTCCGATAGCACGAGCGCGATACTGGCGAGCTTGTAGAAGCCGCTCACGAGCGGGTAGCGGTTGCTCTGCTCGATGACCGTGCGGCCAAAGAGATACAACCACGGCAAGAAGAGTTTGGTGTGCACCGAGAGCAGAATGTCGCGCGAGAACGACACCAAGTTCAGGAACAACTCAAAGTCCTTGGGCATGTTGGGCTGCAGGTTGCGGAAGATGTCCGACGTCAGCTCCGACGCTGCATCGTCGTCGGCGTTCGCTGCGGCTGCGGCGAGACGATCGGCGTCGGTCATTTCGAGATCGGGCAGTGTGATCGGGTCGAGAATGTGGCGCCACAAATCGCGGTACTGCTCGTAGCGCTCCTCTTGCATCGCTGCAGCATTATCGGGCGAACCAGCTCCTGCCGCCGCTGCTGGTGCTGCTTGCGGTGGAGGTTGGGCAGTTTGCCTCGAGCACGTGAATGCAATTCCTTGGAAGACTGCAAATGGCATTGGTTGTTAGCGCCAGTTTGTTTGTCTAGTTGGTGGGTTGTCGAGTGGTGCGTGACGTACCAACACGAGAAAGCAACGTTTGCAAGGCAGACTGCTTCGAGTACAGGGCCGTAAAGAGTCGCGAGATGGCAAAGTAGTGCGCGATGCGTTGCTTGGGCCACAGGGTCGGAAAGTAGGCAAAGATCGAGCCGATGACGCGAGCCAGATGGTCGATGTAGAGCGAGTCGACCTGGTCGAGGTGCAGCAGGATGTTGGCGTAGCTCGAGAGGAAGCTCGACATGTGATAGGTGGCCTCGTCCTTGGCGTAGTAGCGCTCCGAGAACTGGAACAGCTTGTTGAGCACCTTCTTGAGCTCGGGGATGCTCGAGTACTTGGCGGTGGGCGCCGCGAAGCGACCGAAGCCGCGCACGGCGATCGAGATCTCCTCGACGCCGCCTGCCGGATTCTCGAGCATCTCGAAGAACTTGCGCACAAAGAACTTGTACGTCGCACGGTTGCTGTTGATGTCACGCGCCTCGGCCACGAGCTCGTTCGCCACCTGCTGCAGGAAGGCGTCGAGGGCCTCGAAGCCCTTGCGGTGCACGTCCTTGTTGTGGTGCTTGCAGAGCTTGCTCAGGAGACCGAACATGCGCTCAGCGTCCTCGGTCAGGTACTCCTTGAACAGGAAAGCGTGCGATGCCAAGAGTTTCAATGATGCTAGAGTGGCAGAGATGAATCAGTTCGGAGAGGCTCAATGCGAGAGCGAGAGAGAGAGAGATGTCAGAGCGTACCGATTGGCACGGCATAGCGGGTGAGCTTCTCGGGAATCGACAAGCCAAGCAACAGCGACTTGTAGAGGTCCTGGATGTTCTTTTGTACTGTAGTGCCACACAACACAAGTGACGTTCTCGTTGGTTCGCTGGTTCGCGCGAGCGTTCGGTAACGGAATCTCGAAGCGACACTCCAGGCGGACGCTCGCTCGCGCTCTCTCGCTCTCTTCGTAGATCGCCACGCACGTACCGGCAAGAAAGTCACCGCTAAAGTGAATCAACAACGACGTCAAGCCCGTGAGCGAGCCTGCAATGATCTGCATCTTGGGCTCGTCGGCCGTGAACTCCTTCTGGATGGTCGAGAGGTACAGCTGCAGCAGCGTGTTGGACTTGTCGAACATGCGCTCGGGAAAGATCTCGCACAACAGGCCCAGCAGCTCGAGAATGTCGGATTTGAGCGTCTGGCTCAGCTTCGAGGCTCCGACCGCGTACTCTTGCAAATACATCTCGGCGAGCGCCTTGACGTTGAGCGCGTCGGCGTCGAGCTGCTGCGTGCCGAGCTTGATGAGCTTGGCGATCGGCGGGAAGGTGAGACTCCTCGCCGTGTTGCTCGTGTCCTTACGAAAGACGCCGATGCAAATGTCCTTGATCTCGAGCGCATGGTCTTGGATTCTTGTTCCGAGGAAGTCGATCAACTCGGCTGCATCGTTGTCGCCATCATCAACGCGTTGTGAGCCACCCCGAGCGAGAGAGAACGAGAGAGAACGAGAGAGAGAGAGAGAGAGAGAGAGAGAGAACGAGTATCGCGATGTGACGAACGTACAGATGAACTGAAGAATGTGCTCTCGTGCCTTGGTGATCTTGGCAGCCCAGATGCCGGTGGCAGTTTGTGTCGTGAGCGTCTTGTCGAGGAACTTGATGAGGTTGTGCTCGCTCTCCTTGCCGAACAACAACGACGAACAGATGCCTGGCGAGAGTGCGTGTGAGCGAGTGAGAGGGAACGATAAAGTGAAGTTGGCAAAGGGGGCACTACTACGTACCGAGCTGGTCCTCGGGTATGTCGTTGAAGCAGACCTGCTTGAGATCCTGAATGACGTCGAGCGGGTCATAGTAGCGGTTGCTCTCGAGCGAGTGGAGCTGCTCGAGATACGCCTCGAGCGCCTGCATCGCTGTCGTATGTGTGTATCTCGCCCGCCCGCGACCAACCGACTCTCACAAGCTATCACCACTCGCCACGATCACGGCAACGAGCCGAGGTGAACAAGAGGCCAATGTGGCACGGTAAGCGGCAGAGGGTATTGGAGAGGTCGCGTGTGTGTTGGTTGTGGTTGGTTGGTGAGGCGAACGAGCGAATGGTGGAGGAAGGAAGAGCAACAACGAGAGAAAACGCGAAAACGGCAAAGTCGTTTTATCGGCAACCGTACCCCGATCCTACCTGGAAATGAATCTTTTCCTGGTGGGACACCGTGAGCTTGTTTCTGTTCTTTGCTTTACTCAGTCCATTCCTTCTGTGGCGGCAGCGAGTGGGTCTGCCATCCAAGAGGCGATCGATCTCGCGGCTTGTAATGTGTGGCCATCGAGTGGAGGCTGCTGGTGCTCGATGATCGAGGTCGCCAGGTCGAGCCAAGGCAGGAACTGTGCCACTGTGAACCACAACTCGAGTGCCATGAGAATTCTCGTTCGTTCTCGGTCTCGATCGTGTGCTGTCGAAGCGAGGGCTTCGTTCATGCGGTGGGCGAGGAGAGGCAGGTCTGGTTGGTTGGGGTCGGTTGTCGATAGCAATGCGACGCAGCTTTCGATTGGTGCGCTCGAATACTGCAGTAATGTCAGCAAATCGCATCAGTCAAGCGATCGATCAACAAATGGACGTGGGTGGCGCGTTTCGTTGACGAACCAAGTGCATGACTCGATGAGATCGATTCAAGATGGTGAGTTTGGCTGATTGATCAAGTAGACTCAGGTGCACGTGGTGTATAAACTCGAGCAGCGATCGCGGTGGCTGTTGCCATTGTCCATCGGCAGACACGAGCAAGTCGGTGATGAATGCCCGAGCGTACACATACAGTCGAGGTCGATGCAGCGATGCCTCGCTCAACTCTCGAATGGCCTCGGTCGCAGAGAGGCTCGCCCGATCATTGGTGAAGCACTCGAGAGTCTCGCTCACCTGGACAGACACCGCTGAATGTCAGTCATGGCGAGTGCGACTGGGCAGCGGCGCTGTCCACGTACGTGGGCTCGAAAGGCTTCAGGAACGGCGATCCACAAGTCGGCCTTCGTGGAGATTGGAAGTGATATTCGTTGTGGCGGTTCGCTTGGATCGTGGCGTGGTGGGTGCTGGTGGAACGAGAGGCTCATACGAGACGAGATGCAGTGCGCAGCGAGGCTCGAGTGTCGCAGAGCGCTGATCGACTTGTGCTCGTTCGCGGTCGAGGTCGTGGTCGTGGATATGATTCGAGGAGGAGGGCATCGAGATTGAGAGTCGATAATCGCTGCCACGAGATCGACAGCCGGTGCAGCCGGTGATTGCTTCGTCGAGAGCAGCGCGGGCGACAGCTCCGGCGAGAACAACTGCTGCAGGCGCTCACATTGCTCGATCACGTCGAGAACCGACGAGCCATTCGATTCGGAATCCGAGAGAAGAGCTCGATCTCGACCTTGACCAGTCCGGTCGATGGATGTGTCGATGTGCGGCGAGAGAGGCAGATGGTACGCGAGAGCAGCAAGAGCCTCGCGCACGATCGCTGCGTCGAGCTCGTGACGGGAGCGCCAGCCTGCGAGTAGCTCGCAGTCAGCTTGGCTCGCTACTCGGCCTCCACCAAGACATGCCGCCAGTGTCTCGATCGTTTGCTTTCTGCGATTCGGTGAGCGATGCATCGTGTGAGTACAGGCGCCTCGAGCGCGCTATCGAATCGAATCGAGCGAACAAGCGTACGATGGCTGGCGCAGTAGCATCGCTTCTCGAATGAGCTGCTCGCCTTCGATCGATGCGAGCACTCCGATGTTAGCCGACCACTCACTACTCTCCCGCGAAGCCATCGCAGCGACCAACCAGAGCCCGTGTCTCCCAGCCAAGCCAAGCAAACAAACAAGGCGTTGCGTTTGATGGCGGCCGGAACAGCAACTCAACTCATAGAGCAATCTCCTATCTCCGACTGAGAACTTGTAGGCTTATGAGGTACGGCAAACACACAGAAACGAAGCTCGGTATTGGATTGATTGAACGAGCGATTACTGTTCTTGTCCTATTTGCTTGCTCGCCCGCTGCCGCACGCATCTCTCTCATTCGTCTGCCTCACGCCGCTCACATGGACGATAGCGTTGGCGGCACGGCCATGCCTCACTCACCTGCCGATGAATCACACTCTTCCTCGTCATCATCATCAAATCATTCGGTCGCTCGCGCGTTTGAGCTCGCGCGCGCCAACGACTTTGCTGAGCTCGCGTCGCTCCTCGAACACGAACCCACTGTCGCTCGTGCCATCGAGCCCGACAGCAAGTACTCGCTGCTACACATATTCTCTCGCTCGGGAAACTACCATGCGGTCGAGGAGCTGATCGTACAGTGGCACTGCGACGTGCATCATCGCGATAACATGTTCCGAGTGCCGCTGCACTACGCCGTGCAGGCCGACACCTTCTCGCCATCGGACGAGGCCGTCCTGCAGACCATCGGCATACTCGTCGGCGCTGGATCACGCGTCACGGCGCGCGACAACACTGGAATGGGCATCATTCACTACGCGGTGCAGGGTGGCCGAGAGGCCATCGTCTCGATGCTGCTATCGATGCGCGTCTTTGTGCATACGATCGCCGTGCCTCGATCGCGGCCCAAGACCCCTGACGATGCCGCCGCCGCCACGACTCACGGTCTGCCTGAACGAGGAGCTCGCACGCTGCGCTTCTTCCACACCTCACTGCTCGAACAATGGAAGCGCGACACACCCGACGCCGAGACACGCTATGCGCTCGTGCAGCAGAGCCTCTCCCTCCCACGCGCACCGATCGAGTGCGAGAACAACTTTGAGGAACGACCGCTGCATCTCGCCGCTCGAGCTGGATCGCTGTCGGTCGTTCGCGTGCTGCTCAATGCAGGCGCCAATGCTACGGCCACCGACTACCGCGGCCGTACGCCATTGATGCACGCAGTGCTTCGCGGTGAATCGCGCCAGAGCCTCGCCACGATCGCGCTCCTGTCGCCGCTCTCGTTCCACGTCAACGACGCGGACATTGACGGCAACACGGCCTTGATGCTGGCAGCCGAGAACGGCTTCACGGCTGTCGTGGCGCAACTGCTGCGCAATCGATGTGTGCAGCCGAATCTACGCAACAAGCAAGGGCTCACGGCGTTGCAGTTGGCACAGAAGCAAGGCTTCCAGGACATTGTAGAGTTGCTCTTGGCCTCGAGCCTCGATTCCTCGACCAAGATCTCGTAAGAGATCGACGCCCTCACACATCATCTTGATCGCTAGTAAAGAGTCAACAGTTGTATTAAAAACACAATGGGTGTGTGTGTGGGTGTAAATGAATGAGTGGAATGAGTGAGTACGGTAGGTCATCAGGCTGACCAGTCAGCCATCATCGAATCGATGACTAAAAGTCGGGCACGCCTTCAATGTCGCCAATGTTGATCTGTACGCCGCCGGCCTCCTCGACCACACGCGAGTAGATCGGGTTCATGTAGACACGCTCGTTCTCGCTGGCTCGCTTCTCGACCTTGATGCTCTTGCGTGGGATGCGAGGGTCACGAATCCATTCGCCGCACCACTGCTCGATCGACAGGCCGCCGTCGGCACGAGTATCGAGCGCCACCAAGATGTCGCCGCTCGCGAGCTTGCATTCGTTCCTACGTAGGTTGCGCAACGTCGCCTCCTTGGCGGCTTCCTTCGCAGCCTCCTTGGCAGCTGCCTTGCTGTTGTCTCCTTTCTTGGCCTTCTTGGTCGCATCGGCTTCTTGCGTGGCGGCGGCGGCTGCTGCGCTACCACTGGGCACGCTGGAGCCCGCTCGAGTGATGCCGTCCTCTCGCAGTACCGCCCACTCTCGCTTGTGGTAAAAGTACTTGGCGATCGCAACGAACTCGGCCTCGACACCGATCGAGCGGCTCACTAGCTGCTTGAGCTCGCCCAGCGTGGCATTCGTCGTCTCGAACACGACCTGACCTCTCGCGACAAAGTCTCCTGCCGCAATCTCGCTTGTGGTAAAAGTACTTGGCGATCGCAACGAACTCGGCCTCGACACCGATCGAGCGGCTCACTAGCTGCTTGAGCTCGCCCAGCGTGGCATTCGTCGTCTCGAACACGACCTGACCTCTCGCAACAAAGTCTCCTGCCGCAATCTGGTCGCTCGCCGTCGCGGTGCCATCCGACTTGCTCATCTCGGCGCTGCCATCGCTCGAATCGGTGGCCTCGCCACTCGAAGCGATCGCACTGTCGGTAGGCGCGCCGGTAGCCGTTGGCTGCCATTGGTACAAGTACAACAACGAGGCGTTGGCCGAGAGTTGCTCGGGCGTCGGCAGGAACTCGATCGTCAAGATGGCGCCATTCAGCACGCCATACTTTTTGAGCGTGGTCTTGTCTCGTGACAGCAGGCGGCCATTGTCCCACACGCGAATGCGATCCGGTCGCTGCTCAATGTCCGAGATCAATTGACGAATTTCGAACAACGAGCCGTCGTCCGAGCTCGTGAGGTTCTGCGTCACGCGGTCCATGTACACTTGCTTCATGGCCGCCAGGCTCTCGGTGCGTGCAATGTACACCGGCACCAGGCTCTTGTACAACACGCTCTCGGGAATGTCCTCCCAGTGGCGCGCCGGCTTCGGCCGGAAGAGCGCTGGCGAGTACACCTGGAACGCCACCGGTGGCTCCTTGGGCGTTGTTGCAGGTGCATCAGGCGTCGTCGAACTTGCCTCACCTCCCTCGGTCGCGGTAGCGGGTGTGGTCGCGTCGCCACTCGGCGCTGCCTCGGCGGGAGTTGCAGCGCCACTCGTTGCCAACGCCTCCAAATCGACCGCCGCCGGAGTATCGGTAGTAGCGGCGGCCGCAGCATCGGCATTGGAGCTCGACGAGGTCGACAAGGCTTGCTCGTCAAACTCGTGGCACAAGACAGCAATCTGCTCGCTGGCAGCCGCAGGAGGGAGGTACTCGAAGCACTGGATGTAGAGCGTGAGCTCTCCAGGCACAGGCACGCGGCCCTCCTCGAGGCACACGAGGTCACGGTCGTAAATGTCGACCTCGTCGAGTGTGCGCGCCTCGTCCTGAATGATGGCCAGCAGCTCCTTCATAAAGTTGAGACGGCGCAGGCGGTACTGCTTGTCGGAGAATTCGCCAGCCGGCGAGTGCTTCTCGAGCACCTTGATCATGGCGGCCTTGGCCTGCGCCACGGTGGCGGTCGACGGAATCATGATCGAGTGCGGCTCGAGGTTGCGCTTGTGCGTGATGGCATCCTCGGTGTCGGTCTTGAGATGCACGACGAACTGCACCTCGATCGGTTTGACCGAGATGGCGGCGTTCTCGACAATCAGCCGGTTGCCGGTGCCGATGCTGTACGACATGAGGCTGCGCTCGCCGTCGCTAAAGGTTGCGCCATTGGGCCACGTGAGCAGAATCGACTCGAACGCCGTGTCGGGCGGCAGATGCGCCATGCACAGGAGCTTGAGCTCGTTGATCGTGTCCTCCTTGGAGCACTCGATCGTAAACTCGCCGTGCGGCTCCGAGAAGCGGTTGCTCATGTGCAGCTGCAGCTGGTTCTCCTGTTGCTCGTACGCTCGCATCGCCAGCGAGATCGGTCGGCTCTTCTTGCCCTCCGACATGACGCGCTGCTCGACCGTCAGCACCGAGCCGTCAAACACGTTGCACTCGTACATGGTCTTGTGGCCGTCTCGCAGCCACTTGACGCCATTGCTGTCGCGCTTGCAGATCAGCTGCTCGCCAGGTGCGATACGGAACAAGTGATCGAGTACGTGAGCAAACTCGTCGAGCGTCGTCGAGTCTCGCGTGCGAACTGGTATGCACTGCGCCGGTACGACGGGCGTCGATTCATCGGCGTCGTCATCCTGAGGCGCGTAGTACTGAACCGTGACCATAATCTCGTTCGAGAGCGACACTTCCGTGCCGGTCCAAAGCAGCAAGCGATCGCCCGACAGAATACCGAGCTCGCCCAACTTCTTGGTCGAGGTTCGTTGAGAGTTGGTATCCAACTCTTCAAGCGATCCACTCAATCGAACGCGCCCTATCGATAACAACAGCAGCAGCAGCAGTGTAAATAGACAGACTAGGCTTACTTCCAATGCATCCTTCTCTCTCTACTCTCATTTTTTGTCGTACCTTCAGTGCCAACGAGAACAAACTTATCGAGTCGGAACGAGCCCTTGTCGGCAGTGGCAAGGGCTGGTGCCACTCGCAACGCATCTTGAACCATCTCGATAAAGATGTTGAGCTCGGTATCACGATCGACTCGCAAGTTCACGATGCCATCGTTGACTGTGCCTTGGAACGGTTCGAGCTCGTCGTACAAGCCCTGGCCGCCACTCACCATCTCCTCGAGCTCGGCCAAGGCTCCAAGAGCACCGGCGTCGTCGTCCTCGAGGAACGAATCGGCGGCGGCGGCTGTCGATGCACCCGAGTTCGAGTACGTGTGCGAGGCGTTGCGACCCTTGGTGACGAGGGCGTTGCCGCGCAGCTCGAACTGATCGAGCGTCACGATCTTGACCACGATGCGAGAGCTCTCAATCTCCCACTCGACGCGCTGTTGCTCGAGCTCTTCGTTGTGCTGGATCAAGTCCGGCACCAACGACTCGGGCACCGGTGGGACTGCCTTCACTGCGCTCTCGGGATCGCGGCGTCGATACACCAGCATGTACGCACAGTGCGCACCGCCACCTCCGTACTCACCAGCAAGATCGGTGATGCGACGCGGATGAATGTTCGAGTCGTTGAACTCGAACCACTTGCCATCGAGTCCATAGTCGAATGAGCCGTCGATCGGGAAATCGAACTGAGGCAAATCGGTGGGCTCTGCGACTTCGTGGTTGCCCTCACCGAGGCTACAAGAGCCACCGTGATGCCATTCAATGTTTGAGACAACGATATTGTGGATGGCGTCGCGTGCTTGCGCCGCCACCGCCGCTGCCGCATACGTACAAGTCACGAATGAAGGCGTAGTAGTGACCACCATAGGCACCACCCGAGTGGATTACGACCGACAACAAGTCGTAAATGGCCGATGAAGCGGCATTGACTTGCGGTTGCCACAGCTTGGCTGGTTCGAGTGGCTTCTTGTCGGAGTTGGACGACGAGTCGTCATCGCCATCGTCGTTCGAGGCTGCTTGCTGCTGTTGCTGCTTCTTCTTGTTGTTGTTGCGCTTACCTCGACCTCCTTGGCCACCTTGTTGCTGTTGTTGCTGCTGCTGCTTGCCTCCCTTGTTCTTGCCACGCTTTCCTGTGGTGGCGGGCTCCGAGGGAGCATCGGCAGTGGCAGCAGCGTCAGGAACTGCAGCCGCCTCAGTCGAATTCTCGGTGTGCGCATTCTCGCTGGCCTTGGTGGCAGAGCCGTCATCAACGAACAACGACTCCTGGTTGAGATCGACCTCGGGCTGCTCGGCATCGGCAACTTTGCTCTGCGTTTGGTCCTTGAGCGATCGGTAGTGGGCTGCGCGCAAGTCGCGCTCCTCCTCCTCGCGACGAATGCGCTCCTCGACCTGCTGCTCACAGTACGGCTCCATGTCGAGCACGAGCGGGAAATCGAAGCGTCCATTGAGCTTTGATCGTCGTTGCGTGGTCCAGTTGTAGTCAAAGCGACACAAGTTGAACGTGAGCATGGTCGGCAGATGTCGGAAGCTGTAGCCCATGTGCGCGTCCTGCTTGCCGAGTCCACGCTCGAGACACGTCTCGCATTCGTACTGGTTCCCGTCTGCTCCGAGAGGTTCTCGAGTCGTTAGTGCGCCGCTTGCCACACGGCATATAGTTCGACACAACGCATACCTCGCAAGTGAGTGGGAGCCACAAAGTTCAACAGACTCGCTTGCATATTGCGCAGACCTCGCACTTGCAGTACGGCATCTTGAAAGTGCTCCTCGACCGATCGAGTGGTGCGGCAATTGTGGCACACTACATATCGTGGCATGGCAGCACCCCCCGGGCAACAGTCAATCAGTACACTTGAACGAGGGCGTTTCATCCACATGGACGTGTCGCTCTTGGCGTACCAATGTTGCGCACCAATGTGCCGCGATACAACGAAGGAATGAGATCCTGTCCCGAGGTACCGACCAACGAGCGATGCAACGCATCGAACAGCACACGATTCAGCTCGGTGATGTCGTGCTGCACTCCGACGTCGTTGCCCTTCCAGCCGAAGCTCTTGGTGAGGGCCTGCGTGCTGACCGAGTACTCGTCGACCAACTGCAAGCTCGCAAAGAGCTGCCGCACTCGCAACGGGATGCGCCGGTACTTGATCTTCTTGGGAGGCGCGGTCGTGCTCGAGGTTGCAGTATCGGTCGCCGTGCCATCGGCAGCGGCCTTGGCTTGCTCGCGCTCTTGCTTGCGCTTCAAACGAGCTTCGCGAGCGGCAATCTCCTGAGCCTGCTGCTCCTGCCAATCGTCAGGCAACGGGGTGTCGATCAAGTAATTGAAGAGACTCTCGCGATCGTTGAGATACTTGGTGTCGGATCGCAACGCGAGGTCGATGTGGTACTGCTCGAAGCCGGCCGACTTCATCTCTTCGATCAAGGCCTCGTAGGTCGGGTCGTCCTTGAACTCGTCGGGGAACGGGTCGGGCTCGTCGGCGGCCTCGGCCTCCTGCTGGCGTCGTTGTGCGTCGGCAGCCGCTTCTTGCTGGAGCTTACGCTCGTCGGCCTCGGCTTCCTCGCGCTCCTTTTGTTGTTGCTGCTGCCAGTCGTCGGGAAGCGCATGGTCGATGAGCCAGTTGAAGAGGCCCTCGCGATCGTTGAGGTAGCGCTCGCTGGCTCGGAGCGCGAGGTCGATGTGGTACTGCTCGAAGCCGGCCGACTTCATCTCTTCGATCAAGGGCTCGTACGCGGGATCGTCCTTGAACTCATCCTTCTTCTTCTTGTTGTTGTTGTTGCTGTGCTCGGACGAGGCGCTCTCGAGCTTCTGGAGCCTGGCAGCGGCGGCCTCGGCCTTCTTGCGCGCTTCCTCCTCGGCCTCGGCCTTGTCGAGCTGGCGGAGCTCGTCGGCACCGAGCTCATCATCCGAGAGTGCGTAAAGCTTGGCGCGTAACTCATGGCTCATGTACATGGTCTGCAGCAGCGAATTGAGGTAGCAAGTGGTGCCTTGGTTCAAGAGGCCGACGAAGCCATGGTTGGTAGCGCGCGAGCTCGGAGGTGCAGAACGATATGAAGTGCTCGCTGCTCCTCCGTTGCCATCGTCGTCGCCGTACAAGTCGCCTAACATTGCTGTAGACGGCGACAGGAGGCGAGAGATCGAAGAGAGAGAGAGAGAGAGAGAGAGAGAGAGAGAG
>Ga0209930_1001932_pt1 | contig 27930 bp, 23 predicted proteins | sample ThiBiot_500_biof_2_FD_183948 | JGI IMG/M metagenome (GOLD analysis project Ga0209930, IMG submission 183948) | Wastewater bioreactor microbial communities from Cape Town, South Africa - Thiocy_cont_500_biof (SPAdes) | ecosystem: Engineered > Bioreactor > Thiocyanate-remediating >... | reverse complement strand
CAATAAGAATGACGAAAGAAACGAAAAATGAAGAGAAATAAAAAAAGCTGGTAGAGTTATTAATAGAAAAATATTAATCGCACGAAGAAAAAAAGAAATGTGCGGAATATGGAATGATAATAATCTAACGGGTGCGCCAGGTATAATGAGCCTCTCGGTATTTTCTCAATATCTCGTTCATTTTTCATCAGATTTGACTTTTCTTTTTTTTAATCGATTCCTCGTTTAAATCTCTACAAAATGAATTTATTTTTATTAACGTAAATAGTTTCCATCATTTTGAGAAACACGATACAATCGATTAGTCCAATTGGTGCAACTTTCAACAACAACTGATTCGCGAATCTTTTTCACAGACGACTTTAACTGCTGAATCAGTGTTGCTTTTGATGTCACTTGGCTCCAATTGATAACGTTGACAAGTTCATCCCAAATTGAGTAGTCCAGAGGATTTAAATCTGGACTATTTGGCGGCCAATGATCCTTGTCAATAAATGATGGAAAATGCTGTTGGCACCATTGTTGTGTTAAATGATGTTGGTGCGGTTTGGCGCCATCTTGTTGAAAGGTCCAGTGATCGCCGAAAACTTTATTCCCATAGTTTAAAGCTATAGGAAGTACTTTTTTGATATAACAATCGTGATCAACTGTTCCTTCGTCCAAGATTACTAAGGGTGTAACACCCTTAGAGCAGGCACCAAGCCACACCATTACTTTTTGTGGAAATTTTCGCCTATGATGAATGCCACCTTTTTTATCAGCATCATCACGGTCTACTGCCCACACTCGATCATTTTGAGAGTTATAGACACCATCAATGTCGAAAAACTTCTCGTCCGAAAAAAGGATTTTCAAGGTATCCTCTTTTCTGAAATTTGTTCGAACCCAATTTGCAAATCTTTTCCGCTTGACCTTTTGATCATCGGAAAGTGCTGGTTCGATAACCTTTTTATAGGGATGCAACCCTAAATCGATTTTTAATATTCGCCGAACGCTTGTTGCAGAAATACCGAGCTCCATCGATAGTTTTCGAGCTGATACTCCATTTTTTCGGCGTAAACGGTTTTTTACCTTCATGATGTTTCCTTTGGTTCTGGCAAGACGAGGACCGCTATGTTCAGCACTCAGTTCGATAGTACCCGTTCGGCAGATCATCTGACACCATCTTTTAATTGTCGCTAAACTGACACATCCGTTTAAATCACGACATATTTTTGTTGGACCATCACCATTTTCGTACTTTGAAAGTACAACTTTTTGTAGGTCTTTACTTTTCATCCTTTCGTTAGTTTTATCAGTTAACGGTTTTATTGAAAAAGTGTCAATTCTATACAGTTTTATATAGCGCTTCTTTTAAAAAAAAAATTACTCCAATCGCATCAAATTTAAAAGAGATATCGCTAGTACACTGAGAGGCTCATTATACCTGGCGCACCCGTTATTTCATCAATTTGGCGCGATTCATGTTGGGCAAGGAGACTACAAGAAGGCACTTGAATATTATGAAAAATCAGTTGAAATCAAGAAAAAAACTGTTCCTGAAAATCATCCTTCGTTGGCTGCTTCATACAACAGCATCGGAACTGTGTATAAAAGCATGGGCGAGTACTCGAAAGCACTTGAATATTATGAAAAAGATCTTGAAATATTGAAAAAAAGTCTTCCTGCAAATCATCCAGATTTGGCTACTTCATACAACAACATCGGAAGTGTGTATGACAGTATGGGCGAGTACTCAAAAGCACTTGAATATTATGAAAAATCACTTGAAATCAAGAAAAAAAGTCTTCCTGCAAATCATCCAGATTTGGCTACTTCATACAATAACATCGGATTGGTGTATGATAGGATGGGCGAGTACTTGAAAGCACTTGAATATTATGAAAAATTACTTGAAATATTGAAAAAAAGTCTTCCTGCAAATCATCCTTCGTTGGCTACTTCATACAACAACATCGGATTGGTGTATCAAAGCATGGGCGAGTACTCAAAAGTACTTGAATATTATGAAAAATCACTTGAAATATTGAAAAAAAGTCTTCCTGCAAATCATCCAAATTTGGCTATTTCCTACAACAACATCGGAACTGTGTATAAAAGCATGGGCGAGTACTCGAAAACACTTGAATATTATGAAAAATCACTTGAAATATTGAAAAAAAGTCTTCCTGCAAATCATCCAGATTTGGCTACTCCATACAACAACATCGGAGGTGTGTATAAAAGCATGGGCGCGTACTTGAAAGCACTTGAATATTATGAAAAATCACTTGAAATATTGAAAAAAAGTCTTCCTGCAAATCATCCTTCGTTGGCTACTTCATACAACAACATCGGATTGGTGTATAAAAGCATGGGCGAGTACTTGAAAGCACTTGAATATTATGAAAAATCACTTGAAATCAAGAAAAAAAGTCTTCCTGCAAATCATCCAGATTTGGCTACTTCATACAACAACATCGGATTGGTGTATGACAGCATGGGCGACTACTCGAAAGCACTTGAATATTATGAAAAAGATCTTGAAATATGGAAAAAAAGTCTTCCTGTAAATTATCGGTCGTTGGCTACTTCATACAACAACATCGGAGGTGTGTATAAAAGCATGGGCGAGTACTTGAAAGCACTTGAATATTATGAAAAATCACTTGAAATGTTGAAAAAAAGTCTTCCTGCAAATCATCCAGATTTGGCTACTTCATACAATAACATCGGAGTGGTGTATTACAGCATGGGCGAGTACTCAAAAACACTTCAATATCTTGAACATGCGCTAGATATTCGTCAACGGTCGCTACCATCAAATCACCCAAGTATCAAAAGTGTGAAGCAGAGCATTGAAACAGTAAAGGGAAAACTGAAAGTATAAATTTTTTGTTTTCCAGTGCTTTGTATATTGACTGTAGTATATGTGACTGTGACTTTGTATGGGCATTTTGTCACAGATATCATTATAAATCTAAATAAAGTCAGCAAAAATTCTGCTAGAGGAGAAGAAACGTTTAGTAAATGTCGAATATGTAACGTTGTCTCACAAGGAATTGAAATTTGAGATAACAAAAAAACTGATCTTAGTAAATGTAATAATCGTAAAAATAATTACTACGCTACCTAAAAATCTTTAATGGATATTAAATGCGCTGAGAAAATTGTAAATTTATTATTTACGTTTATATTGAATACAATAGAATGTCTCTATTGTGAATATGAAATCTTTTGAAAAACAGGAAAATCATTCAGAGTTGTTGGAATAGTGTAACGTTCCACCTTGATAGTCTGTTTATTATAATAATGTTGCCACTTAAAATTTCCTTAATCAAATTTTGGTAGACAAACAGTGCGTGATGTTGCTTGATTTGTATAAATAGGCGCAACTAAATAATGAGTTCCAAACAAGAATTGGTCATCAGCTTGATAACTTTCACTCTCATTATAAAAATCATAGAAGATTGATGGTAGAATAGACGTACCATTTTGACTTGAAATGTTCAAATGATATTCAGCATAATTTATGATAAAATGAAGGAATACCGGGATTCAGTTTTTTTAGATTTATTTTCCAACAGGATTTATTTATTGTATCAGGAGTTCGTGGCACCCTCAGTTTTGTTCATTGCCACATTGTCATCTGCACTCTCACTTTGCATTTCGCCTTCACCCACACTGGAGAGAGATGATAGAATTTATTTCGAAATACACAGGGATTTTTAAACAAATCCGAATGAATCTCAGAAGGATAAACCTCGATAACTGCTGTTTTCGATTGCAATAGGGAAAGACACCATCAAATATATGTTATGATTGTTTGAATTATATGAAATAAATGTTTCTTTAATAAATAAAAGTTGAAAAAAAATCAAGTACAAAAATTTCTCTTCAACAGCAACCGACATTCAATCATAAAAAATATAAGAAAATAAAAGTAAAAAATATGTGACAGATTGCTACGATGTAAATCTTTTTTTTGTTGTTTCTTTTAATCCAAAATTGAAGACCAATTTGAAAACATTCAATTATCGTAGAGAATATAGTCAGTGTACATCTTAATTTTTCGATGGACGATCAATACGGACGCCGTGACGGTACAAAACGGTAGCGTATACGACCATTTACGATAAATCACGACTGTTTATGCTCGTGCTAATTTGACTTGAGGAACTAAAAAAAACAAAATAGTCAAATTAATCGTTAGTTCGATGACGAATTTGGTCTATTTGCTTCTTTTTCTTTTGACTTTCTTCTCTTCTTCACATTCTCTTAATCAAATACAAATACGCAGATCTATTAACCTCTCATAATTTTATTACAGTGCTCTGAAATTTCGTCAGTTATGCAGTAAACGCTTCTTACTCGGCTTTTGAAGATTTCGGTGTTTATGTTGTATGATCTTTTTTTGTTTTTAAACGGTGAATAGAACGACGAGGCATTTTAAACTATAATAATCTAAATAGTCAACTGACAAAATGTAAATGCTTTACCTATAACGTTTTTTATGAACTTAGTACAAAGTGTTTTCGAAAAACGAATAATAAGAGAATTAACTTAAGTAGATGTCGGTATAGTTCTTAAAGGTGAGAGAAATTTCGTTTTTTAATTGTGCATTAATCATGCGAAGTTCATATAGAAAAATAAAATGAAACGTAGTTTTATCCTCCACATCCTCCGCATCCACCACATCCACCACTACCACAACTTGCACATCCGCCACCACATGCTGATGTAGGCTTGTTATTTGAATTATATTGATCTTGTTGAGAAAGATGAAGAAGCCGTAGCTGGTTTTCGTTTTCCTCTGAAATTCGAGTTTCATCTCTTTGAACCATTGCACATGAACTATTGAACAGAGATTTCTCCAAGTAATTGCGATCAATATATTTTCCATAATCTGTTTGATAAGTTTGCTTCCATCGATCAGCAGTTTCGCTGTATGCACTTGTTAATTTCGATGATTCAATATCATCGTCATGATTTAGAATAAAACCACATAGAGCTTTTGAAAATTTATGATAGTCAGATGGATGTCTCATATGAGTATGCCAAATTAAGTCAATATCAAATGTTGGCACAATCATTTGATTCTTTTTGGCCAATTTAATAAACGAAACATATGTTTGAATGAGATTTTCAAATGTTAATTCATCGAGTCGGCGCAATTTGTAAGAAAACAAAGCATGTTTTTGAAAGTTTTCTAAAAATTTTTTTTGCCGAATAATTGCACTTGATAAATCGATTGATGGAGAAAATAATGAATCTTTACGTTCTAATGAATAATAATTCACTGATGGATTGTATGTTACTTTATTTTTCGATATAAAATTGAAAGCTTGTTTATCTACAAGACCATCTCGAAGTTGATTCTTGCAATCATTTAGATAATCAATCGGATGAAGACGATGAACATGCCAAATCCATTCGATTTCCCATGGAAGCGTTTCCTGTACTCTCTGCTTTCTCATTTGACCACTTGCCATTCGTTGACAATAATCTTGAATTAATCGATCTAGCTCAACGCCTTGCACGCATACTTTTGGATTTTGAATCACTTTTCGAAGCAAGAAAATATGTTCAACAAGTGCATGATAGGCTATTTCAAATATTTGTTTATCATGTGTATGAATTATGGCTTCATGATGCCTAATCAGAGCGAAAGACACACTCGCTCCCATTTGTTCGACGAAATTTTGTTTTATGATTCTACATATTTTCCTTTGGAAGTTTTTTTTTTACTTCCTATGACGCATGTTTTATTATTCATACATATGCTGATGACGAAATAATATGAAAACAACAAGAAAGGTAAATAAGAGGCGTCATAAGATGAGCCCAAAAAGGCAAGCTATTGCTATTTGTTTAAATAACATATACGCATGTTTTTTGCTCTATACAAACACAATCTCTACAATGAATCAATTTTTTGATTTCAAAGGTAAAAATAAATATTTTGACAATTAATTTCAAATATTCGAATGATTTGTACAAGTTCATTTTCGCTCAACAATATCAATGGATCAGAATTTGAAAGGAGATTTAAACGAAAAATTCGTTTTGAAAATATTCCACAGATCTGCTGATTAGTCCATTTTTTTAGTTAACTCTCTCAGAAGACTTTTGTCTATAAACAACGAAAGAACTACGTGTTTTCAATATTTTGCAATTCAATGCCGTTGCTTTACCTCATCTTGCTATTATTCTTGAATTAAATCAAACAACAAATACATTATCATTTGTTTCAATAATCAAATTTCCTGGTGGTATGTCAAAATTTTCAATTCGATACGATCCTGTAACTCAAACTCATGATTATGGTCAACGAAATATTCTAAGTCTATCCTATTCGAAAGATTTAGTTAATTGGACTATTGGCATAGATCGTCTTTTATATGATGATACTGGTCTCGAATTTAATGATAGTCTTCGTTATACTGGTTTTCATTATGTTGATTGGCAATTTGACCAAGTCTCATCGAATGAATCCAGTTGTATTGAATGGAATTGTAATGGCGGATCGGATATTATCTATTTAATTCGTACATCTTATCGTGGTGCGAATACCTATCATAATTCAAATCGTATTACATATAAAATTTTGAAAGATTTTCGAAATTTATATTTGAGAAATAAAATCAAATGAAAAATTATCGTTGAGATCGATTTTAATATTCAGTGGTTGTATAGTCTTTTGACTTTAATTTGTCATTGGTTATTACTGCTCTAAGGTTTGAAATTTTGTTTCATACGCAAAAAAATTATTTCAAGTAGGCGGATACACGTTGAATGTCTTCTTTAACGTCAAGTACATTTGGACGTTGCGAAGAAAATACATGTTGATAGATATTCAATGCCTTTTCAAATAGCTCTAATGCTTCTTTCCATTCACGTTTTTTTTCATGTATCAACGCAATATTTCTATAACTCATGGCAATATTAGGATGATCTCCAGGAAGTGATTTTAAACGTATTTGGAGTGACTGTTGATAATGTTCCACTGCAAGAGCATACTTATTCAGATTATAATAAACAAGACCAATATTATTGTTAGAACTAGCAATATTTGGATGATTCGAAGGTAAATGTTGTTGGTAAATAGCTAATGATTTTTTGTAAAAATCCAACGCTTCTGTGTATTTTTTCTGGTCATCATATACCAGACCAATGTTATTGTAGAACCAAGCCATATTTGGATGATCTTGATCATTTGCATTTCGAAATAATTCTATCGCTTTATTATAATTCTCTAATGCTCTCTCCAATTCACACTTGCGACGATAATTTTCACCTATCCAATTATATAAATTACCAATGTCTCTATAATTGGATGATCCTTTTTGTTCCTGAATCACCAGTGATTTTTGAAACCATTCAAGACTAGAGTCATAGTTAGCTTTATCATGAGTCACTATGCCAAGATCCCAATATAAATTACTAAGTGAAGGATCATTTGATGGTAACTCTGCCAACAATCGATGATAAATCTTCTCTGCCAAATTATATTTACCCATTTGACGCAAAACTTTACCAAACGAACGAAGATTAACTTCTTCATTCTCATCACCAAATTCCTTTTTCATATAATCGAATAATTCCTTCAAATCATGTTCATCATCACCACATAGTTCCATATGAATCATTACAATTTCTTCATTTTTCGTTTCTTCAATTTTAATCAATCGAAAAATACATCCAATCATAAATAATACTTCAGATTCATTGCTATAAGCACTCAACGAACTGATATCAGCAAATGGTTTTGATTTTACTAGTCGAGGATCGGCATCAATAATAAATAGTACACGACATAAGTCACTTGTAGTTTTACTACGATTTAAGAAACTTAATGCTTTCTGACGATTGGTACTCGTTGAAAAAAAGGAATTTATCGAAATGAGATTATCAATCGATTGTCGAAGAGTATTGAGTTCATCAGTCGATATAACCTGACCACGATAAACACAAATCGGCGATTGCTGTTGATATTGTTTTAGTTGTTGATATATATCACCAATAACAAAGCGAAATAAAAATAAAAGATCAATATTTTGTACTCGCAACGCTTTGTTCAACATTCGATGTAGAAATGAGTTGCGAGTATACCACCAAACTGCTTTATCTGCTCGATAATCTTTTTCAAATTCACGGACGAATATTAATTCCTTATTATTGGTTTGATATTCTTTCTCACACAATTGAATTAATTGTTGTTTATCATTTTCGATCGATTTCATTCGAATAAGAACATCAATTAAGAGAAGAGAGTGAATAAAATTACCATTCAATTCAGTAGTCGATTGATCTGCCTTGTTGGTACCCTTAAATATAACTATTGATAATGGTTCTGCAATTTTAGCTTGACTTTTTTGATCTTCTTTAATAACATGAATGAGATCTTTTAATTTAACAATAACACTTTTAATTTTAATCAAATCTTTTGCCCATTGTTCATTCGCTTCCTTGTCCATACAATAGACATAAATCGATGAAATTTGTTGAAGATGATGTATTTGAGGAACTAATTGTTGACCACATCGACCACTCACTATAAGAACCAATCGATCTTGTGGTGAAAGTGAAAGAATCCTCTGATAACATTCATCTTGATCATCGAATGTTTTCAAATGATTACTAATTTCTCGAAGTTTTAATTGAGTCAGTCGATTATCTTCGATTGCATTGACTTGTGCATCAAGCGAAAAAATTGAAAATGTTTCAAGATTATCATCAAATATTTGTGACGATTTACTGTTTAAACCAGCCATAGTTATATATGCTTATATAGAACACGTAGAATGATTTTTTTTGGGTAGAAAAAGCAATATGTAATTCGTTTTATTGATTCTTTTTCTTCAATATTTTTTTCTTTATCTCGCCTTAGTATCTAAGTCTATGGGAGAACGAAAAAAGATGAACTTTGCTATCTACGTGCTGCGAATATTCAGTAGTGATCATAACAGACAAAGTTTATTGCTTTAATATTTCCATTGATTTGTAACTCGATTTAACGATAGGAAAAGTTCATCGATTCTCTTCGACAAAAGATCAAATGAATTTAAATATTCAGTTCGATTGATTTCTTCATCGTAATCATCGTTATTTTTCCAGCCCAACCATTGTCGAAATCTTTTCCATATAAATGAATAAATTTCATCAGCGGTATTTTTTTGTTTTTCTCTTGCTCTTGCTTGTCGAAAACTACTATTGATAATACTTAAAAACGTACTTAAATAAACGAAAACAACAATGAAAATAAATAGAGTAAATGTAAACGGGCCAAGAAAAGGTGCTGCATCAATTAATTGATACGCATCGAATTTCATTAGAATCATTTCGACTAACATTCCAGCAGTTTGAAATAGACTCGATGCCGAGAGAAATTTCGATGAAAATAAAAAATAAAATAAACATAGAAAAGCAACGAACATAATCGAAAACAGGAAACTAAAACCAACTAAATATTTAGCAGAAATTCGAAGTGTTGAACTGAATAAATAAATACGAGCATTATAACGAAAGAAATGAATTAATTTTATCGTTCCAAAGAAACAACAGAAAGCATACATGAATGTTAAAAATTCATTTAAATAAGTTAAATATTGTAAATTAATAAAAACATATCCATTGGTTTCAGAAAATAAGTGACTAATACGAGAACATTCTCTGTATTGACAAATGTAAAGAGCAATGCCTATCCATGAACAGACGATTAAACCCAATTGAATCAAAGACCAGAATTGTTGAAATCGAAATAATAATCGAATTTCAATGAACATAAAATAAACGATTAAGATCACGTAAAAAATCGTACAAATCAATTGAGAAATCGATGTTATGAATAGATCAACATTGATCGGTTCGATTCGAATTTGACTTTCCAGTCCACCTGTAGACAAAAATTCTGTTAATAAAGTAACACTTGTAAACAATTGAACATTTGGATTGTAGAGACTCAATTGAATGATGACTGCTCGTGTTTGACTATCGATCCATTCGAGTTTATGCAATTTCGAGAGATTACCTCGAAGGTCAGACAATCGACCACGAAATTCATAAACATAACCACCACCTGGATACGTTCCGTGATTGCCAACAATTGTATAACTATCTAATTCCTTGTCGGTTTGATATTTCCATCCGAATTTCAATAAATCGGTTTCTTGATTTGACGAATGAAAATCATCTTTACATGTCGAATTCAACTTTTGGTACAAACATAAACTCGATTTCACTCTCAATTGTCTCATAATTGCCCAGCCAATCAATCGATTTGTTTTGTCATTAATATAACCACTTAAATTCCTCGGTGGATTTCCATTGTACCAATCTTGAGCCCGAAGATTGACGACGAAACGTGTCTCTAACCAATTCCAATAATTATCGATCGTAGAGATTTGTTTCAATTGAAAATAATTTCTTAAATGTTGAACTTGAAATGTTGGATTGACTGTTCGATTTGAATAAGTTATCACGAAAAGTAAGCAAAGAAAAACGAGATAGATGAATAGTTCATGAAGAAATGACCACATTTGAATTTCTTTCAATCGTAGATTTCGAGCGTAGACAAGTTCATTTTCAGTCAGACGATTCGATTGAATGATTGGCTCGTAAATCGAATAGGATTTGTTGTTTTCTGTTTTTATATCCACATCGAATTCAACGAGATCATCATTGGATTTACGACAGAAACAAGCAAAGAATACGGCTAAAGACAAGATTTTAATTGGTTGAGTTAGAAGAATTGATGAGAAAAATCCAGTTAAAATCGATGTTAACCATTGTTGACTTTTAACATCACCGAATTCAATTCCACGTGCAATGATAAAGAAAATCGAAAGACTTGCTAATATCAAACTTAAACCATAACCTATAAATACAAACCACCAGGGAAATGTGAATTTCTTCTTAACGAGCGATTTTCGTGGTCGAAGACGACGAAATAATTGAACTAAGAAAAGACTTGGAACTAGAGCGAATATTTCGACAATAATACCGATTGAAATCTGTTCTCGTGAAATATAAAGTGGACCCAATCTTAAAATATTCGTCGAATTATTGATTTGAGCTTGATTGGACAGATCATAGTACATAATATTCAAAAACATCGAAAGAAAGAATAAAACAAAACAACAAGTACATCGTTGAACACGTGTAAATGGATTTGCAGGTGGCCGAGAGAAGATTGAAAACCAAAGATGACCGTCGGACACATTTTGATAGGCTTGTTTGGATAATAAATAAGAAAATTGACTTCGTTCAATTGAACTTGCTAATGGTAGAACACGTTCGATTCGTCCGTCGTCTTTATCAACTGCAAACCATTTTTGACAGATAAAATACGAGATTTCGTTCGTTTGCAGATCTTTGACAATGACGTATTTCAAAAACCATGATGCTGCCGAACCTTTGCCACTGTTATCATGCCAAATATGAAGATAATTCAACGGTCCGAGACATTTCGGAACCGACATGAGAAAAACATCGACACCACCATTCTGAAAAATCTTTCGTTTCGAATCAGACAAATGTCGTATTCGTGTTTGATCATGATCACCGGATAGAACAAATTGAACATGAGAATCTGTCGATGAATCCTTTCGATGACCAGTTAAAACAACAATTTGATAGACATATTCATCTGATAATTGATTATCAGCTAAATGAGTTATGCCGAATTTACTCAAATCTTTTCGATCTTGAAAACGAGCGTAAACTAATAGAATAAAATAGATAACAACGACACAGATAATCGTTAGATAAATTGTTTTATTCTGCATAAAATCTGCATTGGCAAAAATATATTCCCAATTCATAGGCTCGGGCAGAACGACAAATCCACCAGCAAATGTAGTTAAATGAGTTGAAAAACATTGTGTTTGTTCGTAATTTGTCAAAGGTCCAATTCGTAATCCATCGGCATTCCATTGATTCGTATTTCTATCGAGATAAACGCAACATGCCGAATAGATTCTCAATTTATAATTCGATGTAAAATGAAATCTTTCCGTTGTCGAATTCAATTCTCGTAAACCGAAGACTAACGAATGATGATTTCGAGTCTGTTGATTATCGAGAAAATAAGTGTAATTCGAAGGACGAAGAATTGTCCAACCATCGGTTTGATTCATTTGTGGAATTCCATCGAATTTATAGATTAATAAATACGAGAGATTTGCATTCAATGGATCGATTTCGATATGTACTGAAGCTGAAAGTCGATTGGTTAGATTAACATAATGCAAATGAAATGATTGTTGATGAGGAGTTGAATTCAATGATGTGACATTTTGAAGTGCCATCGGTGGGACGATTAAATTCGGATCACGTGGAATGATGATTTCTATTGGATTTGAATCATTTGCTCGAATAGGTATTTCATTTCCATTGTGATCAAAAACTGAAAGTGAAACTGTTCTCGAAAGATCCGTATTTGTCCAGAGTTTAGAATCGACAAATTGTGCTAATGGTTGCATGATTGATTGAAGCGAAACTGTTGTTTGATCAGTGACATTGGTTTGAATAGTTGATGGCAAAAGAATTTGAGCTTGACCAACTTGTTTGACTTGTTTATTTGCTAGTGATGAAATCGATTGAGTTTCCAAGGACATGAATGATTCTGACGTGTTAATCGTTAGATTTTGTCCAATGTTCAAATGAATGTTTAATATCGAAGTTAATTTCGAAACGATCGAATTGACTTGATTGCTGATCTGTTGAGCTGTTTGTTTTTGATAGTATGCATTTCCATTGACAATTAAATCTACGTATACATCGAATTCAATGAAATTATGAGAAAATGAATAATGTATTACTCAATTTTGACCATTCAGATTCGAGATCCGTATCATAATCATCTGGAAATGCTGTTCCACGTGATGCATCGACCTTTAAAATTTTTGTACGTTTCTGCAATGGACCATTGACTGCCTATAGAACATATACGTTAATTCATATTCGAACATCTCGTCGTACAAGTGAAATCTTACTGTTAGAATATTAGTTGCACATTGAATGAGTGAAGTAGCAATCGTTTGAACATCTTCATAGGATATTTTCGAAGATATCGAATAGAGAGCAAGCGTTAATCGATAGCATTTATCCGATATCAATATTAACGATTGTCGTGTTAATTGATTTGTTGTTTGAGTTAGTTGTGCTAATGTTGATGATTGTAATTTGATACTATTCGATGTGGTTAATATTGGAAGATTAGTGAGAAATGGAATGAGATATTCTCGAGTATTAGCAAGAGAATTTAATTCATTTTCGAAATCAATCATTGCTGATTGGTTATTTGTTTGTGATGATGATGATGATACTTGACGTTGACTAGCCAACGATGAAATGGAAATACTTGCAGCTGAAATACCGTTTGAAATCGTTCGATTGATATTTTTCTCGCTGATTTGATTGACTTGTTGTGAAATGGAAGAAAGAACTTGACCAATTGTATTCTGATTTGCGAATGATAATAATTCGATAATAGGATTTGTTTTCGTTTGATTTTGAATTAAATTCGTAATATCGGTTAAATCAGATCGGATCAAAATCGATGAAAGATTGTAATCTACGCTACAGTCCATTTGATCTCGAATCGAAACTATTAAATTTAACATTGATGTTTGTTCATCACCGGATGGTAGCCGAACTTCATAGTCCGAAACTGGTGAAGATCCAATGAATAGTTTTTTCGATCGATCTGTTGTCCAAACGTGAGTTGAATAATCTTTGATTCCATCTTCATCAAACCAATTCGGACAGGAAATAGTAAATACCGTGTTTGTTGTTCCATTTAATGGCGAAATCGAACAAGAACCATTTTGTGGCGGTTGATTTATGATGAAATTCAATGCACTTGCACTGCTTTCAGTGGGAAATGAATAGATCACTTCGAATTTCCAACGTTGAATCGATGGATTCGAAAGAAATAATTGATTTGTTGCTGTAAAATTACTTGTTGTTCGACCGAAAAACCAAAGATTTGTCAAATTCGTTTGATTGAATAGAGTCCATTGAGAAGAATTCATTTCTCCTGAGTAAACATTCCAAATTATATGTTCAATTCGTGAATAGTTTCCAATAGGAATCGAAAAAAGAGCAACTTGAGTCGTTGGATTGACGAATTGATATTCTAAATTCGGCACACACATTGTCCAAATCACACAGCCAATAGCAATCAGTTGTGGATGAGTATCTTCAACTTTAACGAGAACGTAACCAGTTCCTTGTCGAGATGAATTTCGAATATTTGTCATTTCAACCATGAATTGATAGGTTCGATTGAATTGAAGTGATTTACTATGAATAGTTATCGAAGAATTTTGTGGATTTTCGTAGGACCATCCAGTTCGATTCGATAAACACGAAGGATTCGATGAATCATTGGCTGAATCATCGATAGTTAATAACGAACCTTTTAAATTCGGAAACATGAACGAAGGATAAATTCGACAATAGTATTTATAACGCCATTCCTAAAATATAAAACATTATATAGGAAATTGCCGTTTTTAACGCGACAAATTCAAACTTACCGAACTATTGAAAGTATTTTCATCTTGATCAATAGAATATTCTCCTGGATTTAGTTTTAAATCTTGTTCATATCCACTTGTAATCATTGATGTTCCTAATTGAACAAGATTTGCTGTCAATGCCGATGGAGCTATACGTACAAAGACAGATTTCGATATTATTCGATCAAAAGAACTATGTATCGTTGTTTGAAGTTCTAATTCATAGACTCCATAGGAGAGTATTCGTGCTGGAATATACAATTCATTGAATGTTGTCAAAACAGATTGATCTAATTGAGTTATGTTTGAACCGATTTTGATCACCCATTGATATGTTAATGATATTGATTGATTACATTCAATGTTAATCAATGATATGATATAAAAATCTTGACTACGACGAAATTGTACGGGATTTGATGGAGTTGATCCACTTGGAATCAATGTTATCATTAAGGTAGAACAGACTGAAAATACGGATAAATTATAATCAAGTTTATCTACTTTAAAATATACGTATACCTTCTTGTACTTGTACTTGTGTTGTCATGGAGGCAATTGTAGTTTCATCTAAAATACGTAGATTGACAATGTTGAAAATAGTATTTAAATTCTGATGTTTACCATAACATGAATTTGATAAATAAGCAAATTTCTGGATTCTATTATTGAATCCATCAAGAACAAATAAATTACCCAAACTATCAAAAGCTATACTTCTTGGAAAATACAACCGATTGGATGTGGAACCGGCTGAATTCGAACATCCGACAATACATCGAAAGCCATATGATCCGGAACCAATGATACGATGATTATTGCGATCCACTATAAAAAGATACTTATCATCATCTAAAATAATAGAGACAGGGCCATACAACTGAATTGTTGTATTTATTGTTTCTCCATTTGATTGTCCTAATCGAAATAATTGAATTCGATCATTCCCCATGTCTGCCACATATAAATCAAAATTCGTATCAACAAATATTCCACTTGGAGTATTCAGCATAGTTGCAGTCGACCCAGCAGTACCAGTGCCAGCAACGGCACTTGCGATTGTTGAATTATCACCTAACCATTTCTTGAATACTCGATGAGTGTTTTCAGCAGAACAATAGAGAGTCTCACTAATATCGATAAAAACTCCGAAACAACTTACAGGAACAGACATAACTGAAGTGCTCTGATTCGAGTTTCCTATGTATTTATCGACTCGCTGATAAACTTCACCATTATCAACATAAATATCACCATTTATTGTAACGAAAAGAGACCTCGGTACAGTTAGATTACCGCCGAGTGTTACAACCGGATTAGTACTATCATTAAACCAAATCAAAATTCGACCTCGTTCACGATTGGTAGCATAGATTGTGTTATTGATACTGATGAATATTCCAAAAGGTGTTATTCCGAGTGTATCATTTTGCGCAAAAGTTATTCCATTAGAATCCCAAGTTCTATTTGCACAAAATTTCGGTTGATTGTATGATAGACTTTGAGTATTGTTTAAACGAAGATATTTTTGAATACGATTATTAAATCGGTCTACAACGTAGATATTTCCATAACTATCGAAAGCCATACTTGAGGGTGCATTTAGCATATTCGATGCTGAACCACTTAATTCAGTACATCCAACAATACATCGAAAACCATTTGGTCCTGAACCAATAATTCGATGATTTCCTGTATCCACGATAAATAAATATTTATCAGCATCAAGAATAACTCCCATTGGTATGTTTAATGAAATCGTAACATTGATTGATCCACTTCCTGCTACAGTTATTCCATTACGAGAGCCTGATCGAAAAAGTTGAATGCGATTATTGCCTGTATCAGCCACATATAAATCAAAATTAACATCGACAAATATTCCATGAGGACTATTGAGTGTAGTCGTAATGTTTCCGCTACAACCTGTACCAGCAATTATTGTCAACACATATGACATACTGATTAATGATTTGCTCATAATTGTGTGACCATCACGCGAAGAAAAGTATAAGGTGTTATTGATATCAATAAACAAACCGTACGATGCTTTGCCAATATAAACAGCAATTTCATTATTGTTTGTGTTTGTATAGTATTTCCATTTATTTACGTGACATGATAACACTGTATTGATTGTGTAAATGTCATTATTGCTCGTAACGAAAATTGCCGATTGCATCCAAGGAGTGGTATTAATTATTGTTGTTGGATTGATAGAATTTCTTGTCCAAATTTTAATAACATTAATAAATTGACTCGGGACATAGACAGTGTCATTTTTGTCAATAAAAATACCAAAAGGATACATGCCAATTGTATTGCTATCAGCAAATGTAATTCCGTTAGGATTCCAAACAGTAAGCGCATCGAATTTCGGTTGATTGTACGAAACATCTATAATATTTTATTATATTTTATATTTATTATGCGAAAAAATATGGTATACCGTTCGAAGTATTGGTAATTGCTAAATTGGTGAAATTCATTGATGAATTGATTACTAAAATAATAAAATCATATTAACAATGAGAAAAGACGAAGATAACTTACCATTGTTAGAGTTTGGTGTTATAGTTTCATCTAAGAAGGTATTACGGATCTATATCTAACTTTTTTTCTACGAAACTTACTACAAGAGTTTGATATTAATGTGAATTTTTGTATTCGATCAAGAACCAGATCTATAACAAAGAGATTTCCAGAACGGTCGACACTGAGAGATTGTGGACCATAGAGTCGATAGGGTGCTGGAACGTATTGTCCACCACATCCAACGATACATCGAAAACCATATTGATTGCTCCCGACTACCCGTTGATTCCCCGAATCAACAATGAATAAATATTTATTTCGATCCAAAATAACTGCTGTTGGTCTATCCAAATCAATTGTTGGAAATAATGCTGTATTTCCTGCTACGGTTATTCCATTAAATTGATTCAATTTGAAAAGTTGAATTCTATCATTGAAACAGTCTGCTATATATAAATCAAAATTTGTATCAACAACAATTCCATTAGGACTCGACAACATGTATGAAGTTGAACCGTTAATACCAATACCAGCAATAACTTGGACTGGATCTAATTCGTTTTTCAATGATCTTCTGGTGACTTGATGTGCAGAAGCGATTGAACAATATATATTATCATCAATATCAATAAAAATATCATAACATGCTGAGCACGTTTCGAAAACTAAATTGTCGTTTGAGAAATTTGATGATATTCGACCTATTCCATATTTTGAGTTTAGTGTAAAACTGTAATATATATTATTATCTTCTGTGACAAAGACACTTGATATATCAGTTGAATTAACTGTAATAATTTTGATTGGTACTAAATATGGGGTAGTAACAATTATTAGATTGGTACTTCGATTAGGTATATAAATGGTGTTGTTTGTTGTGATGAATATATCTTGAGGCTTTGTACCAGTGATACCAGCACCAGCAAAAGGAGTTGCCAGTTGTTCCCATGATGCATTTGGACAAAATATCGGTTGATTTTGACCGGATATTTTATTGAAGAATGTCAAGAAAAAACACAGATTGATCAAATCAATGTATTTCATTATGTTTGAAATAATCAAAGAAGAATCGATATTCTATTGGAATATATATATACTTTTTATTTATTTTGAATTTCGGTCTCGTCGAAAGTTTTCTCTCATTAATAAAGATAATAGAAAATGTCATTTTATTTACAAGAAAACAAACGGACAACTCCGAAATTATAATATAATATTTGATGTTTGTCTTTGAAGATTTTCTGTTGTTTTGTTAACAATATAAATAAATTTTTGAATAACAGGTCGATGTTTTATTTTACTCTTCACTGTCGGTTTTGTTTTTGCTAAGTCAATATCAAAACAATATTTGAGAACATCCATAATCACTATGTACGCGGCAGTACTGATCAAAAAGATGATAACGATATATGAAATCGATTTCGCAGCAGTCCGAAGAATAACTGTTCTAGTCGCATCTTTTTCACAAAATTGACCCAAATAACTATCGCCAAGACATTCACATGTAAAATTCAAATATGCTAATCGACATACACCATCATTTTGACAACTATCATCTTTACAATAATCAATCATCGTTCGGCAATTGATACCAGTGTATCCTGATTGACATAAACATTCGAATGTTATGTTTGATGTTTCAGTGCAAATACCATTATTCCAACATCTTGAAGGTTTACAAGGTCGTTGATCATTTTGACAATTCGTGCCATTAAAACCATCTTTACATTGGCAAATATAACCATACGCATACGAAATATTATTAAAACAAGTTCCTTGATTTCGACAAGGGATTAGCATATCGCAATTAGTTTGAACGTTTGTTGACTGTTGTGTGGTAATTTCATCTAAATAAAATAGTTTTTTTTTTTAAATATTTTCTCAATTTATTGATGAATTGCTTACAGCATGATGATGGCATAAAAAGAAATTTTTGAATTCTACTATTGTCTGCATCGACAACAAACAAATTACCGAAACTATCAAACGCTATCGTTCTTGGATTAGAAAATTGATTGGATGCGGAACCGGCTGAATTCGAACATCCAACGATACATCGAAAACCATTTGATCCTGAACCAATAATTCGATGATTTCCTGTATCCACGATAAATAAATATTTATCAGCATCAAGAATAACTCCCATTGGTATGTTTAATGAAATCGTAACATTGATTGATCCATTTCCTGCTACAGTCGTTCCATTACGAGAGCCTGAGCGAAAAAGTTGAATGCGATTATTGCTCGTATCAGTGACATATAAATCAAAGTTATCATCAACAAATATTCCATGAGGACGATTGAGTGTAGTCAAAGTGTTTCCAATACAACCTGTACCAGCAACTATTGTCAATGCATTTGACAGTGTTGTCAACGGTCTTGACATAACTTTGTGTTCATTTCTAATAGAAAAGTAAATCGTATTATTAAGGTCAACGAATAAACCATAGCATCTTCCATCTGCATATGCAACGATCGAACTAATGTTTGTGTTCAATGTCCATTGACGAATTCGGAGTTGTTGTATTGCTTCACCCGTGTATATATCACCATTACTGGTAACAAAAATTGAATCGAAATGCATTGAATTGGTATATATGATATTCGTTGGATTCGAGCTGCTATTGGCCCATATTTGAATACGATCTATAGATTGACCAGGAACATAAACAGTATTATTTTTATCAATAAAAATACTAAGAGAAAACGTGCCAATTGTATTGTTATCAGCAAATGTAATTCCATTAGGATTCCAAACAGTAAATGGATCAAATTTCGGTAGATTATACGAAATATCTATACGAAAGAAATTATTCAAAGTACGTACATAAAGTCAAAAACGAAATTTACGGTTCGAAGTATTCACAGAGACAAAATTGTAAATATTGATTGATGAATTGGCTGCTAAAATATTTAAATAGTAGATAAAGCAAATAGAGCAGAAAATAACGATATGATTTACCATTGTTAGTATTGATTGGTATTGTTTCATTGAACTTACTGCAAGAATTTGTCATCAAGCTGAATTTTTGTATGCGATAGTTGAATTCATCTGCAACGAATATATTTCCAAAACTATCGAAACTAAGAGATCGTGGATAATTTAATTGATTTGCTGCTGAACCCCGCGTTTCATTGCATCCAACTATGCATCGATATCCATATTGATTATTTCCAACTATACGACTGTTTCCATAGTCCGCAATGAATAGATATTTATTTCGATCCAAAATAACTGCTGTTGGTCTGTTCAAAGTAATTGTTGGAGTTAATGATGCAGTTCCTGCTGTTGTTATACCATTTAGTTGACCTAATGGAAAAAGTTGAATTCTGTCGTTAAGACAATCGGCGACATATAAATCGAAATTAGTATCAACAAAAATTCCGTTAGGATTGTTTAGTGTGGTTGAGCTTGAACCCGCAGAACCAGTGCCAGCAATAGTAACACTTATATTCGAAGTAGGATCGCAATCCAAAGATTTCTTAATAACCCGATGTGTAAGCACCAATGAACAATAAATATTATCAAGAATATCGATAAAAATCCCATAACATTCCGAATTTGTTTTCACAACTAAAACTTCAGTCGAAAAATTCAACGATAGTTTGCTTATTCCTTGACTGGTATTCGAAACAAATCCATAGTACATCTCATTATTTTTTGTGACGAAAATGCTTCTTGTATAACTTGAATTAAATAGAATAGGAATTGTCAACGTTACGTTGGAGTCAGGCCAAATGTATATGGTATAGTTATTATCTCCTGTGTTTGTGCTTGCATAAACACTATTCATTGTTGTAATAAATATTCCGAATGGAGTTCCATTGATGAAAGGTGAATTAGCAAAGGTGAAGGCATATGGATTCCATGATGCATTCGGACAAAATATCGGTTGATTATACGATAAATCGAAAAACGAATCTCGTATTTGCTCATTTGTTGTTTTCTTGATGAACATCAGAAAGAGATAAATTTTAATAAAGGTCTTGAAGTACATTTTGAAGTAAATGAATGTGAAAAGAATTTTTTTAATTTCTTTTTCTCACACAATCGTGATCGGAAGTTATTGTTCATTTTTTATTCAGAAAGAAAAACGACCGTTGAGATCGATTCTAATCAATATTTACTCATTCAATTCTAATATTCAGCGATTGCAGTGTTTTAACTTAAAATACTTGTCATTTTCGCTTGGTTAATAGAAATAAAAATGAAACAACAGTGATTTTTTTGTACTCGTAATGCTTTTTTTTTGTTCGCTTGATAATCTTTTTCAAATTCACGGACGAATATTAATTCAGCATTATTGGTTTGATATTCTTTCTCATACAATTGAGTCAATTGTTGTTTATCACTTTCGATCGATTTCATTCGAATAAGAACATCAATTAAGAGAAGAGAATGAACAAAATTACCGTTCAATCCAGTAGTCGATTATCTTCGGTTGCATTGACTTGTGCATCAAGCCAAAAAATTGAAAATGTTTCAAGATTATCATTAGATATTTCTAACGATTTACTGTTTACATCAGCCATAGTTATATATGCTTATTATTTTGAAGAACAACAACTATGTTTAAAAAACGATTGCGTGTAATTTATCCTCGCATTTCTATGAGTAAAAACAAAGGGAGAAACAACTGATGTCGATCATTACGAACTCAAGAAGGTTGTTACCCAATTTATATATTCATAATAGACGACGGTAGAGAAATTTACTCTCGAGATCGAGTATGTCTTTATTTTTTAACGTATGCAATCGACTGGAAAAAAAATATACACATTTACAATCCATGAAACATTTTTAAAATCACACAAGACAGTATCTAATGCGTCTCATTATAGATTCATTATTTAAGTGTTAAGACACAACAATTGCCCGCTGCGATTTGATTGTTATTTTCTTTATTCTTGAGATATGTAACAAGTTTCAAATTCGACCGTCCACATAGACATTTCTCACGTCGTTCACTCATTTCAACTTGTTTGATGATTATCCATTCCTTTCGTATTAATGACCATGTATGACCGACACTTAATTTTGCTATTCTCGATCGAAATCGTTCTCCAGTTTTATTGATTGATGATAGTACATTTTCAGTTTTCTTTGCTCCTGATGATCCATGAAAACGCGCATGAATGGCTCCCGATTGTTTATAGACTCTTTTCATTAACTTCGTTAATTTAAGTGACATATCTATATATCATTTACGCTCAAATGATCTTTCTTAGTCTACGATCTATAGAACAGTCGAGAAAATACCCAATTTTCAGAGGTCAAACATCCAACACGTTAACGAAAAGAAAACGAGTTGGTTCCGTTCTGTTCATCGAAAGAAGACGGACAGAACGCAAGAGTAATTCGTATGATAAGGATAATTGCTTATCTGATCTTGTCATGGATAACAGATGACTTGTATAACAAAAGAATTGATGAATTCAAGACGTTTGTAATTTGTTTAGAAAAGAGTGTCAATATACAGTAGTGTATCTGTTCATTGTCATGTGTACAAATTCATTGTTTAAATAAAAAACAACAATTATAACGTTCTCCTCGTTCACGAAATGGACAAACAATATAATAAAAAGCTAAAATAAGTCCACCGATACCCAACCAATGACAAACTGTTCGTGTCGTTGGAAGATAATCTGGATTTTGACTCATAAAAATGAAAACCCATGTCAAAATAATAAAATCAGGAATTAGCAAAGCAATATTTCGTCTCATTAAATCGACATTTAATTCTTTGACAGCAAGAAAAATATGAATCGAGCAAATAATCGAAATTAAATAAATGAACCATGGTGAAATATGTGTTTCACTTTTTTTTGCTATTAAACATCGATAAAAGACATAATTTGCAAATAATTCTGTGATCGAAAAGAACAATTGTGATGGTAACATACGATAATAATCATGATCGTTTAAATAATTAACTAAATTCCATGTTCCATAGAAATTCGAATAGATAGTTGTTAGAAGAAGAAATAAAATCCATTGTCGATGTTTCATTAATTGAATAAGAAACAGTCGAAGAAGTTCAGCATAGAATAGAAATAGACCAACTAGAATGATTGTTTGAAATTCATAATTAACATAGAATGTTTTATAGCCACCACGTGGATGAATACCACGATAGAAACCATCCCAACAATCACATGTACATGTCGTACGATTGACAGGTGATAATTAAAGTTGTTATCGTTGTTGACCAACAATAGTTTAATATCGTTTGAAACGAAACAAACGATAGGTCCTCTTGTAAGTTCAATAATGGCATACTGTTTCAAGTTTTGTATGAAAATGTTTTACATGTAAAAAAAATGAGGTTTATCATGATATTCATTCTCTTCTCTTTGAGAACAGACGGTACATTTTATGATTTTTTTTCATTTATTCATCGAACTTGTGTAAAAAGAAAAAAAAAGACAGGAAGTATCTAATCAAATATTAGAAAAACAAAGAAGTTTTATGACTTTGCAACGTGCAATAAATTCTTTTTTTTGTTTTTTTAAGGGCAGCATAAAATATGGTTATATCAGATTTTTTTGTGAGAGAGAAACCTATCATTTACTATTGTTTATAAATGATGTTCGTTATACTTAATGACCAATATTTCGGCTGGAAAGGGTTAATTAAGATAAACAAAAAAAGCCGGTTTGTTTGCTATTCGTTATCTATTGACCTCTCTGTTCCGTTATCATGCATGTATTTAATTTTGAATTTTATGTAAAGAATTCTTTCAAAAAAAAAAAGACACAAAATGCTATTGAAAATGTTTTTTCTAACACTTCTGCTCGTATTAGCAAATGCCGAAGCGAATACAGTTCCACGAGCAGTGATCATGCATTACGATGATCAATCGATTCCATTGCCGTCATTTGGCACGATGACTAAATGGCAAGATTCATGGGGCGTCGAAGATCTCGATGCAAGTTTATACGATCAACAATTAGCACGTTTGAGAAATATCAGTAAATTTCCATTACGCGGTTGGAATAGTTGTGGAGCGTTTATGTGGAGTACGAATGAAACTGAAATGATGGCTAATATCGATCTAACTGCTCAATTATTACAAGCATCAGGATATAATATCATCGAATTAGATTGGTATTGGTATTTAGATTTAAATAATGAAACAACTTATCTAGATGAATACGGTCGACCTCAACCTGACGTTAATCGATGGCCGTCGAGCACGGGCATACAAGGATTCAAACGTATCATCGATTATATTCATAGTAAAGGCATGTTGTTTGGTCTTCATGTGATGCGAGGTATTAGTGCAGTAGCAGTCGAATACAAATTGCCCGTATTCGGTACGAATTATACAGCTGATCAGATCTACGATGCAAATCGTCCTTGCCGTTGGTATTGCTTTCCTGTGAGTCGATTCTATGCGTTGAATTTAAATCATCCAGGTGCTCAAGCCTATCAAAATTCACTCTATGCTCAATTTGCATCGTGGGGTGTTGATATGATCAAAGCAGATTGTGTTTACGGTGGTGATTATGTTCTTGATCAAATTCAAAGTGTCAGTCAAGCGATTGAACATAGTGGCCGACCTATGTTGTTATCATTGAGTCCAGGTAACGGTCCTGATGAACCTGATCAACAAGCACTTCGATCTGCTACTGTAACGCCTATGGTCAATGTCTATCGTATGACTGCAGATACATGGGCATCATGGCAACAATGGAAGATCTATAATCATTGGCATGCTGCTTATCTTATTCGAGATTTTATTGGCGGATCAAAAATAGGAAGATACGGTGTGCCTGCCTATCCCGATTATGATAATCCTCCGTTTGGTTATCTCACTGATCCATATCAAGGTCGACAACCACATTTTATGAGTCCATTGACACGTGATGAACATTATACAGTAGCTGCTTTCTGGATGTTCAGTCGTGCACCGATGTTCTACGAAGGTGATCTACGTACACAAGATCCATTCTCACTTTCTTTAGTTACGAATCAACGTGCCATACAAATGCTTGATTATTCAACAAATATCACTGTCATTCAATATTCAGCATTTAATTCATCGGTTTGGCGTTCCGATTCGACAAGTGAATTCGGCGCAAGTTATGTTTCTCTCTACAATATTCAAGATAATTCAACACAAACTTTAAGTGTCAATATGCAAGCAATTACAAATAATCGTGGTAGTATATGTACAATACAAGAAATTTGGAATGGCACAGTTACAACACAAGTCGAATGGATTAATGTCACTTTACCCGTGCATGGTTCAGCACTTTATAAAGTCTATCAATGTCATTCGTAATTTTTTTCGACTTTGACTTTATCAATTTGAAAAATTTATTCGAAAAGTCAAACACGTTTACAAAGCTCGAGGTTGTAAGAGTGCACGATATAATGTTTTTTCTCCGTGTTCAATAAATGAAACGGTCATTAGTGTACTATTGACTTCAACTAAACCAAAACCTCCGAGAAGTGAATCAGGACCCCAGAAATATTTCAATGAACCAGCAGGAACATTACTTGCATGTTTTTGACTACCTTCAACGATATCACCAGCACCGACAACAAAATAATCGACTTGTGTTCCATTAACAGTTTCAGATAGATGCTAAAAACACGAATTACGTAAATCTCGGAATGAAAATGAAATATTTTACTTGAAGATTATGATCATGACCACAGAGATAAGCTGTAGCCTTGTATTGAATAAGTAATGGACGAAGACGATCAACAAGACATTTTGTTGGACCGTGTTCAGCAACAGAATATACAGGAAAATGTCCAGCTAATAATACATAGGGAGCACTACGAAAAACAAATAGATTCTATAGTCATTTATCAGTGTGCATATTTACTTTGATGAACGAAGTTGTTCTTCAATCCATTGCCAATAGGTTTCAGCAAGGACAGCATTTTCTGGTCCTTCAATAGGCGTATCTTCCCAATCCGATATATTACCACCTCCACAAAGTAAAACTGTATCGAGCATGATGAAATCAACTAATTTCTTTTGTCCACCATTTTGCCATAAAGTAAATGTATAGAAAAAATCGGGAAATTTCCTCAAAAAGAAAACAAAAAATCTTTCTGATTAATTCAACATCTATATATATATTTACCATCGTTTCGAAACTTTCGTATATTCAACTTGTGCTGAAGCATTACCATAATGATCATGATTACCAGCTAAAACATACCACGGTGTTTGTAATGAATCAGCTGTGAACACTTTTTCGAATGTATTCTATAACGAATTTTGTTTCGAACAATCGAAATAAATAAAATCTTTTAAAAACTAACTTGAAATCTTGGATCGGTAATTGATTGTACACCATGATAGTAAAAGTTATCTCCTAATGCCATTTGAAAACTGGTATTCAGTTGAGCACCGAGTTTACCCATGGATTTTGCAACAGCAACTTCGGATGGTGTATCGTAGGGGAAAATTGGTATACCGCCCCAATCACCAATAACAAAGAATCGTGTGTTTTCATTTTCATCTTTTGGTGCTATGATATCGTATTTTCCTAAAAATGAAACTAATATTTAAAAGAAACAGAATCCTGGCGTAAAAGCTCACGAACCAATTGGATTTGGCAATGCTAATGCAAATTGCACGCAAACGACAAATTGCACAATGTTGATAAAATGCATGACGTCAGAAATAAAAACACTCAAGTAGGTTAAGAATGAGGTGGTGTGCGCACGAAAGAGCTCAGTATTTATATTAAAATGAAAAATAAGAACGAACTGATAAGACCTTAACACAAAAAGATAACAAATATATTGTTAATAATTCTGTTTATTACGTATTTCTCAAAAAGAAAAAAAACAAACAGAAACAAGGCGCAAATGTCAATAATCATCTTGTGACTCGTCGAGATTCGTAAAGATACTTCGACGTTTGCACGCACTACCATAAAGACACACACAGGTAAAACCTTGGCAAGTTCCACCACATGGTTTGCCCTTGTTCGTTGTTACTTCATAAACACAATGTTGACGACAACTATTCCATGGTGTTGGACAACCTTGACCACCTTCGACCTGATCTATTAAATTCGTATATCAACAATAGAACAAAAGAAAATGAATTTACATACGAGTATTGAGAATCAATAGAATGAATCCCAAAAGAACAGCAAATATAAAACGTTGATGCATAACGAGTGTTTTTCTTTGACAATGATTGAATCGTGTATTTATAGTCGGATTTCTTAAGTCGTAAAAAGAAAAGATTTATGAGTTCAACTGTCACTATAGTTTGACATCTTTATTCAATATATTTAGGTAAAAGAGTAAAATTCGTTCGAAGATCACCGAGTGTAATAATAAAAACTCCTGATTCAGTTATTCGCGTATTATTAACACCGATAAACGATAAATCCGTTCGATTTAATTGAAAGTTCACTTGTTTCTCTTCATTTACACCGAGAGTTATTTTCGAATAACCTTTCAATTCTTTATTTGGCGGTGTAACCGAACGATAGACATCCGTTACAAATAAAAGCACAGTATGATCTCCTGCCATCGAACCATTATTTCGCACGAATAAACTAATTAAAAGTGTATCATTCCATGGTAATAATGACGAATGAGAAAGAGTTAAATTTGAATATATAAATGTCGTGTAACTCAAACCGTAACCAAATTCAAATTCAACATCGATCGTATTGCCAAGTTCGATTTCCGTCCATTTGTAATCATAAGTTGATAGACGATGGTTATATTTTGGATAAGTAATTGGTAAACGACCACTTGGATTATATTCGCCGAAGAGTAAGGTGCACAGAATGCAAAATGACAGTGCCTAACCAATTTTGCTGATTTATACATGATTAGATTCAGTTTTTAATGCTGATCACAAATATCACCTTATTTTTTCATTTAGTGCAAGTTTTCATG
>Ga0209930_1001929_pt1 | contig 27952 bp, 30 predicted proteins | sample ThiBiot_500_biof_2_FD_183948 | JGI IMG/M metagenome (GOLD analysis project Ga0209930, IMG submission 183948) | Wastewater bioreactor microbial communities from Cape Town, South Africa - Thiocy_cont_500_biof (SPAdes) | ecosystem: Engineered > Bioreactor > Thiocyanate-remediating >... | reverse complement strand
TTTTTTTTGTTATTCAGATTGACACTAAATCCTTTGAGATTTGTATTCTAAGATGAGATTACCGAACGTTCTTTCTCGTTTCGATTGATTAACTCGTTGCTATTGAAATTCATGTTATTTCTTTTTTCTTTTCAATTAATAAGATATTTTATGTCGTAAACCAGTCACTCGCATTTCTTTTTTTCTCTCCTCTTCCTTTTTTTCTTTCATAATAGAAGAAGAAAAAAAAAGTTGAACGAATGAGAACATAAACCCATAAAAAATAGCGAAGAGATCGTTATGAATGTATACGTAGCTTTCTTTTTCTTTTCCACTACTCATCAAGTGGCTCACAGGTTACAGACGTAGAAAAGAAAAGATTCTATCAAGGTTAACAGCTTGCAAAATACGTAAAACAACACAATTCGATCATTTTCATTTTTTTTTCTTTCTTCATCTGAGTGTGTGATTGTATTTCTAGAGCATCGACATTTATGGGCAAAGGTAGTAAAAACCTGGATCCTTTAGTCTTGATCGATGAACAAAAAACAGATATTTCAACATCAAAAATGAGCAAACAACAATTAACATGGAAAGATATCGAACAATATGGAACGAAAACTAGTCGATGGATTGTTATTGACAAACGTGTTTATGATATAACACGTTGGACAAAACATCCAGGCGGTCAAGTTGTTCTCAAACATTACGCAGGACAAGATGCAACAGTATGACGAATCCTTTCATTGAAAAACAAAAATGTTTTCTTTCTTTTTTGTCATAGGAAGCGTTTCGTGCACTTCATCCCGACTTAGCTCTCGTTCAAAAATATCTCAAAACATTTTACATAGGCGATGTTATCGATGAGAAAGAAAACTCGCTTGCATATGATCAAGGATTAATAAATGACTTCGAACAATTGAGACAAAAAGCGATCTCTCGAGTGAGACGAACCGTTAAATTAAAATTAATATTTTCTTTTTTTTATCATCTAGAACCTCTTTCAATCGAGTCGAATTTTCTTCCTCTTGACATGCTTACATATTTTAGCATTCGAAATCGCTGCTTACTATGTCATATTTAAATATGGAACCAGTTGGATACCGTATTTATTTACACTTCTCTTCTATGTCATTGCTGAGGTTTGCTGTTCTTCTAACTTTCATTTTCTGATTAACAACGTTATTATTCTTTAGGCACAATGCGGTTGGATTCAACATGATTTCGGTCATTTATCTGTTTTTAAAAATGTCTCTTGGAATCATACATTACATCAATTTTTTCTCGGTTTAACAAAAGTTCGTGAAAAAAATTTGAATTTGAATTGCAATCGAATCTTGAATTTAGGGTGCAAGTGCTGATTGGTGGAATAACATGCATTTTCAGCATCATTCGAAACCGAACGTTATCGATAAAGATCCGGATACACGTATTGAGCCATTATTTTTACTTGGTGATACAATTCCTATTCGAGTAGATAGTCATTATATATCATTATTAATCTTCTTTTCATATTTTGTTTTTTTTTCTTAAATAGAAAGCTCAAGTCAATGCGAAATATGGCAAAAACATGCCCTATAATCTTCAACATTTATATTTCTTTATCGGTAATAAAAGAAAAGAAAAGTGCAATGAACAAAAAGAAATCCTTTCTTTTGTTATTTAGCGGCGCCGTTACTTTTTCCGGTTTATTTTCAATTCATGACTATTCGACATGCAATTACACGTCGAAAATGGATGGTAAATATCCATTAAAATCACTTAATATGTAAAAAAACAGCCTTCTTTCTTCCAGGATTTAGCTTGGCTATCGTTGTATTACGTCAAATTTTTCTCGCTGATGCCATTAAAATTAGGTTTATTAGGCGCAATTAAACTTCATTTCTTAATTCGGTAATTGAATTTGTCTTCATGAAATTTTGCATATGTATACTTTCGATTTGTCTAGATTATTCGAAGGAACTTGGTTTGTTATTGTCGCTCAATCGAATCATGTTGTTATGGATGTTTCATTTGATGATTCGAATATGTCCTGGTTTCGTATGCAACTCAAAGCAACATGCAACATTGCTAAATCACCATTTAATGATTGGTTTACTGGACATCTTAACTTTCAAATTGAGCATCAGTAAATAACGAAACAAAATCAGTTCCGAATGATTATAATTTTTCTAAATTACTTTTAGTTTATTTCCGTTGATGCCACGTCATAATCTCTATAAAATTACACCGGATGTCAAAGAACTCTGCAAGAAATACGATATTCCATATGTTGTTAAACCAATGGGCAAAGCTTTTATCGATATTTTAACGTAATTAAAGACGTTTCGTTCTGTTCGAAAAAAAAACTTTATTTTTTGCAATTTAGATCATTGGAAAAATCTGGCCGAATGTGGCTCGATACGTACGACGAATTAATTCATTCGATATCTCCTCGAACAAATTAAATCTCATTTTATCTCTGTCGTTTTTTTTTACTATTATATCCGTGATCTTTATAACAAAAAGAATAAAAACACATTTCTCTTTTCTCTTCTTCTTAACATCAATAAAAATGACGAAATAAAAGATAATCATTTTGTTTGCTTCATTATTCAAGATGGCAACTTCGAATGATTGTAAAATAACATTGAAATGGAATAAACAAGAACTGAATTTCGATCTACAACCAACTCAAACATTAGGCGAATTGAAAAGTTTAATATATGAACAAACAAATATTCTTCCTATTCGACAAAAACTCATGGGTTTGAAATTAAAAGTTCCAGGCGCAATTACTGATACAACAACAATCGATGAAGTGAATCTTGCATCGAAAATTATGCTTATGGGCACGCCAGAAGCGTCGATTACAGAATTAAATGCGTCGAAACCTGTTCAACCCGATCTATCCGAAGGTCAAGAAGAAGAACAACAGGATACAACATGGATCGATGATCCTGATACTGTTCCGTTGGATAAACGAGAAGAAGTTCGAGTGAAATTAGAACGTCGTGTTCAAACTTATCAAGGCAAACTTTTAAATGAACCACGCGAAGGAAAGAAACTGCTTGTCTTAGATATTGATTATACTCTATTCGATCATCGAAGTGCTGCTGAAACCGGAAGTGAACTTATGCGACCGTATTTACACGAATTTTTGACAACAGTTTATCAACATTATGACATCGGTATTTGGTCGGCAACGTCAATGAAATGGATCGAATCGAAAATGAAATTACTCGGAGTCGAAGGTATTTCACAAGGACGAACAACAAATACAAATTATAATTACAAAATTATCTTTTATATGTACGGTCAACAGAACAAAAAAAAAGAACGACAAAATGTTCTTCTTTTATTTTAGGGATTCAGGTGCAATGATTTCTGTTTATACGAAAGAATTCGGTCTTCAAGACGTTAAACCATTGCCAGTTATCTGGCAAAAATATCCAACACTCTATTCCGAAAAAAATACGATTATGTTCGATGATGTTTCGCGAAATTTTCTCTTAAATCCATTAAATGGATTAAAAATTCGACCGTTTAAACGTGCACATTTTACTCGAACAACTGACAGAGAATTATATAATCTAACTGAATATTTAATGTTCATTGCACAACACGATGATTTCAGTAAACTTGATCATCGTCGATGGGAACAAATGATTGAACGACAAGAATTTATTTTACGTCGAAAATAAACTTTATTTCGTTAGATTAAATAAAAGAAAGTTTTCTTTTTTCACGTTTTAATCGATTGCTTATCGTCATTGATTTGAGAGAGTAGATATCGACATTTGCCATAGATTCCTTTTACCTAAAACACGATCGAATTACCATCATCGTTAGAGCATTCGACATACTTTCGGATAGGTTTTCAACAATTGCTGTTTGGTATCGGGCTCGATTTTAGCTTGACCATAAACATAAATATGTTTAATATACGGATTCGATGCTATTTGTGGAATAACAGTTAACGCTAATGTCGATGAAATAATAACAAATAATTCTTCGCTATCTGATAAATCAATAGATTTAATATACTCTTCGAATGGAGCTATTCGATCATAGATACGAAAGTATGTACTAAGATTTTTCAATTTAATTTGTATATCAATATTTGTCAGATGATTATTGATTTGTGTATCAAGCCAAATAATTGTTAATAAATGAGAGTTATTTAATTGATTTCGCTGAATAAATATTGGTAGTGATGCTTTTTCTTTTTTCGAACGATTTGAACTGTATAGAATTGTTGGGAGATTTGTATTTTTCTTACTATGAATATCATTTCCATATTCGATACTATACTTACCACCCGTTGATCCCATTGATTGAAACGTAAATGACAAATTGTTTTTTCCTCGAGATTAGATTTAAAATTTCTCGCCATTTGGCCCGTATCTAGTTGTTGTTTGATAAATAAATATTTTCCTCAATGAGAGATATGACCACGACCTATTCGACAAGAATCGATCGGATATTAGCGTCCTCTATACGCTTTTCTTCTGCAATTTACTTATTCGATTCTTCGAATTCGATGATGTTGAGGATTGTATCGCATCCCATCCCATGCATCGGATGCATGCATGTACTTGTGGATGTAGCCCGCACCACCAGGGAAAGAAAATTATTTTTCTCACTATTATATTTTGTTTTTTATCGACTCTTTCAGGGTTAAACTGACAAAATTTTGTTTGTGTACTTTTTAGATTTTGAAACGTCTTAGGTTATCAGACATGAGTGTTAGCCGAACGCTTAGTTTAACTAGCAAACATCAATTATGGGTTCTTGCTCAAGCATCACGTCTTGCTTCGACACAGTAATCATTCGTAGATCGAGAGAAAAGAACAAATAATCATTGATATTTGTAGAGCTTGGTGGAGTAATGTCGAAATGGGTCCACCGGATGCTATTCTCGGTGTTACTGAAGCATTCAAACGTGATACCAATCCAAAGAAAAGTAAAGAAAATATTGAATTGATCGATTTATGATAATGATTTTCGTTTTTGGTTTTATAAAGTCAACTTGGGTGTTGGAGCATATCGTACCGATGAAGGCAAACCATACGTTCTCGATTGTGTAAAAAAAGCTGAACAACAACTTGCCAGTGAAAATCTTGACAAAGAATACGCACCTATCGGTGGTCTGGCAGATTTTTGTCAAGCCAGTGCAAAATTAGCTTTCGGCGACCAATCAACCGTCGTTAAAGATCAATTAGTAAAATCATTCTTTTTCTAAATCTTCGATTTTAAAAAAAAAATTTCAGAATGCAACTGTGCAAGGTATCAGTGGTACCGGTTCTCTTCGTATTGGTGCAGCTTTTTTGGTAAAACGAAACGATGAACATTTTCATTAGTATTATTAAATTTTCTAGGCAAAATTCTTTCCCGGTAACAAAGTTGTTTACTTGCCAAACCCATCGTGGGGTAATCACACTCCAATTTTGAAACATGCTGGACTCGAAGTTAAATCCTACCGTTACTACGAACCAAAAACTTGTGGATTCGATTTCAATGGTGCTAAAGCCGATATTGAAAAGATCCCGGAGAATTCCATTATTCTTTTCCATGCATGTGCACATAATCCAACCGGTGTTGATCCTCGACCCGAACAATGGAAAGAATTATCATCGATTGTTAAACAACGTAAACTTCTCGTCTTCATGGACATGGCCTATCAAGGTTTTGCCAGTGGAAATATCGATGACGATGCTTTTGCTGTTCGTCAATTTGTCGAAGACGGTCATAATCTTGTTCTTGCTCAATCTTATGCCAAAAATATGGGTCTTTACGGTGAACGTGTCGGTGCATTCACTGTTGTTTGTAAAGACAAAGATGAAGTCGATCGAGTTATGTCGCAAATCAAAATCTTGATTCGTCCATTATACTCGAATCCACCTATTCATGGTGCACGTATTGCATCGAAAATTTTAAATCAACCTGAACTCCGTTCGATTTGGTTGAAAGAAGTAAAAAATATGGCTGATCGTATTATTACTATGCGTCAACAATTGGTCAATAATTTAAAACAAAATGGTTCGAAAAAGAATTGGCAACATATTACAGATCAAATTGGAATGTTTTGCTTTACTGGACTTAATCCACAACAAGTAAAACAAAATCATCGAATTGTTTTCTTATTTTCTCTCTCTCTCTCTCGTTTGATTTTTAGTCTGAACGATTAACAAAAGATTTTTCGGTTTATTTGACCAAGGATGGACGTATATCAATGGCTGGTGTTACATCGAAGAATAATGCTTATCTAGCAAATGCTATTCATGAAGTCACTAAATAGATGACAGTCAATATTTTTTCTTCTTCTTTCTTCTCCTTATAGTTTTAGTGTTAAAAGAAAATACAACTATTGAATACCTCTATTTTTTCTTTGTAATTCTTTTAAAGAGAATTCTTTCACTTGAATGCCTGTATTTAATTTTTATTTTTCGGGCTAACAAAAAGAAAAAAAAGGAAAACTATCTTATTTACAACCAACAAATCTTTTAGATGCTCTCAAATCGCCTAGTCAGACCATCTTGTCTCTTTCTATCGATTATTCGATCTAATCATCGAACAATTCCTTATCCTGATATCACACATCCCGAACAAACTATTCATATACCTCAAACGCACGAAGAAAAACTTGCTCTTCCATTAGAACGACCTCGTTTCATCGATGAATATTCATTGAAAGGTCCACCTATTGGTCGTGTTTACGAGAAGATTCCGTTTAAATTTCGCGTCGAAAAAGGTCGAGCTTATTTGTATTGTGCTTGTGGTTGGGCGCACACGCAACCGTTCTGTGATGGCATGTGCAAACGTGTTTGGGGCAATCATGATGTACGACGAAATCCGAAATTTCGACCGATTAAATATGTCGCCGATGCAACCAAAGATGTGTGGTGGTGCAATTGTAAACAAGCAAAGAAAAGACCGTTTTGTGATGGAACACATAGATTAGATTTTGTACAAAAACAAGAAGCAGTTAAAAATTAGAAAAACGAAAGTTGTTTTTGTAGACAAAGAAAAAGAAAAGTTTTTTTTTAGGAAAAGAGTGTGTACGTTTTCTTTTGTTTGTAGATTATTATGGCTGAGCATCATTTGCCGCCACATGCCATGTTTATGACAGCGAGTAACAAAGTAAAACTTATTCGAAAGAATATTTATGCAATTTTTTTGTTTTGTTTTCTTCTAGCCAATTAACATATCGTCAACATCGATCGAACGTGCTGAACAGATTATGTCACAAGCTGCTACAAAAGATAATACATATGATGAATTCGATAATGATGATATCGATGACAATGAGCTTTGTCGAGTAAATTTTATTTTCCCTAACACGTCAATATTATATCCCTATCCCGTCTTTACAGGCATGTGATGAATGTGATCAATTATATAACGCATCTCAGATATCACAATCTCAACAACAATTTAGTCAGATTTGTACAAACGGCTTAAAACGTAAACGTCTTGGTGTATCAACAACACCGAAAGAACGTCGTGCAATGATTAAAAAACCTTTGATTTAAGCAAATTTTCTTTTTTTTTTCTTTTTTTATAAAACGAACCAATCGCAATCAATAAAAATGAAATTTATTCTGATCAAACATTGACTCGCGATATGAATAACTATACTATACTGTGTGTATATACGTTCTATTTGTTGTTTTATATTGTATGCATGATTTCCGTTCGACATTGTTATGTTGTTAGATAAATAGAAAGATGCTGATGAACTCTAATCCTTTCTACTCTTGATGTATACATACATATATATCAGATATGTATTGACATGAGTATGCATGTGTGTCAATTAGAAATCGATGAACAGTAATTTGATCTATTATAATAAAGTATAGATTGAGAATGACGAATGATGAAGAAAAGCAAACAAGGAAGTAATTTTCAGTGAAATGAAGTATCGAGTAAATACAAAATCGAACGGGATGTTCAATCAAGTGAAACATCAAAGGTGTCAATCGCGTGACCAAATATAAAAAAAAACTAGAGTAGTTTTACTACTAATTATTCAAACAATTGAATGAATAACAACAAAAACACAACGAAATTAACTAGAAAGCATTGTTTTGATCTATCGACAATCAGTTTCAAATGAATCAAATCATTTAATTGCTTTGATGAATATATAGATGAGAATCAAAAGAAGAAAAAAAAAGAAATTAAATGATGTAAATGTGTCAATGATTTCGTTATCCGTCTCAAGTACGTTTCTTCAAACTCAATCGACAGGAAATATTTCGTATCGGCTCAATGACGATAAGTGATTTTAATGTTATTGAAATAAACACAGAAGAATAAACCTCACTGAATAGTTGACTCTATTTCTTTTCAAGAGAGTCACGACCACAGGTCTTTTATTCGCGTGTGTATTTGTATATATACGTATTGATATATTTGTATGTATATGTTTGCCAGAATTGGACCGCTTTTCCTTTTGATCCTATTGTTCATTCACGCGACTGTTGTGTTGTGTGCTGACAAATACTCTGATGACGAATTTCTCTAATGAGTATAAGCATACAAACATTGAATCCCCAACGGATTGGCAGAGCAATTGTACACATATTTGTGGTACCTTGAAGGAGATCAGGATCGTATTTTGTATTCTGATGTGAATTAGATTTCAAAAATAAAACAAAAGAACGAATGGCATCGTTTGTTTTCTATTTACGTATGTCTATATTCAAGAACAAATGTCAAGTGACGTGAATGTCCATCTAGACATTGACACTCACACGTGTATATTCACATATAGGTATATAAATGTATGACGACGAAGAAAAATGACCAGTGAAAGTAAAATATAAGATTTATAGCTCACATGAGAATGGCAAATGATCATTGTTGACAAATCTGAATTCTCCATCTGTTCAATTGAATATCCTGCCTAATGTCAATGATAAACGATTCTTAACATGAGAACTTATATATGAGTTTTATTTTTTATTGGTCATTTAAATGTATAGGCTACTTTTAAATAACGAACTCGTGGACGTTTCTATTCAATTTTTTTGCATTAACTTCCGGCCTCGGGCATTCCATCGACTTTCTTTTTGCTTTATTAAAAAAAAGAAGAAAGAAAGAAAGAAAAATGAGAAAGACCAAGGAACTGTGTGTTCGCTATGATTTGTAATAGGATTACTTTTAATAAGTACATCGAGTTTTACTTTGATTATTTCATAACTAATATTTAATTTGTACGTATACCTTCCATCTCTCTCATTCTTTGATACTAACACGTGTTTAACCGTGAAGTTTCAATGATCTTCATTCATTTGAATATAAGTGATCTATTATATCGATTGAAACAGGTATACATGCAGATGGTCATCTTTCCCTTTACGCTTAGTTTGGCCGGAAAAAAAGTGAACAAGTGTCATATAGGTATAATTTGAGGTTTCTCTAACACACTCAATGAGATGGTCAATTTGATTATTCGAACAAATCGATGTGACACATGGCGGAAATAACTGCTTCATTCTCCTCTTAATCAAATCTCTATTAACCACCAATACTACTAGTTAAATCAACGTGTGAATATTGATGATTAAACGATCGATATCTATATGTTATAAAAAAAAAGCAAAAAGGATGACGACAAGATCAATCAGAATAATTGTATGAATTCAACATTTTTATGATGTCATCTACTTTGTTTTATTGATTGACGAAAAATCAATTGAATTTTATGATTGAAAGACAATGATGCGAAAATGTTTATCTCTATGATGTTCGACCGACAGTGCAATTCTTCATATGTGTATATATAGAACGAGACAAAGATCAATTTTTTCACCTGTTTTCCACACTTTTATCATCACAATATCTCTCGAAAAGTCAATTAAATTGTCGGTTTCGGTTCATCCCATGGTCATCTCATTCAATCGAAAGTTTCGCTCGTAAATGAACCGAATGGAAAAGTGATTAAACTAATGAGATAGAGGTCTATAGGCAAGACGAAAGAACCAAATTAATATTATAGAAAAAGAAAACGTAGAGAGACAGGGAGAAGGAGAGAGAGAGAGAGAAAGTTCATTTTCTTCCCTTCGGCTGAACACGATAGGAAAGAGAAAGAGAGAGAAGGAACCAGCTTGTGTGTATACACCTATGAAGAGAAGGAGATGAGAGAGATCAATTTCTTTTTCTTTACGTTTTTTTTTCTATGAACAAAAACACAGTTGTGACCATCATCATCGTTATTCATTCCTGCTGTGTGTATATTCAAAATTTGATTTCACTTCAACGAAAATATCTTCAGATTCATCGAAATATATAAATCCATTTTCGACGTCTAGGTGAGATATTGAACAATAATTAACAACAAAATATCATTCTCTTTCTTTCACATATACAAGACGTGAATTAGCTCATATGTGTAAGATATCTACATATGTATGTAATTGTATTCCTGTCTTCATTCTTCGTTTCTCTTTCTTTCTCTTCGCTTTTTTTGTGTGTATATAAATATATCAACTCGCCTCTGGCTGAACCACTTGAATGACAAAATAGTTGACGAGGTAGAAGAAGTACAATTTGTCCTTTCTATTCATTTTACTTTGTGACAAACTGATGTAACTTCAGACTTGAGGAGCTAAGAAGCCGATGAGGATCATTTGAGCCTAGCAACGTCACACATACGTAGTTCATGCGAGAATAGAAATAAAGTGTCGATTTCGAATTTCTTTTTAACATCTCGCTGTTAGTTGATCGATTTATGCCAACCTTTCCTTTTACTTAACGTGATTAAACCTTGAAAAATATTTGTTTGTTATTTCCTTTTCACATGTAAATATGAAGCGCTTTTCCCATCGCTTTTCGTTTTATTTTCGCTCTCACTCTCTCTAGAACAACATATACGTACGTATATATACATTCGAAAAAAGTTTATGATCGATTTCGTTCAGTTTATAATCTCTCGAACAGACAGACATTTTATTGACATTGGTATTATCGCATAAAAGTATCAAAATTCTCGTTCGCTTTTTGTTTCCCTTTTGCTTTTTGTTGAAAGATAAAGGTAAAAATATTTCCGCATCTTTTACTCTTTGATCACATTCGATCACGAAATGTCGATGAAAATGTGATAAAAGAGAATGAGAACGAACAATTATGATGACAACTTCATCTTCAATTATAATCTACACACACACACACACACGCTCGTTTACATTCGTATTTTCGTTCAAGTCAACTAAACTCACATCTGTTTTAGATCATGTTGATTTTCTTCTATCTCGTATTCGTTCGTTTAATTGTCGCACAGATTAATAATACATCGATTATTTATATTCACGAAGAACTACCTCCATCGAGTCTATTATCAACATCAATTTCATCGACATCAAGTATTCAATGGTTACCATCATCGTATTCATATCAAACATATTTTCATTTAAATCCCAATCAATCATTGTACACAACCGATCAACGAATCGATCGAGAAGAATTCTGCGAGAGAAATCTTTGTAATTGTTCGTATTGTGTTTTGAATTTGAATTTTCTGCAAACATTTTCAACGAATAATATTTCAATTCGAACGATACAAATCGTTATCGAAGGTAGAACAACATTTTTTTTCAATTTCTCAATCTCATCGATTCAATTTAGATATCAACGATCATTCGCCAACATTCAAACAATCTCTATTAAAACTCCCGATTGCAGAAAACGTGCCCATTGGTTATGAAATTCCTCTTGAATCTGCGCTCGACGAAGACTTCGGTCTGTTATCAATTCAAAACTATGAACTTCATCCATTGATTAACAATCCATTTCGTTTAATTAAAACAAGTAAACCAATATTAAAATTAATCGAACCATTAGATCGAGAAATGAAATCGAACTATTTCTTACAATTAATCGCGTACGATGGCGGCTCACCACCGTTATCTGGCCAACAAAAAATCGAAATTCTTGTTACTGAGTAAGCTGACGAACAAATGGATGAGTTAAAATGTTCTATTTGATTTCGAATTTAGTGTTAATGATAATCCACCTGTTTTTGATCGATCAATTTATCAACAATCGATCGATGAAAACGAACAAATCGACACTGTTATTCTTCAAATACATGCAACTGATCGCGATGAAGGAGAGAATAGCCGGATTAGTTATTCAATCGATGATACATCGTCGACATTTCGAATCAATGAACATACAGGCGAAATCTATTTATTAAAACCATTGGATTATGAAAAAATACGTTCGTACACAATTTCAATCACAGGTTTTATCAACAATCTCTTACATAAAAAAAACGAATCTTTTCTTTGTTTCTTTTGTGTATGTAGCTCGTGATCACGGTACACCACAGTTGAATAACTACGCTCAACTAATCATCGATATCAACGATATCAATGATAATATTCCGAATATTCTTATCACGGATATCAATGGCACACAATCGAATCTCAAACAATCGATTCGATTTTCTGAATGTCTACCGAAATCATCGTCGTTATTCTACATTTACATAACTGATGACGATTCAGGTGACAATGGCCGTGTCAGTTGCGTGTTAAATGATACACGTTTAAATCTGAATTATTTAACACTCAACGCATATTCGTTGCAGATCAGTGGTCAGCCAATGTTCGATTACGAGGTCGAATCATTGATTTCAATTGAATTGAAATGTGCTGATTACGGTGTTCCATCATTATCGAAAACAATCGTGTTTCATATCGAATTAGACGATTGCAATGACAATCCACCGGATATACTCGAGCCATCGATCGTCAATCAAACGCTATCGATTCCTTTCGAAACAACAAATCTACCGTTTGTTATCACACAGATGATTGTCGACGATCGAGATCGATTTCAACCGAAGAATTTCACCTATTCATTTTCGGTAACACCGTCACTGGATTTAAGTCTAACGGATAATGGAACGTTGATTCTTCGTTCAATGCCGTTGCTTATGGGCTCGTATGTGATCAATGTGACGGTAGCTGATTACGGAAATCTAACAAGTTCAATATCGATTCCTGTTGATATTCATTCGTTGAATGAAACGATTTCTTTAAGAAAATTTAACATGGAAAATACAAGTTTAATATTGATATTCTCATTATTTGTGATTATCTTTCTCGCATCGATATTTATTGGTGTTTGCTTTTTAATTGCATTTTTATTTCGACGAAACAAATCGATTTCACATAGTCTATGTTGTTGTGGTAGTTGTTGTTGTGTACATATCGAAAAGAAATCCGATCGGAATTCATCGTGTGATAGTATGAATAGTTCGAATGAACGAGCTGATTCATCACAAAAGACGACAATTGAAGTCCTCGATGACGGACGAGTAAGTTTCGAATAAATTTCTTCTTTATGTCTCGACAATTTGACACCTTCCGTTGTGAAACAGATGCGCATAGTTTGTCAAAGGATTAATGATTCGATGGTACATTGAGTTGAGCAATTGATTTTCTTTTGAGATACGATTAAACATCTTTCTCTTTTCTCAAAGCGCCCTTTGTACTTCATGTGTTATTCTTTTCTTTAATAGAATTCATTGAATCGTATCTATCAATATGGAGTGAAACAAGCGAATGATTTAAGAATGATCAACAATCGAACTGATTTCAATTATTCAGAAAAGGTAACAACAAAAGATAGTTTTTCATTCGAAATAAATATTTGGTTTTGTTTTTCAGGTTGAAAGATATCTAACGCATTTAAACCATGGAATTGATCCTCCGTTGTCAGATGAAGGTTTGTATGGTTCGTCGGATCTATCTTGTGAACAAGTTCAACAGATAACTATTCGACCACCATCGATCGTGTCAATCCCATCATCACAACAGCATTATCAAGACAGTTTAAAACGTTTTGAACAATTGTATTCACTTGTTGAACACCGACAACCGACAGCATTTACATCTGATAGTCTTTATGTATAGAAAAGAAAAATGAAAATAGATCTTTGTTTGTATTCTATGTGCGTGTGCGTGTCTTTTGTACCACGATGATTTTCTCTTTTTGGATAATAAAATTCACATTTTGCTATAAATAATCTCTCCTACTGTGAATAGAAGTATGATCCAGAACAGTGGGTGGCGTATTGTTCAGATGCAAGACATAGATGAATGGAGATTAAAGTAGACAAGTGTGAAAACAAATAGATGACTATTCAATGACTGTCTAATAGTCCTCTTGGCTAGTGATTTTCTTATTCTCGCAGCAGCAGAGGAGGAGGATTTAGAAAGAAAGGGAAGAGAGAGAGAGAGATGATTTTATTTTGTTTAATCAATATTTGATAGTTCGTCTGTATTCGAAATGTTAAATGAAATGCAAATAATCACCTCGAATGAAAGAAATGTGTGAATAAAAAAAAGTATTCAAATGAATTGTTTGTTTTAATTGGATCGTATCATTGCGACATTAAACAATGAAATCGTCATAAAATTCACAGAATATAAAATTTAATGATCGTCCTTCAAGCAATTAATTCGAAAGATGTCAGCCATCGATCGGATTGTTACTTCGTGGTGACATCTATATTTAGTAGAAATAAACAAGAGAAAAAAAACATTTTTCGAAAACAAAATTTAGTCAATATTTGAAAGCAACTTGATTCGATAAATAATCGAGCAAAGTTCGAACGATAATTTTCATTCGTCTGATTGGAGGTTGAGTCCATACAGATTGAAAAATGGCTAGACAATATTCAATTTGATAATAAATTTCTTTCTTCTCTATAAACGTCTATATACTTCAAATAATATTCGTTTTCGTATTAAAATCAATCGAGTATTTATTTGAGTAGACTTACTTTTTTTTCCTATTTGTTTTTCGTTGATTATCATCTGTTCACGGTCTAATGAGACCAGGTATGATACAAAGCGACTAGTTCGATCTCTACGCGAGAATTAAACTTGATGATTTCATTGAATTTTGATATTAAAATAGGCTCATATGATTTAGGAATGCGCCATCCACCGCCGGTTCCCCAACTACGACCACTACCCCAACGTCTTATGTCGAATGATGGCGGTGTTTTCTTCGGGGTAATTCACTCTCGAATAAATTTCGATTCATTTTCGTTTTCATTCGTATAAAAGGGTGGTGATTACGCTCGTCGACAGCCACCAAATTATCCACAAGTCAGACCATTGTTACCTCAAGGAACACCTCCACAACAATGGCAAAACAATCTCAATTATCGTCCAAATCCTGTACCACCTCTACTACGTCCGAATGGTCCATGGCATTCGCATGGTAATAACTATCATTCACAATCTCCACCTCCACCATTATTACCTCCACATCCTCAACAATTCAATCCCAATGCTCAAACTCCTCTAACTTACGTGCCGCCAGCGTCGACAACCTACGAACTCATGCGTATTGCGACGAATCCCGAGCCAATGCCGTTTCTCGAGTCACACGAAGGCGAAGAACTACATCTTCGACAACATCTTTCATCAAATAGTAATAATGATGAATCTCTTTCATTGAATAACACATCATCACCTTCGAAATCAAATAAACGTCGTCGTCAACAACAACAACAACAGCAGCAGCAAGTTGAAAACAATCGAAATATGATTTCCTATCAAGATCTCGATCGACCCGAGGAACAGCAGAACTCAACGTTCGACAATCGGCTTGTACCGAAATCGAGTAAAACCAATCATTTACCTTCGGATAAAACCAACAATCAAATTCCCGTGAAATCATCGATCGATAAGGATCAAGCATTGAAATTAGAACTCGATCGAATAAAAAAAACGGCCGCACAGGAACGAGAAAAGTTGAAAGCTCAACGACAAGCAGCGGCTGAGAAAGAAAAGGAAGCACAGATAAAACGTAACAGTGCCAAAACCGGTGACAAAGAAAAACGTGAAGACGGCGAACTCGGTGACAGTTCCGATGATGAAAATACGAAGTACGAGCCGAAACGTTTGAAAAAAATCGTCGAAAATCTCGGTTCGAAATCGATCGTTGGCTCGTTTCGTTCGAAAACACCGCCAACGGAAAATATTCTCGATATGAGCGTGATGAAACTAATTCGGCCAATGAAATTATTTCATCTCGACGATGAAACTCAGAATTCCTATCGGGAATATTTAACAACGAATTTCGGTCGTGTTCGGGTTCATTGTCAAAAACCACAGCCGAATTTCTTCTCGAATCTGAGTTGTGTCGAGGAAATCAAACGTCGGTGGCGTTTGAATAATAATAATTCGTCGATTTCGATGTTGTTACGTCATTTAATCGATGATAATGAACAAGTTTTACCTGTTAATATCGAGACTGAAGACGGAGAAATCGAAAGTGATGAAGAAAATACGTTGGATTTGAATGGAAAATTAACTAAACATTTCCTATCCGATGATGAAAATGAAAAACAAAAACGAAAGAAATCGAAATTAAACGATGAAGAACTCAGTGAAAATATTAAATCGTCGTTAAATGAAAAACCTTGGTAAGAATCGTTTTCATGATTGAAAATGTGTGAATAATTGTTTATTTACGTAGGATGACGAATGAACTTCGACAGTTAATCAAGCAAAGAAATAAACTACAAGCCCAGATGTTAAGCGGCGAGACAAATGCAGAAATCGAAAAGAAATTTCGAAAATTAAGAAACAAAATCGGTAAACACGCAAAAGTATTAAAAGGTAAACCGAAACGATTTTCCTTCAATTTCAACAACGAATCTTTCTCTTATAGCTAAATATGAAAACTCAATCCCAGGTTCAAACGAACTTTCATTAGCACCACCGTCCAATTCTCAGCAATCGTCATCAGCTGCCGTCGCAGCTGCCGCAGCTAATCATCCGCTCTCGACGATCCTCGATCCTGCACTCGTCATGGCGATGCTCGTCAATCCAAATCTCTACTCTCATGTTCAACAACAAGTTCTTTCGAATCCGAATTTCATGCAAGCGTATCAACATATGTTCGCCGAAGGTGCGCCACCGAAAGTCGCCAGTGAAACACAAGTCGTTCCATCGACAAGCTCGTCGAAAGCAGCCAAAGATCAACAATCACAGAATCCGTTGGTCACACGTTCTCGACCTGTGCTTACTCAAGCAACCAAACCGATACATTTGTCGTCGTTGGACTCGGAATTCGAGAACGAACAACGAAACAAACCGAAAACTCGTTTCAATTCATCAGAAACCAATCTAACCGAAAGTCAACAACAAGATATCGCCTTAACACAAGAATTAATTCGTCGTCAATTAGCCTTATCACAACAACAACAACAACGACATCCACGCAATTCGAATCTACCTAGTCAACTATCGTTATCAACGTCGTTGAATCGACATATACCGTTAACAACCGAGCAAATGCAGGAAATTCTCACGCGAGCGAAAAATTATGTAACTCGTCAGCAAAGTGACGAGTCGACAGACCAAGCAAATGCTCAGCCACGTTTGTCGTATAATACTCGACGGTTGCAAGCGGCACTTGCAGCATCGGCTTCGTCGGCAACACCGCAAACAGCGCATACGATTGGACAAGCTGCTGCTGCAGCCATTGCTGCGGTTTCAGCTCGACCTTCCGCAACAACGACGACGGCGGCAACTGCGCCGACACCAACAGTATCAACTCCATCTGTTAGTAAGATGGGGCCAGCACCTGTGAATCCTGTTGTTAATCCAACAGCTCAGATTCCTTCATCAGCACAACAACATCCGATTCGTATCCAACTCGATCAAAAATCGAAAACATTATCCTCGATTAGTAATAATCAATCTCTACCTATTCCAACAATCAGTCAACAAAAAATCATGCCTCTCGTAGATATGAATCAACCTGCTCCTCCTCCACCACCACCACAACAACAACAACATCCTCAAATGTATCCAAATGCTCCTAATTGGCAACGGCCTCCACCGCATTATCCTATACCACCACAACAACAATATCCTCCATACGATAATCCTCATGGACCGCCGCATTACTACGGTCCTCGATCAAATTATCCGCCAGACATGCGTCCACCGCCGCCATCGTCTTACGGTCCGATGCCTCCACGTCATCTCGGTCAACCGCCGAGATACAATGGCCCATTGGCTCCACCACCTGGCCCGTATGGTTACGGTCATCCGCCTCAGAACTACGGACCAATGCCTCCACCACATCATCCTCACTATGGTCATCACTATCCTCCATCATGATCAGTTTTTTTTCTTCTTTTTTGTTCTTGAATGCTTCTTTGTTTGTTCGGTTTACTTTTTGTATTTGATCCTTATTAGCAGATGTATTCGTACGTATTGTTTCTTTGTTTGTTTGTTTTTTTTCTTTATTGGCTAAACAAATACGTACACAAGCAAAAAACAAAACGAGAAATATTTCGCGTGATCTAGTACTTTGGATATATATTATACATATATGTACATATATATAAATATAAATGATACTCGTCTGTTCTTTTCTCTACTTTTTAGAAAACAAGAAAAAGAACAGGTTCGTCGAATGTGTTTTGCCTACTACGTACTTTTTATTTCAGAATGATAATAATTTTAAAAGAAAAAGAAATGGCAAACTTTTCAATTTCTCAGAGAATAATCTATATATTTTTCTACGTTTTTTAGCGTTTACATTTCTTTTATTTTGTTTTTCTTTTATCTCTATCTATATCTCAATCTCCAAATGTAGCAATGTTCTACAATGCAATAATTGATTGATTGATATTTGCACTCTAGATATGAATATTAACGACGTTACCGTCAGTTGGCAGGATATATCGGATACCGAGCGTACAGCACTATTGAATAAACGTACATATTTCATCGATAGATGTCCTTACTCAATTATGAATATTTTCCTTTCATTTTTTTTAGCATGTCCACCACGATCCAAGGCGAAAGTACCTCCAGTAGGTGATTTCCTAACTGAATCGATCTGCTCGATCAATCAATTGTCTATTTCTAGCCGCGCCAAACCCCCGATCGAGTTAATTCCCGTGTATTCAGCATATGCCAATCGGCGGTAATGAACAACCATACAGTACAACGACCAGTTCGATTAAATAATCTCAAAAGGTAACGACTATCAATTCATTTTTTTTTCTATTTACGATTCAATTAAATCTAGTCACGCAACATTAACAAGCTCAAAAGAAAATATCGATAATGCCTATCGTACCATGATTGAATTTACTGAAACATGCAAACGAGAATCGAACAATGACACAAATCCGACGTAATTTCTCCACGATTGTAAAACTATCTTTCGAACGAACGTGTTTAATTTCAGTGAAATGCCAACACCGAAACGTATTCGTTCGTCATCTCCTGCATCGAATCTCGAACAGTGTTCTTCGCCTTCAGCTATCGCACGTTACATAAGTCACGATAGTTATCTATCAACAGCAGCAGCAGCAGCAACAGCGACGACGGCATCAGAACAACAACTAACAACAACAAATGAACAATCGAATATCGACACAGATTTTATCGATGATACGCTTTGGGATGATTGGGATCTGCCATCGGCAATCAACAAAAAAACGCCTGGCAAAATTCGAACGATGTCATCGCCAGCTGTCCATTCACGAATCAATCCCTTTGCCGAAACCAAACGAAACCCTGTTCCTACAACGACGACGACAACGACGACTAATGACAATAAATCTACAACTCTCGCACCAGTGATTTCGAATCTAACTTGGGACGATGATGACGATGATTTCGAACAATTACTAAGTCAAATTCCCACTGAACTACCTGACGAAAAACCTTTGATCGACAATGATTCAGTATTAATCACGACGCCTCCTATCGATGATAATAATTGTACTCGTCTCGATGCCACACGTCGATCATCGGCTTTTCTAACGAAAGAAAATCAATCCCTAATTCACAATAGTACGAATATTGAACTGTCAACTCAACGAAATCGTCCATCGGTATCCAGTCTTCAACGAGCAAGAACAGGTCCACTGTCATCGCCTGTTTTCAATCGAAATGCAACGAAAATGAATTCGCCACGACTTCGAGCTGATTCAGCTAGTGTTGAACGAAAGAAATCAGTTTGTACAGAAGCAGAAATCGAACAGAAACGTCTTGCAGCTCTTGCACTTCGACGAAAACGTGAACAAGAGCGACAACAACAACAGCAGGCAAAGTCGTTTCAGAAATGAAAATTCGTTTTCTCTCTGCATGTTCTTTTCTTTTATTTGTCTCGTATTGAATCAGTCATTGATATTATTTCGAGAGAAAGAAATCGTCACATTCTTTTTTTTTGTTTCTCTGTACAGATTTCTTTACGTACGTGTGCCTTGTTCAAGACATTAGTTTTCTTTTTTAAGCTTGTCGATACCTTATTTTCTATGGTTTGTTTAGAATCTCGGATTGGATTTATTTTTTCTCTTCATTATTCCTAATTGTCTTTCTTCTTATTTTCTTGTCAGATATCTATATCTATATACATAAAAAACACTTCTAATCAGATGCCAAAACAACCTGATCTTATTCTTGTCATATATGTGTTAAAAATAAATAATTTTAGAAAGTCATTTTCTTTTTCTGATGACGATGAAATCAATATAAAATCTTTCTTTCAGATGCGTATTCGTTTGAAAGAATTCAATGGTGTTGCCATTTGGAAATGGGTGACCAATGATGATTCATGTGGCATCTGTCGAATGCCGTTCGATGCCTCGTGTTCCGAATGTCGATATCCAGGTGATCAATGCCCGGTTTTACATGGTGAATGTCGACATTGTTTTCACGAGCATTGTATTATGAAATGGATCAATTCTCAGCAGACAAATAAATTATGTCCAATGTGTCGAGGTGAATGGAAAAGTTTACCATGAAGATAGTCTGTCTGTTGTGTACGTCGATTTTTTATGTGAATTTGTAAAAAGAAAACAACCACGAAAAAAAAAATTATAATAAAGTTTAATAAAAATAAAAGGAGAGAAAGAGAATGTTGTATCAGTCGTTCTTCGTTCATGTTGCTTGATCATCGGCCACTTGATAATTATTTCGATGATTAGATAGTTGTCTATTACGAGGATAATAAACTTCGTTCGATTGAATTTTAACTTGACCACCTGCATCATCATCAGCTAATGTTAATTGTCCAAGATGATTCATTGTCTAAGCAAAATAAAAGTGTCTCGTTTTCTTTCAAAAAAGTACGATCATATACCCATTTCGCTCGAGTTCTGTCTAGCTCACTTGCAACGTTATGTCGTCGATTGGTAAACGAAGGTGCGCCACCACCGCCTCGACCCCACCAATTATTCATTGCTTGAGAATGCTAAACACATGAAATCAATATTTAAGTTTTCGTTTGGGAAATTTGACAATGTACCTGTAGTTCAGCTAGACTGTTATTCTGTCGATCTAATTTGTTGACTCGTGCGCGTTCTTCAGCTTGTCGAACAAGGTCATCATGCAGAATTCGAGTTTGTTCCGAACGAAAACGTGTTCGTGCTCCAGTAATCTTGACGAAAAAAAAGAAAGACACACGAATACATTTGACAATTATTCATCGATTGAAATTCAATGTTGATTAGTCAAAAGTGAAACAACAGAAAATAACGAACGGATTAAATGATACACATAAAAATCGAACGTGTCGATAATTTTATAAATAATTGTCCTTATTGCCAAAAGGAAAAAAACCGATATGAAGTGGGTGAATCAATAATTTGATAAGAAAAAACGAAAACTACAAATCGAATGCTTTTGTTTTTCTTCTACTTTGCTTTTAATATTTTATTATCCGGAGAAAAATACCTCTCGAGTCGTTTGGGTTGTTGGCAAATGTAATTTCAATGGATAGCGAGCAGTTTCAAGTTGAGTAATCCAAGCCGCCGTATCACCTGCCTATAGATAATATACAAAAGAATTCGTCTTTGATGTCAACAAACGATCGATTTATATGGCAAACTAGACACGTGCTAATGAAAAAATAATACTTGATCTCAAAGACGCGCTTATAAAATCTGTCGACACATTCAAAATTTGAGGGGATACCGGGATTTATTTACTGTATCAAGATTTCATGACATCCACGCTCGAGAGAAATGATAGGATTTATTTCGAAATGCACAGGTGACTCTTAAATAAATCCCGGTAACTGCTGTCAAAATTGATTAATAAAACAAATAGAAAAGAAAAAGACGTCAGACTAAAACCTTGTTAATCATTTCAAGCGTATTATTAGAATAAATATATTTGTTTTGTTTATGTGGGTTTTCATTTTTATATTTACATTTGATCGATGTTCCATTTCCTCTTGTTGACGACGGCGTTGTTCCAATTCAAGATCGCGTTTTTGCTCTTCAATATTTCCTGTATGTTGCCTGCCAGAGAAGCCAAGCGGTCCGACATGATTCTGAAAGCAAAATAATAATCCAAAGATTATTAGAATCAACAAAAGAAAATGGAAAAAAAAGAAAATCAAATCAAATACTAATTTATCTTGTAAACTGCCGGAATAGCGTGTGAATTTTTGGCCGGTTGGAACATGTATCAGCGGAGCTCCAGCCCCTGGGCGGCCCCATGGATCGTATAAATCTTGTTGTGGTATTACATTAAACACATTTTGACCTTCCTTATTTGGATCTGAAATTAATTAGAAAGATGAGGTTATTAAAAAGGATTTTATCATGCATTCTTTTTATCAGTACCATATAAAAGGAATGGATCGTGTGCATCGCCTTTAATCGGCTGAGCAGTTGTATTACCGTTTGTATTCGAATTGGTGTTCGTTATCTTTGATGACACAAATTGGAAATAGAAAATCAGTTTAGATTCGTGACTGAACCGGATTTAAATATGTTAGTTGATAGATCTCGACAGAGACTCAAGAGATTCATTTTTCTTCTCATTCTTCTCAATAACAAACGCTTTCTTCCATGAACTTTTCCTATTATTTACTATCGAACACCCTCAACACCTCGTTGTCACTATTATCAAACAACAATACGTACCGGCCCATAAAAACGTTGAAAGTCAGGTAAACCATTATTAATATTATTGTTGTTGCTGTTCAATTGTTGTATTTGTGTTTGAGATTGAGTGTTATTTGGATAGGGTTGATATTGAGAATAACCATTATTTTGATGCATTTGTCGTGGTGTCATGTACACTGTCGATGAGTTGTTATTATTATTATTATTATTAATATTATTATCAGTAGGTATATAAGTCTCGGTAATATAACCTGAAGATGGTGGTTGCTGCTGTTGATGAAGTGTAAATTGTTGCGGCATTTCTAAAACGGGTGAAGGAGCACGACCTCTTGTTAATATTTCTTCTAGTTCTTCTTTTTCTAGTTAATAATTAATGAAAAATAAATGGATGAAATTTGATGTTTTTGTCGTCCTTACTGAGAATTGTTGTTCGTTGATGTCGGCCAAATGGGTGATGTTGAACCTTGAAAAAACGTTTAAATGAATATTTTGTTGTGTGTATATTCGTTTCTCATAGCAATGATTTTCTTTTTTCTTCTTCTTCTTCTTTCTCTTTGATGCAGAAAAGAAAAGGCAAAATCAATTGTCAAGGCTGTGAGGCACTTTTGTTGACGATTTTAAATCAATTATAGAAGAGCGTGCGCGCGAGAGAGAGAAAGTAAAGAAGTCGTGCACTTACGTATTTCTTGTCTCGTTCAATTTTCTTTTCCCATTCACGCGCAATTCGAAGTTGTTTTTCAGCAACTTGTTTGTCTAAAATAAAACAAAACAGAAATCTAATTCGATTTTACTTGAAAACCTAAAAGTTCGAACCAAGTGCGATCTTGTATTTCAATTTTTGTACATCTTCAGGGGATAATGAACGGAGTGTTTGAGTAGCCATTTCAGGTTGTTCCGATGGATTTGAATAGAAATTCATTTCACTTTGACTTTGATAAGACGACATTGGATAAGTATTTCGATTGGTATTTATCGATAAAGAATTATTTCGTCGAACACGAAACGATTGAATAAACGAGTCAAGATCGGTTTCAACTTGAGAACTATTAAGAAAAACAAATCAATTAATTTGATTAATAATTGTGACAATTTTCAATGTGTAGGTGCGTTTTGTTTTGATTAATCAAATTCGCTTTGTCAATGAGATCATCTCACTTTGCAAGACAAAAAAAATCAGATTTTAATTTTTTGTTTTAGTTCTTTAGTTTTCTCTTAGTTTTAATGGAACGATGCATACGACATAATCTAGAATTTGTAAACACTTGATGAATAAGTATTCATGTCTCTATTCGCTTATATTTATCTAAAAATTCAAAGAGAAAACAAAAAGAAAAACAAAGAGTAATTCATTGTGTTTTCTTTCTTTTAGTTCGAGTTCATTTTTTTATATTTTTAGCTCGAAGAGGGAACACTACATTGAACTTTTAGTGATTTAATAGGCACTTATTCGACTTGTTGAATTGTTAAGGTTTATATGATAAATTAAACATTTTTATTTACCTGAATGATTGTTTTTTTCTAATTGATTCTGCTTCTTCTTTTCTTTTTCTTCTTCTTCACTTATATATATATATATAGACTAGTAATTGAAAAAGACTTGCTTTTTATTCGGCAAATCGATCGATTTTGTTTGGAATCGTAGACAAATTAGAAATGCGTATGTGTTAGCAACCAAAAGAGAAAAAAGAAAGAAAAAGAATGAACGAACTGCACCAGCCCGTTGTTATTGTTGTTTCTTTAACTATTACTCCGGAAAAAGTAAAGAAATGGTATTATAATCAAGTGGTGATTGATCACACACAGCTATTGTTGCTATTACCTTTTTTTTTCTTTCTCTTTCTTTCTCGTTTTCAATTTTAATTTATAAACATAATCAACGTTGGCAAGATCAACAAAAAACGATTTGAAAACAGTTGAAACAACATGAAAAAACGTTTAATGGAATTAATAAACAAAGAAAGAAAAAACGAGAAATACGAAAATAGATTTTCAAATTAGTTCTAATGAAATATATGTCCGTTAGATCATTAACTTCACGTTCTGAGAATGTTTATATAATGTTATATGATTCAGATTATGAAAATATAAAATGAATTCAATGTTTTATTTGTGGTAGTAATACTGCTCATCACCATTAATTGTTTGTGTGAGGAAAGAGAAAAAAAAACAAGAAGGAAAAAGAGAAACAGAGATTTTCATAGATGTTTGCTATCTGGTTGAAAGAACCTATCTATTTTTCTTTTCTTTCAAGATCTTCGTTCTGTTCATCATCATATTCTAGTCGCGTCTATTTATTATTAAGAACAATCTTTGTCAATTTCAATTTTACAGAGACATTCACACATTTAGACTGCCCTTTTTACCCGATTTCGAACACTTTCAATCGAATAAATTTAATTATTTGAATAATATAATGTAAATTTACTTTGACAACCATAGAAACAATTAAATCATACAATGTTTCTCAAGTTGTTATTTTTCTAAATTCTAAACTGTCATGCAACAATGTTGTCAACCTGACATAAAACTTGTCGGTTCAAAATTTTTCAGCGGATTTGGAAAAAAAAGTAATTGAGTATCCAAGATTTGAATGTAAGTAGCTTTTACTCTGTTTTTATTTAAATATAAATGAAAATAGGCAGTCTTCGTTTATTGGTCTTTTTCCCATTAAATGGTTTAACTCTCATTTATTATAGAATAATAGATTTTAGTCTGAAAACTAATTAGATAACATGCGAACCGTCACTCGCTAAAAAACATAGAAACAAGTTCTTTTTCGACTTTTTCATTAATTATTTACAAATACCGAACAAAATTCTCTGAAGCCATATCTCGAATGTTCTTTAAAATAGACCAAAAGCACGAACATATTACTATAAATGCAAAACATTTCTTAATAAATCATTATATTTTATTATTTGACAGGTTTCTCTTTTCATATATATATATAGATATTATATGGTAAGCTCTCAATAATCACGCATGACGTCTATTTTTCTTTCTTTACTGCGCATTCAAGATATTAGCTATGCGAACGAACAAATCTAATCTTCGGACTCCTTTTAAAATTATAAATTAGCCATATAAAAAAAACCACTTTTCCTTTCTTTCAGATTTCTTATTTCATGTATTTGAAACTTGTAATTTGAAGAACTATTATTATTCAAACTAACAATGATCTCTGCAGAATCAATGCGTTTCTTTCGACAAATGTTGGCAGTTATTTGTTCGATATTTGGTTTCCCGGGAAATATTCTAACTATTGTCGTATGCTTAAAAGCATTATATCAACAGACATTAAATTTCGAACGTCGTGTCTTCGATCTTTATTTAGCTGAAATTTCTATCATCGGTAGGTGAATTAGATTTTCATATTATTTCAATGGATAGAAGAAAGAAAAGAGAAACTCTGATATTATTTATTAAAATTACTGATAGACTATTAATGAATAGGTGTCTTACGCAGCTTGAGTATACTAATGGAACTTGGACTTCTCGTCTGAGTGCACAAATATAACAAACAATTGAAATCTGAATGCTTGCGAAGGTTAATGTGAAGTATTTTGACTGAGAGAACAAAACTCTTGAATTGAAATGATTCAGCTAAGCATAAGAATATACGTAGAGAACTTGTGGCTGTTTTTTTTCTATTGAATTAGAAAAAACAATGAAACGAAACGTTAATAAATAATTTTCAGCTTGAAATTGCAAAACACTCTGATTTGTATCTAGCAACTAGATTACAATAGATTAGATGGAATAAAAGCAAATTAGATTATCAGCTTTTGTTTGACATTGACAAAACTCATCTGCTTATTGTCTAAACAGTTGACAAATACAGAAGAATATCTAAAATGAATTATTATTGCAAATATTGAGAGAATTTGTCTGAACCACGTTTGAATGTCAACGTGAGAATAAGAAAACCGGAAACAAATTATTGTGAAGTTGCTATTCTTGTCAGTTTTCGCTCGAATAAGTTAAATAGACGTTGAAAGAAAAATAAAATCTGAAAGTGCGTTCATCCCTATTAAAATTTTTGTTGTTTGTTTGTTTGTTTAGATACTTGTTTACTTCTCTATTGGGTTATTGACACGTTATTACGTTATCTTCATTCAATTGGACAAATCGAATATTTTTCTATAATACATGTCTCAGCATTTTCATGTTATTTTCTCTATATGATGAATCGTTTATTTGCTGCTCTTTGTTCATGGTTAATCACTTGTTTTACATTAATACGTTTCATAAATATCTTTCGACGTTTTAATACAATTCGATCGAATGTTATTCTTTTAACTTGTTTGACCGTGATATTTTTATCAATTAATAGCTATTTATTTATTGTTTTGAATTATAATTCAACAATCAATGAAAATCTTAACAATCGAACTAATCGAACATCAGAAAACTGTCAAATACAAATGAAATATGCTCGTAACACTTTAATGGTTTTAATCAATGCCATTGTTGCTGGATTCATTAATCTTGCTTTACCAACTATGATTACATTTATGGCAAATATAGCCATTGTTTGCTATATAAAACGTGTATATACAGGTCAAAATTCGGGACCTCTTCCCCGACGTTCGGATAATTCCGGATCAAATTATCGTTCAACACGCTCGACTCTACTTGTTATATCGATTACATATACATTATGTTATTTACCATACTGTATTTTAAATTTAATTCTTTCGAAATATAATGATTCGAAAGGTACTATTGCAGATCTAGCTGAAATAGCGTTTAATTTACGTTATATAAGTCATTCGATTAATTTTTATGCGTATATATTTACAAATCATCGTTTTCGTCGTGAAATTATTTTCTTATTACGTCTTGTTTGCCGACCATTTCAATATTTTCGAAAACGTAAGGAATTACAAAAGAGAACTCGTCATGATAAACAAATACCAATTTATGAATATCGAACACCATTAACAACACCATCGAATAATTCAGCGAATGTTAAATGTGTTGTTTATCAACGGCCAACATACATTCGATTTCAAAAACAATCAAACAGAACACATCGTCATCTATTTATTCCTTCAGCTGAGCCTTATG
>Ga0209930_1001923_pt1 | contig 28027 bp, 24 predicted proteins | sample ThiBiot_500_biof_2_FD_183948 | JGI IMG/M metagenome (GOLD analysis project Ga0209930, IMG submission 183948) | Wastewater bioreactor microbial communities from Cape Town, South Africa - Thiocy_cont_500_biof (SPAdes) | ecosystem: Engineered > Bioreactor > Thiocyanate-remediating >... | reverse complement strand
TTAAGAGCCTCGCCCCATTGCAGCGATAGGACTTTTCCAGCTGCGGGATGAATTCGGTGGTCAGAGCATCTCCCCAAGGACCATTGTTATCGCTATTGGCATATACAGAGTGACCACCGGCGCAATTGCCATCCAGGTAGACCGTGATGCAGGAGACGGTATCAAACGGCCTGCTAAAGACTGTCGTATCGCCCGAATACCGGTGATAATCCCCGCCATAGCCGGAGACCACAAACAATACCGGGAATTGCCGTTGCGGCTGTGTATAATACTCCCGCGGGAGCAATACAGCAGCATCAACCGTCATTGCCCTTCCCTGGGATTTTGATAGAAGCTGTGACGGCGTTTTTAGTTCTTTTACAAATTTTGTGTCTGTGAAATGCGGTTCGGTCACTACCTGGTCGCAGCTTAGTGTGAATGATGCATTGGCATCTTTCGTGAGATTGACTTTTAGCGACCGGGAATAAAGGTTACCCGGGCTCTCCGCAATCGCCCGTCCTCCCAGGTTCCTGTCCCAGACGGCCTGTACATAATATTCACCTCGTTCTATATCGGATAATCGGACGGGATAGGATGCTGCCCGATCGTCAAATGTGACGGAAGTACCTGGCTTTACGTCCCGCACATCGATGGAAAAGCACGGGAAGGGCTCCAGGTCGGCCATGGCATTTTTGGGATTTCGGTTCTCCTTGTTCAGGTAGAGGATCACCTTTCCGGTAAATGGCGCGCTCAGGGCGTTGGCCGGATAATTAACCAGAAATTTCTGACTATAACTTTGCGAGGAAAGTGAGGCGGCGACAAGCAGTAGCAGATATCGTTTTAGCATATAGGGAAGATACGGGAATAAACGGTGATGGCAAAGAAGCCGCTGAAAGTCAGCGGCTTGAATTTTTGTAAGGCGAGGAGCGGCGGCTAATCGGTGCATTTGGCAAGATAAACGGCATTTTCTTTGGATCATCTTACAACTAGCCTTCCGCTCTCCGTGCTATAACCGTACATCGTTTGTATCGAATAAGGCGGCTCTGCAGTTGAATAGAATCACAAGAATTTGATTTTTAACAAATTGGGTCATTGGTCTACTTTTTGTGCGGCGAGTTCCAAACTGATTGCCAATGTTTAAGAACTATCTCACCGTCGCATGGCGCAACCTGATCAAGAACAAGGCCTATTCGGTCATCAACATCCTGGGGCTTTCCGCGGGCATGGGGGTCGCCTTGCTTATCGGCCTCTGGATCTGGGATGAAGTTTCCTACAATAAGAATTTCGACAACTATGACCGGATCGTCCGCGTCATGGAGACCATCAATCACGGCGGGGAGATCACCACCGGGCAAGCGGTGCCATTACCGCTGGGAAATGAGTTGCGGACGCGCTATGGTTCCGATTTCAAACGGGTGACGGTGGGTTCTGCTATAAACAAACATACCCTCGCCTATGACGGCGATAAACAGATATTTGGAAACGGCATCTATATCCAACCTGAATTCCTGCCCATGTTCTCCGTCCGGCTGCTAAAGGGGTCGCTGGCCTCGCTAGACGATCCCTATTCGACCGTCATTAGCGCGTCGCTCGCGAAGACAATGTTCGGTAACGCTGAGCCGGTGGGCAAACTTGTAAAGATCGACAACAAGAACTCGCTGAAGATCTCGGGAGTCTATCTCGATTTTCCGCACAACTGTGAGTTTTACAATACCCAACTATTGATGGCTTGGGATGGATTTGCAGCAGACAACGACCTGAAGGGTTCTATGGTCAATGGATGGAACAACAATTCCTGGCAGATCTTTGCGCAGCTACAGGACAATGCCGACCTGAAAGCCGTTTCGGTCAAGGTCAGAGGTGGTCTGGAAGGGCATGAGCGGAAGGACAAGCCACTGGTATTGCTGCACCCCATGAACAAATGGCGGCTGTACAGCGAATTCAAGAACGGCATCAATACGGGGGGCACCATCGCATTTGTCAAAATGTTTGCGATCATCGGCGTCTTTGTATTGCTGCTGGCCTGTATCAACTTTATGAATCTGAGTACGGCACGGTCAGAGAAGCGCGCGAAAGAGGTGGGGATCCGGAAAGCGATCGGCTCGCTTCACCGTCAGTTGATAGGTCAGTTCCTCGGGGAGTCGTTGTTGATCACTTTTGTCTCCTTCTGCCTGACCCTTTTGCTGGTGACGCTGACGCTGCCTTTTTTCAATCAGATCGCCGACAAACAGATGAATATCTTATGGACCAGCATCCCGTTTTGGTTCATCGCGATCGGGTTCATCCTTTTTACGGGGTTGGTCGCGGGTAGCTATCCGGCCTTTTATCTTTCTTCCTTTAAGTCGGTAAGCGTGCTAAAGGGTACCTTCAAGGCGGGCCGGTTTGCTTCGGTACCGCGGAAGGTGCTGGTGGTGTTGCAATTCACCGTATCGGTGTCGCTGATCATCGGGACATTCGTCGTCTTCCAGCAGATCAACTATGCGAAAAACAGACCAATCGGTTACAACCGGGAAGGGTTGATCACCGTTGCGATGAATACACCCGACCTGTATCCGCATTACAATAGTCTTCGGTCGGACCTTCTGGCTTCCGGTGTTGTTGCGGATGTGGCGATGTCGACCAGTCCGACGACGGCGGTCTGGGCCAACCAAAGTGGTTTTTCATGGCCGGGGAAAGATCCTGCTATGAGTCCGTCCTTTGCCGTGATCACCATGACGCATGACTATGGAAAAACGGTAGGCTGGCAATTTGTAGAAGGCCGGGATTTCTCGCGGGATTATGCCACCGACTCGACTGGTGTAGTGCTGAACGAGGCGGCGGTGAGATACATGAACCTGAAGGAGCCGGTGGTCGGGCAGTCCATCCAATACACTTACAGCTCGCGGAAAGACAATCACCTGAGAGTGATCGGCGTCGTTAAGGACATGGTGATGTCATCCCCATATGAGCCGGTAAAGCAGGCCGTCTTTATGATGGATACCTCGGATGTGGGCATGAATGTCATCACGGTGCGGATCAATCCTTCCCAGAGCACGGCGAAGGCGCTGCCGACGATCGCCGCGGTGTTCAAGCGATACAACCCCGGCTCCCCCTTCGACTATAGCTTTAACAGCGAGGACTATGCGCGGAAATTTGATTTCGAACAACGGATCGGCGGCCTGGCCACGTTCTTTGCGGCTCTGGCCATCTTTATCAGCTGTCTCGGGCTCTTTGGGCTGGCCTCCTTTATGGCCGAGCAGCGGCGGAAAGAGATCGGCGTACGTAAAGTGCTCGGGGCCTCGGTCGTCAACCTCTGTGGCTTGCTGTCAAAGGAATTCCTGGTGTTGGTGGCGTTGTCCTTTTTGGTAGCGATCCCCGTGTCGTGGCTGCTGATGAGCCACTGGCTGTTACAGTACAGCTACCGGACGCCAATCTCGATTTGGATCTTTGTGATGACGGCGGGCGGGGCCTTGCTGATCGCCCTGATTACGGTGAGCTTTCAGTCGATCAGGGCGTCACTTGCCAATCCGGTGCGGAGTTTGAGGAGCGAATAGGTTCCTCTTAAGACTAGAATAATATAAATTTCCCTTGCTCTATCTGTGTCGCATTCAGAGCTTCCTTGTCATTTTCGACCACTGGCAACCAATTTTTTCAGTCAGCAAGGGCATGCCTGAAACCACATCCACAACCCTCATGGGATCCTATATATAATACGTGTGGCAAAGTAAAACGGCTCAAAACCTCCAGTTCATAGTCTTGCAGGTTTGCTGTGTGGAAACCGGCTTGTTCTTTATTCCATTCGATCAAAGGCAACTTGATTGATGCACCAACATATAGCGTGAAGCACATAATTTTTACATTATATAGAATACTGTATCTATAAAGAATAGGACCTCGCTCTTGGCTAATACATTTTCATCATGCATATCTTCCAGCGCCAACCCAAATTCACGATTATAGTAGTCTTGGCGCCTAGTCTTTTCAAAGCCGTTGAAATTCAAAAACCCTTCAATATGGTCCAGTGAAGCCTGATCTCCTTCCACAAAAGGTTGCTGGATGACGGCAAAAAGTTTTTCGTCAGCTTCGACAAATCCCAATAAAGAATAGGCTGTGTTGTCGAATATTAAATTGTGCAATAATAGGCTATTGAAATATTCTGTCCAGGTGGCGTAGTATCCGGCATCATTAACTTTAATCACTGATCGTGCATCCTCAGAAAGAAAAACCTTCGACTCACCACCTTCAGTCAAATATTGGCTACCTGGCGGCAATGACCTCAGCCATAAGTTTTCTTTTTGAGCATATGATTTTAAGAAGCCGACCTGCTCTTCTTTGATGATTGCCTTACTTTCGAATTCGCTTTTAACAGTTGGACTTGTGCCAAAGCTTTTGCAAAGGACATTCCTGATTGTTGTGCAAGAATCTGTGCTCCCCTTCTGGAGTTCTCCTTTAATGATATTTTGAAGTTGTTCTCGGATGTCATCGGGGATCATTTATGCAAAAATAATAAAATAGCTTAAATAATAAAATCCGCTGATAATCAGCGGCTTAAAGAGGGGTGGAGCTGAGGGGGCGGGGATCGAACATCTTGTGTCTCTTTTAAAGATAATTCAATGAGTAAAGCATAATTCCTCTTAATCTATGACAAATAAGAGTATGCGCGGGTGTAACTTGCCAATTCCTCCCAAGGACAGAACATTCGGAACCTCTTACCCGGCGTTGACTCTGCACTACCCTCACCGATCTCCCCTTGCAGTGTCCCGGCAATTCTCACTAACTTGGTTTGGTGTCACAATTTTGTATCTTGACGCTCTATGTTCGGATTTTCTAAGAAAGACAAACGACCGCAATGCCCTATTCCCGAGGAACGACGCGAATGGCTGGAATACGCCTTCGGCTGGCTGGTGGACACCTTTGGGAAAGAAAGTATCCGGCAACGCTCCGTCCTCACGCCGCACTACACAGATTTCCCTATTCGATTTAATGGTGACCTCAAAACGGGCCGTGAAACTACTGACATCATCGCCCGTCAGATGGGGATCGATCCGAACGAGATCGAACTTTTTTTCTATCAGGATGGGATACGGGAGATTGCTGCCGGGGATCTTGGTAGTACTATATATACTTCGGGGGACGGTAGAGATGGCAGTCTGAAATCGAGTAGCGGCCGCTATTTAGGGCGACAGGACGAAGGGAAGTTTCATATCGTCTTACAGGAGAAAAACCTTCGAGAACCGGAGTACATGGTGGCAACGCTCGCTCATGAGCTATCCCATATCAAATTATTAGGGGAGGAGCGGCTGCAGGAGAATGATGAACAGCTGACCGATATTAATACAGTTATTTTTGGCCTGGGAATATTCAACGCGAATGCTGCCTTTAGCACCTTTCAAAATTACCGCTCCAGCGGATGGCGAAAGCTAGGGTATCTGACTCAAATGGATTGGGGTTATGTGCTTGCCTTATTTGCGGAGCTTCGGGGAGAAGAACATTCTGATTGGACAAAACATTTATGCAGGAATGTTAAAGCGGATTTTTTGAAGAGTCAGAAATATTTGAAGGCAAGAAATGTTTGAGTTGGAATTGCATGACCATTTCTTTGATCTTCATATTCAAAATTTATTTGGCGCGAATTATACAGCCGGAGTTCGATTTCCCCTCGGCTATCAACAAAAAGGCCGCTGACAATCAGCGACTTAAAGAGGGGTGGGGTGAGGGGGTGGGGATCGAACCTTTGAGCAAACTCCTTCAGCTTATCCAAATCCTAAAAACTTGAAAAATAATTATTTAAATCACTGCTTGCAAAACCGGAATGCCTGGTAGCCCGCCTCGATCGCCTCTCCCAAAAGCCTTTTATCGCAGCGTCATTTGAAATGCCATTTGGATTTATTCAATACCAAGGCTTCAATGCCGGCAAACTGATAGCGGGTTAATGGGTTTAGAGATGTCTGTAGCAGTTCGATCTTTTGCTTTGGGAAATGCGTTTCCAATAGTGCTCCCAACAATGCGCGGGTGGAAGGAGGGTATTCCAACGCGAGTTGTGTCAGCCTATTCAGTTGTGACGGCTGCAACTCCTTCATCTTTGCTACCAGCAATGGAATAACTGTTAAAGGAGACGTATCCGGGATCTGTTGAATGTCCGCCAGTGCATCCAGCAGCTGTAGCATAGGGATATCAAACTCCTTAAATGGGAATGGACGGACGGTAAATTTTATTTTGTAGCCGCTGATTTCCTTTTCAGGCAACCGGCTATGCCGGGCAATAGTTATTTTATTGGGTACCTGGGTGGTTAAACCCCATTGGTTATACAAGGCATTGCCCGTCAAGTACCCCACGGTTTTACCCCCGCGCTGGGTGAATGTCTTTATAATTTCTGTTTCCGAAGGCCGTAGTGCGCCAAAACGTAATTTTTTTGGCTTGTAATATTTCCCTTTCTCCAGCCTCGCCAATTTCCCGGCCTTGACCATCCGGCTCAACGCTCTAAAATAAGCCACTTCTGTTTGGCCCTCCACTTTAATAGTAAGAATCTGTCCGTCGCCTAGAGCGGCGACCTGGCGTTGAACTGTACTTGCTATGGAGGCGGATGCGGCCATCATATAAAGATAGCATATTTGTTTTTATTGACCAGTTTTTAACGTAATAAATTGGACATAAAATTTAGCTCCAGTAAATAAAATTAGATATGAGTACCTTCGCTAAGATTCCCTGGCAGCAATAAGTTGTCATTAGCTAATTCGCAATACGCAAATTGCGTATTTAACATTGCAGTTCAACCAGCGGCTATTTTTCTGCTACTTTGTAGTGTCCAATTTGTGATAGTAAGGAAGCCTTGTTACATTAAAAAAGACGGGCTGTCTGGCAACTTACCGGAAAAACTGGTAAGTTGGGTAATTGCTTATAATTTATTGATTATCAATTATTTTAAACTTACCGGAAAAACCGGTAAGTTCGATTTCTAAACATCCGTAATATGACCGAAAATAAAGGAGAGATCATCATCTATGTCAAAGAAGATGGCCACACCCAAATTGATGTAAAACTACAAGGTGACAGTCTTTGGCTCTCCCAAAGGCTCATTGCGGAACTTTTCGAAAAGGATGTCAATACCATTAACGATCATATTCGGAATGTCTATGCAGAAAAAGAGTTATCCGAGGAATCTACAACTACTATTTTTCAAACTGAGCAACAAGAGGGAAAGAGAAATGTCAAAAGGAACGTCACATTCTACAATCTGGATTTAATCCTGTCGGTTGGATATAGGGTTAGTTCCAAACGGGGCACTGCATTCCGCATCTGGGCTAACCAGGTATTGAAGGACTACCTGCTCAGAGGGTATTCATTGAATGAAAAGAAACTTCAGGAAAAAGCTGAGCAATACGAAGCTTTAAAAAAACCCGTTGCATTGATCAATAATGTTGCCGGTTCACAAGCGCTTTCCGGTGATCAGGCTGCGGGGCTACTGCGTGTCCTATCGGACTATACCTATGCGTTGGACGTGCTGGACAAGTATGACCACCAGGTACTTGAAATCGAGGCGACTTCTTCGAAGCAGTTGTTTCAGATTACTTACGATTCAGCCATCCAGGCAATACGCGGATTAAAAGACAAATTCGGAGGAAGCTCTTTGTTTGGTAATGAGAAGGACGAATCCTTTCAAGGATCACTCGCAGCGATCTACCAAACATTTGGTGGTACCGACCTCTACCCCAGCGTAGAAGAAAAAGCAGCCAATCTACTCTATTTCGTCATCAAGAACCATTCGTTTTCCGATGGCAACAAACGTATTGCGGCCTTCCTCTTCATCTGGTTCCTGGATAAGAACGGTATTCTATATCGCGGGGACGGGTCACGCAAGTTGGCAGACAATGCGCTCGTGGCACTGACCCTTATGATTGCCGAAAGTAAGCCGGAAGAAAAGGAGATGATGACGAAAGTAGTGGTGAGTTTGATCAATGGGAAAAATTGACTCTCTATGCAATCATTTCCAACCTTATATGACAATGAAGTAGCGATTGTGAGAGCTGAATTTTCGACCGGGATTGTTCTCGACGAGAATTTTAAACAGGCAATTCATGAATACCAGAAGGTCTATACTATTTTCGAGAATTTAGACGCTGCAACCAGTGCTGCCGAAAGGATGATCCAGGAAAACACCAATATAGAATGCACATTATTGGGCAGAGAGAATAGCCTAATCAGATATATTACACCGGGAGGTGAATAGTTCGATTTCTCACTAGCTATTAATAAAAAAGCCGCTGAGGATCAGCGGCTTAAAGAGGGGGTGGAGGTGAGGGGAGTACAATCGAACACCTGACTGCTCTTTTATCTTTGATCCCGCAATTAAAGCATTGAATATTTTACAATAATGAATTTTCTGAGCCTTGAATTATCTGCTCGAGCCTCTGCCGTTGGTCACTATAGTAATGGTTGGACTCAAGACGCGCGAATCCATCATATGCACCGAGAAGAGCCTTGAGACTGATCAAATCTTCTGCTGTAATTGGTTCTTCAGGTTGACCCTGCCAAAGCCGTGCGAGAGGTTCGAAGTCAGCAATGACCGCTTGATAATATTTTTTTGCCGTTTCGGTGTCATTTATAGCGATCAATGCAACAGCCGCTTCAATCATGTCGGGGCCTACCAAGTGATGATAATGCGACATAATCGAACAAGTCACTTTACATTTATTTTATAAAACAGCAGCTTTCTCCTGAGGCTTTTGTCGCATTTCAAACAAGTAACCAAGCGCTTCGGACCAATTTCGTACAACTGCTCCATTGAACCATACGTCACCGCTAATAGAGTTATTGGGATACCCATTAGATTTTTTGCGTACTTCTTCCGCAAGCTCCTCTAATTTGCGAACCGTCTGTTTCAGTAGAAACTCCAACTGCTCGGGAAAATGTCTGCTGTAATGAACGCTACAACAAAATCGAATCCATTCGGGGAATATTTTATCAGCAGCCTTCAGGGGCATTTCTGGAATTAACAAGGTTGTATCAGTAGGGTTGGAAAGCAATGTAAATGCAACTTCCCGGACAGGATCCAAATTTGCTGGTGCAGCTGGCTTTGCCCATATTTTCCACCACGGTCGATTTACAATCGAAGTTTCCGGGGAAAGGATGGACAGAGCATCGGCAATTCGATATTCGCTAACGGCCAGCCAGAGGTCAAAGTTCGTGCTGCCCATTAACACACGTTCGAGATGTTCGTTCATATATCAAATGTATGCATACCCGGGTTCATTGATTTAGAAATAGCCTTGCAAATTGGATAATTATCCGGGTTAGATCTCTCTTCATCTATCAATAAATCATTGAAAATAAAACATTTAAAGAAGAGTGGAGGTTAAGATTAGAAATACGCGATTTGCAAATTGCGTATTTTGTTATGCAGGGCACGCTGAATAAGGGTATTTTATCCCGGCGAGAATGACTAGGCCCATATGATTTCTCTGTACCGCATTCAGTGCATCCATGTCGTCTTCGACTACAGGTAACCAATTATTTCCCTCAGCGAGAGCATGTCTAAAACCACATCCACAAAACCTGATCTGATCCTATGTATAATACATAGGGCAAAGTAAAGCGATTTAAAACCCCCAGTTCATAGTCTTGCAGATTCGCGGTATGGACTACGGGATGATCTTTATTCCATTCGATCAAAGGTAACTTGATTGATGCACCAACATATAGCGTGAAGCACATAATTTTTTTACATAATATAGAATACCGTATCTATAAAAAATAAAGCCTTGTCCTTAGCTAGGACATTCTCGTCGTGCATATCTTCCAACGCCAACCCAAATTCATCATTATAATAATCTTGACGCCTTGTCTTTTCAAAACCATTGAAATTCAAAAAAACTTCAATATGGTCCAGCGATGCCTGATCTCCTTCTACAAATTGTTGCTGGATGACGGCAAAAAATTTTTCGTCGGTTTCAGTAAACCCCAACAATGAATAGGCGGTGTTGTCAAATATTAAATTGTGCAGTAACAGGCTGTTGAAATACTCTGTCCAAGTGGCGTAGTATCCGGCGTCATTAATTTTAATTACTGATCGTCCATCCTCTGCAAGAAATACCTTTGATTCTCCGCCTTCAGTCAAATATTGACTGCCTGTTGGCAATGATCTCAGCTATAAGTTTTCCTTTTGAGCGTAAGATTTCAAGAAGCTGACCTGCTCTTCTTTGATGATTGCCTTACTTTCGAATTCGCCTTTAACAGTTGGACTTGTGCCAAAGCTTTTGCAAAGGAGATTCCAGACTGCTGTGCAAGAATCTGTGCTCCCCTCCTGGAGTTCTCCTTTAATGATATTTTGAAGTTGTTCTCGGATGTCATCGGGGATCATTTATGCAAAAATAATAAAAAGGTGTAAAAAACAAAAGCCGCCGACAATCAGCGGCTTAAAGAGGGGTGGGGGTGGGGGGAGAACAATCGAACACCTGACCTCATTACTCAACCTTCTCAAATTTTAAAAGTCTTGCAAGCGATCCTATCTTAGGGGATTAAGAGCCCCTCATTGCGCTCCAAACCCGCAGTTATGTCTGATTACAAAAAGACCAAAGCTGTCTTTACCTATTGCTTTCAAGTATGGATGACTGCGGTCATGTTTGGACCGGTCGTCTACTTAATTTGGTACTCCAAACAATTCGATGGGTTTACAGATTGGATGGGATTTGAAATAATTATAGGCTTATATAGCATCATGTATTCCATCCCCGGGATGTTGTTTTTCAGTGGCGGGGCAGCGTTTGTTTTCCTGCGCCCGTGGCCCATAGCTGCAAAACGCATTGTGTTAAGCATCTGGAGTAGTTTACTGACAATTGCTGCATTCGGAATTCTATTCGACAGGCCGATAACAACAAAAATGGATATGTTTCCAGGCAGTATTTGTTATTGTTTACCTTCCATCTTAAGTATCTGGATCTATCGATGGCCGAGAAGAATGAAATAATGACGAGGTTGATAGAATAAAAAGGCCATGCAACCAATTGATTTGCAAGGCTGTTCGTGGAGCTGAGGGGCTATCGAACAACTGGCTGTCTTGTTAATGTTTGTCCAAAAGTTAATTTTATACCAAAACGATCCATGAAATATACTTGTCCGTGTTGTGGGTACAAAACTCTTTCGCAATCCTATCGCGGATCTTATGAAATATGCCCGATATGCTATTGGGAGGATGATGGAGTGCAATATGGCGATCCTGATCATGAGGGCGGTGCCAACCCGATGAGTCTCAGGCAGGCCCAAAAAAATTTTCAACGATTAGGCGCTTGTGAGGAGGAGATGTTGCCTTTTGTTCGCCGCCCGGCACCTGATGAGGAGAAAGATACAAGCTGGCGGATGCTGCTCTTTTGGATATTTCTAATGATAGCTACGGGGCATGCGGGTTTCGCGCAGGTTCATGATTCCTCTTTTTGGGCAGAGCATTCGCTGAGTCGACCGGATTCCGTACTGGTCATGGATACTTTGCTATTCCCCAATAATACGGCCTACGCCAGCTACACTTACACTGATTCCGGAAAGCGTTCCCGGTGGGCTGATTCGGGATCTGTTCTATATGAAAGTGGAGAGGATTCGAAATCGGTGTCCATCACTTTGAGAGGGGATCACACTTTTATACTCAGTTCCAGAGGGAAGCCAATAGAACCCGCTGGATCAATCGGAAGATGGTGGCAGGTTGGCGATTCATTGGTTTGCTTAAATTGGTTTGGGGTTCTAACTCTTGAAATATCGAGACATGCTCATCTTGATTACATCCATAAAAAAATAGCCCCTCTCACGTATATTTCAACTCCTATTCGGGTAGATCATTGGTGGTTTGTGCGCAGAGGCAATCAGTTGGTGCCATATAGGTAAGGGAGAATAAAAAAGCTGCTGGAGGTTAGTGGCTTAAATATTTCGTGGGGGTGAGGGGAGTTCTATCGAACACTTGATTACTCTTTTAAAGCTTCTAAATCCTTAAAAGCTTTTATTTGCTTGTCTTCTTCACTTGCAATACCCTAATCCTCTTGCCACAAGATTAGCCTAATAAACACAAGTCTCATCATACTTCCAGCGGTGAGGGTCAATCATCCCTGACACACATCAGCCGCCCTCTACCGTTTCAAGCACTTATTCAAAGCTGTCACCAACTGATACACCGTCGTACATGGATTATGACGCGAAAACTTTGGTTCGGCTTCATACACTTTATGCAGGCGCTCCGCATGCTGAATCGCCTTAGCCTGAAGAGGGAGAAAGAGCTCGTAAAGGCTCTTGGCAAAATCCTTTTCTTTGCCATGATCCTCGTAGTTAAAACCTATACGCTTGCTGAGACGCTCATAAAATTGCTTACGATGGAGTTGTGTATCGATATAATGATCATGTAAGCAAAACCAGAGCTCGAAAGCATCATTCGAATATGCGACATGCAGCCCATGCTCCGTAGCTAGTCGAACCGCGTCATCAAAATCCTCGTCCTCCCCAGGCAAGCCTCGATCATCTCGGTCAAAAACGCACCATATTTGGCGATCCTCGTCATAATTAAGCTGGCCTTTAAGGTATCCTTGTTCCGAAACGCGACGAATGATCTCTTTTACCAGAGAACTACGGCACATACCGAGGCCTATTGCGCGGACGATCGTCTCGGTGTTCACCGGAAAAGCCTCGAAGTACTCCGGCTCCGTATTCGCACCCTCGCAAAAGATGAAAAAGGTATTCTGTACCTGCCGTTTGATTGACAGGTCTCTTTCCAGCGTCTTCCTTGCCCATGGCTTATTCTCATCGGTCTTCTTGATCCGGTTCATTAGTTTGGACATTGAATTTCGCAAGATAAGGCAGGGCGCCATATTTCCCTTTCATATAATCCCGTTCGTAGGAAACATCGTTGCGCACCCCGCCGATATTGATCAGGGAATAGAGAGATGTTTCGCCATCCGTGTTTTTTTCAGTAAAATAAATCTGGTCGCGGCGCAGCAGTGCTGAGTCTAGCAAATTGATGTCGTGGGCGACGAAAATCAACTGTGCATTCTTCCTATTTAACTCCTTTGAATTGAATAATTCGACAATTTTGCGAGTTAGCAGTGGGTGAAGCCGAGCATCAAGCTCATCGATCACAAGATTCGTTCCCGTTAGTAGGCTTTCAATAATAGGCCCGGAATAGGAAAAGAACTTTTTGGTACCTTCAGATTCGAATTCGTCGAAATCGAAGAAAGTAGGCGGTGAGCCAGTTGGCTCATTCTTAACTTTTTTCACTGTGCCAAGTATCTTAGAAGGTTTGTCCTCTTTGGATGTGTTTTGAAGTCGAAGATTCTGATCTCCAACTATTTCCAGGCTGTCCAGACTAACGTGATCAATATCTTCAATACCCATATCGGCTGAACGCATCAATTCGGCAATCTGCTTCCGCAAGTCCTCAACCTCCATCATCCGCAGAGTGTTTTTTCGGAAAGTATGATCATTGGCGCCGGCGTTTACCCTAATATTACTTGTCAAAAAAGATTTGACTTCTGCCGCAATCGGTCCATTAAAGGCATCGACAACATTGAGAAAAAGTGTTGAGGACTTGGTCTTGTCCGGGGGCAATTCGGTACCTTCTTTAAATCTCGACTTATTGATCTTTATTTTGTCGTCCAGGCGGGTGAAGTATTCAACTTCGCTGGTATTGGCCAATCCAAAAAGCCACTCAGCGCTAACCCGCTGCTCTGTAATTTCAAACCCATAACGGTAGCGATTGCCATTCGTGATAAAAACCATCTCAAAATGCGCTGGCATCTTCTCACATTCCAAATCAAGCGAAAAAGGGGTAAATCTTTTGACTTGGTCATCATCTTGGAATGATTTATCGACAAAGTGCAACATCCGGGTTAATGCCCTTAGAAAGTTGCTCTTACCACTGGCATTTGGGCCGAAGATACCAACTGACTTAAGGAGTTTCAGGCCTCCTGGCGCTGTGAAGACATTTCTCTCATCGACTTCAGGGTCTTTGGAAACGATAGGTGCGGCCTGCAAACTCAGTGTTTGCTTATGCCGGATCGACTTGAAATTGCCTATCGTGAATTCGATGATCATTTTTATTGAATTTGAGAAATTTCTACAAATTTAGAAAAAACAATCTCAAAAATCAAATTTTTGCTTAAATCCTGCCCAACCAGAAGCGATCTATTCCGCATTTCCCTTATAGTTCTGAAAGTTATCTACTTTCAACATCAACCTACCCGAGGAAACGTATATTAAGCTGATTTTCAAATTGATAAAAAGTAATTATAAAACTTGCCAGCAATAAATGACGGGAAAGGCTATAGAAATAAGGTAAAATATTTATTACATTCGTTTAGAATAACCATTATACCCCCATGACTCTTTACCACGCATGCCTCTTGTCGGAGGATTTGTTGTGTTACTGTATTCCGGTTTCGGCTCCCTTGCTAGAGAAGATTTCCCCATCAAACTGCTGCCCTTCATGTTTATAACCATCTATGGACATTTTAATGGCAACACCTGGGAGGACATGATGCAGGTCATTTTCAAACGGAAACATATGGCGGCACAATACCAACGCATCATGGCCTCCTCCGGCGACTACGGCTTAGAGGGATTCACACGTACCGGGCTCGCCTTCCAATGTTATTGTCCCGATGTCAACAGCGACAACGGAACGTTGTATGAAAAGCAACGAGACAAGATGACAAGGGATATTAGTAAATTACATACCAATTGTGCGGAGATTCAAAATATATTGGGAGGGGTTCGCATTCAGTCTTGGATACTTGTTACCCCTCGCATGGGACACCGGGATCTGTTGCTCCATTGTCATACCAAACGTGACTTGGTTAAATCCTGGAACCTGCCTTTTATTGATTCGGACAATTTTGAAGTGCTCGTGCATGAAGCCGATGATTATGCCAGCGAAATTGGAGATTACTTTGCTCCCTCCAACCGTCGGTTTATGATCGTTCCGGAGGACACAACGGCGACCAAAATTGTGGAATGGAAAAATACGGAGATTGACCTGGTCAAAAATGCCCTACAAAAAAATGAAGTACGAGTCAGCGCTACCCCGACGCTGGCAAGCCGCGTGGAAATAAAAACTAATGAGCTGACCGATCAAACGACCAAGTACTACCTGAACGGAGAATCCATCCTGCGCACCTGGGCCAGCAGTCAACCCGAAAATCACCAACGGTTCATAGAGCTGCTGGCTAGTCTGGAGGAGGAATTGAAGGAGAAGTCCATGTTGAATACCGTCGATCCCAAGACTTTCATCGATGGAATAGCAGCGTATGTAGAGACCAAAATCAAGGAAGATTTTCCATTCCTGCATGAGTCGACAGCGATCCGGCTAAAAAATTACTGTATCTCGTTTTGGCTCCTGACTTGTCCCTTATACTTTGAAACCAACCCCGATGCCTGAGAAAGCACCTGCTGTCATTAAAGGAGGATTCCGGAAAAGGTCGTTGCCGATGAGTGTAGACTACCGGCCCATGTACAAAATCGGCCTCGTTACATTGATCCTGGACATGGTGAGCTCGGGAGGTAAATCATCACTGAACAAGTTGCACTTTTTTGTCTGGAGCCTGAAGTCCGCTAAAAACAGGGAGTACATCAAGCAGATCATTGACTCCAACCGAACTGAGGATATTGTCTCTTGGGGTGTAGAGCCAGCATTAAACAAAGCGTTATTGCTTGGCGTGGCGGAAGGGTTATTCCAGCTTCAGAATGGGAAATATGCCCTCACGCAAAGGGGAAAACAGTTTGCCGGCACCATTCAACAGGACAAAACGCTCTTTGCACCGGAGAAACAATTTCTTGCGGCGATCGGCAAACGCACCGTGACAGAAAAATTCATGAGCGACCTTACCCAAAAAATATCTAGCTAGCCATGCTTCACATTAATGCCATTAAAATCGTTATCCACACCAATACAGGGACATTCGGGAGGTCACTCACCCTTAAAACGGGCCTCAATATCATTCGTGCCAACAACACCTCTGGAAAAAGCTCCCTTTTCGGGGCCATGGTATATGGTCTAGGCTTCGAGGAATTATTAGGGAGTCGCAATGACCGCGCCCTTCAGTCCGTTTTCAAATCGATCGTCAAAGAGGCTCCAACTGGACTAAATCAGGAGGTACAACAAAGTACGGTGCTGCAATCGGAGATATACTTGGAAATATCCAACGGAAAGGACAGCATTACCACCAAACGATATGTCGTTAACGACAAGATCAAACCCCAAGCGGTGGAAGTTTATTTTGGAAAGTTGCTCACCGAGCCCGACCATGTCTATGCTTTTAATTACATGTATTTACATGATAAAGGCGGAGCAAGCAACGAGGAAATAGGTTTTCACAGGTACCTCGAAGAGTTTATCGGTCATCCTCTTCCAGAGATCATCAACCAAGAGGGGAAACGGGTGAAGTTGTACCTTCCGCTCATTGCAGCGGCGCATTTCATTGAACAAAAGGCCGGCTGGTCCGATTTTTACGCCAATATCCCCTATTATGGGATTCGGGATACCTCCTCCAAGGTGTTCGAGTACATCCTCAACCTAGATGTGTTCGATCTTGCGGCCCGCCGGCAGGAGCTACAGGTCATATTCCGGGACCTGGAAGAACGTTGGAAGGCCCTGAGTGACCATCTTCAAACTCTTATCACCCGGGTAGGGGGCGAATTGGTCGGATTTCCGCTGGTACCGGTGATTCTTTCGAGGGATCAACGTCCTTTTGTACGGCTTCGGCGGGCTGATAAAGTGTATACCTTTTCGGATTTGATCCAGTCCCTCAGCGACGAGCTCCAGCAGATTCAGACGCAACTCGACGTTCCGATCAACCAAAATCTGGAGCGGATGCAACGGGCGGTTCAGCTGTTAAAAGAAGAGACGGAACGATATGACGTATTGTACGAGAATCTCAGTTCCGATATTACCCAGGAAAAAGAACGGCATCGACAATACAGCATTCAGTTGGATAACGTAATGGAAGACATCGGCAAGAACAAGGATGCACAAAAATTGGAATCACTAGGTCTGACATCCAATCTGCAAGTGGCACAGGGAATATGCCCCACTTGTAGCCAGACCATACCCGATACCTTGCTGCCGGAGAAGTTGCACATTCACCCGATGCGGCTGGATGAGAACCTGGCGTACCTGGAAGCCCAAAAAAAGATGATAGAGGCTTTTATGGCCAATCTTAAAGAAATCATCTTGGAGAAGGAGACGAGGTTAAGTGCTCTGGAAGAGGCGATCCAACGGAACCGACGCCGTATTCGCTCCTATAAAAAAGACCTCTTGAGTGATGACCGGTTGCCTTCGGAAGAAGTGATCGAACGGAAAGTTATCGTGGAACGGGAACTTACCTTTTTGCGAAAGGCGCAGGAGGAGATGGACCAACGGCTTGGTTCCCTTTATTCGTTAAGCGACGAGTTTCAGGTAGCCAAAGCCCGAGAGGTTAATGTTTCCGGCAACTACATGTCGCTGGCCGACGCTAGCAAGATCACTGCCTTTGAAGACATCTTCAAGAGTTTATTACAATCGTTCGGGTTCACCTCCAAGCCAGTATCCACCATTCGCATTTCGACAGAAAAATATACCCCGGTGTACGAAATCACTCAAGAGAATGGGGTCAGGCGGCAGGTGGATATCCGCTTCGAGTCGTCCGCCAGCGATTTTATCCGGGCCCAATGGGCTTATTATACCTCATTGCTGGCCACCTCTAACGCCAAATCCGGAAATCATTTTGGCCTGTTGGCATTCGATGAGCCGCAACAACAGTCGGCCTCTACCCAAAGTTTGAAAGCTTTCTTGGAAAATCTCGAAACCTATCGTGATAGCCAGACGATCGTCTTTGCATCGTTTCAAAATTCGCAAGAGGACTTTATCGAGGCGACCAAAGACCTGTCCAATGTTTACTTGGTGGATTACGCGGCAACCAATGAACTGGTGATCAAACGGGTGGATCCCCTTGTTCCACCGCCCGTGGAAATTGTCTCATTGTAACAATGTCACTCCTTTTTATGCGTCCAACCTATAACCTACTTATTCCGCTCTTCTTAGTCAATGCCTGCAATACGAGAGACTCTTCCGCTACGCATTCTGTCCTAAAAACACTCTCGCGCGGGAACACGATGGCATCGGTAACCTCGCACCTGTAGCTTGAGAACACCAAACCAAAGTATGATACATCGTCCTATGCGGCTCAGGAGTTGAAAGGAAATATTCCGAATCGAAAAAAAATGGGAACAGCATCTTTCTACAGTTAAATGTCTATTTGGTGGAAAAAGCAAAAGTGGAGGACGTTACTCGCTACCTTCGACTTAGATATGCCGCCTACTATTCCCAGGCTTTCGACATCTGGTTCTTTGATAAAAAGAACTTCGCCGACCGGTATTTGAAAGCGATGGACGATCACAGTTTAAGTGATGAGGATTTGCGGCAATTGACAAACATATGATCTGCCAATATTCATGGGCAGGATCGGGGGAAGGTTCGTTCGACTATAACACGCCATAGAAGGACCCATTAAAATTGCCGACCTAAATCCACAGGTACTTCAAACCACCCCGGGGAAAAAGATCTCCCTCCGGCCCCTTCGGCAAGAACACACGCCAGGCCGGACACCGTATTGCTCCGCACGGCTCCGCAACACCGTGCCCGCCGTCATGCAACGTCCTCGCTTTGCTGCGGTGTCGCATGCCGGTACGCTTCTCTGGCACGGTTCTTTCGCTTCAGGGGCCTCCGGTCGGGCAGCTCCCGTGTCCAGGTCGAACATGCGCTTCCACCCGTCCTCCGCTGCGCGCGTTACCACGTGCTCGCTCCAGCGGGTCGAAGTACGCTTTGCCGCATGATCGCCCCGTCCACCCGCTGCCTCATGATGTCCGCCACCCGCTGGTGGCGCCCAGCCTTCATGTTTGACCTGGCGTCCGCTCCGCTCCCGCCAAACAACCAAGGTCGAGCGGCGGCTGGCTGTCCGGCGGCCTCCTTCGTCGGCCTTCTCCCGTCCAGCACTGGGCGCCACATGGCGGAGGTGGCGGTTCCCTCCAGCCCGTCCGCACCGTCGTCCCTCCTCTCTCCCGTCCTGGAGGCCGTCCAAAGGCAAGGAATTATCAAGCCATTTGACTACGGATCAAAAGGTTTTTGAACAAGCGGCCGCCGGCGAACAGCTGTAGAATAATTCCCAGCTTTTATCCACGCCGTTGGCGCCTCCGTGCCATGCGACGAAAGCTGGAACCTTGTTAATTTTAAAGACTGCAAATGCGCTTTCATCGCATCTGCCCGGAGGATTGTTAAGTATTTTTCCGTGACACGACGCATATAGTCTTTCTCTTATGGGAAGCCTATTTCAGCCATTTGTTAGATACATCATGGCCTCAAGTTCTTATCAGATTTTAGTTCCTGTAAATAGGATAGATGTACAACTGGGTGACACATTTTTGACTATTGTTGAAGATAGCTCTCCCGCAATGATCGTATGAAGTGACAATCGTCGGTGCCGTTACATTTATGGGAAGATCGTGTCTTCTATGCTGTCAGCAATGCAGTAGCCTAGGAAATTATTAATTCAGTGGCATAAAGACATCTTCCTTCCAGGTTGGAAAAATCTTCGCGCTATGGGGCTTAAAATGCTTCATAGTGGCTTTTTGCCTCCGACATTGCAGCCGGCAGGTAAGGGCTTCGTATGGATAGGAAATATCTACAAAATAGCTGGACCCTCCAGCGACGGCAAGATGAACGAATGTGACACGCCGAAACCAGGGAGATGATTAATGTTCTTGTGTAAGTTGATCAACTCTGCGTGCTTGAAGTGGGGCATTTCTGTGCTCCTGAGTCCCGTAAAATATGTATGGTTCAACACTATGACGTTAAATACTGCGGTACAAATGGGCATTGGGAATTTTTAGGACAGGTTTGATGTACTATATGCAATTGCTGAATGAACCAAAAAGGTATGTGACGAAAGCCCGTAGATCACTGTTGGCCGTCGAAATTTTTCTTGTCGAGGAACCTGTCGGCAGCTATCGAATTGTGTCACAAAATGCGATTAAGACAATCTTCGAGAAACAAATTTTGATCAGTCCATGCCCTTGCATTGATACCTTCGAAAAACAAACAATACAAATAAATTTCGGCAAGTTTAAGACCTAGGTGTGTCACATATTCAATTTTATTTGAGTAGTTCTTTTAATACCTTTGAATCGCCACGCCGATGATCCTTGCCTCCCTCCAAGCTCTTAGATTTCTAAAAAGAGCTTCTTATGCACCAATATATTTTTATTGACGAGTCGGGGAATCCCCAATTCTATGCCCGGCGGAAACGCCCGTTATGGACAGAGCCGAACTTTGTTCCGATCATTTGCCTTGGAATGATCACGACCAATGATAGGGAAGGACTGCGGAAAAAGGTATTTGATTTCCAGAACCAGATACTGGACAACATTCTGTTCAATTCCATTTTTTCGGTGCGTCAACCGGGCTGGTTCCTCCATGCGCGCGGCGACCATTCGGACATCAATCTGAAGACAGTTGAGTTCCTGTGCGGGCTTGAGGGATTCCGGTTTCATGCCGTGATTGGAAGAAAGATACCAGAGATATTTAACCGCAAACACAACGGCAATGCCACTGAATTCTATTTTGACCTGATCCATAAATTGCTGGCCTTACATCCGCTGATGGAAGATACGCGCTACCATTTATTCCTCAGTCAGCGGCAAAGTAATACAGAGCAGCGGTTCACTCAGGCTTTTGAACGAGTGTTGACGACAGAAAGCAAAGACCGTAATCTCTCTTATAAATGCGCTGTTGTCCGAAGCCGGGATTTTCCGGAGCTGAGTGTCGTGGACTATCTTCTGTGGGCGCTACAACGGTATATCCTACAAGGAGAGAAACGGTATTTTGCTGCGCTGGAACATCACTATGAGCAAATCCTGGATATCTATGAGGACGATGGTCTGGGAAGGCTGTACACCAAGGAAGATCGATTTGAAGTGGAAAAGGCTTCGCCTTTTACTATAGCAGGGACAAAAAAATAACGCTTCTTCAAGGCACCGTGCCAATACTGGCAACCTCCACCGGGCGTGGGTTTATGAAACCTTGAGAAAACGTCTAATACAAAGGTAAGCAAAATATTGATATCCCGGTAGCATTATTTTAGACGAGGCATTATTGCCTCTATTGTTCCGGGCTGGGGTCTTCCTCACCTTTGCATGCAAAGGTGGAGATAGGAAATGAAGCGAGAGAATAACCCATACGAAGGGAACAAACGGATACTGGAGGACGAGGCAGGCTACGAGGATTATCGAACCATTTTGCTGATCAACCTTATCGCTGAGCTTGTAGTAACAGCCACCCTGACCCAGGCGGAATCCGCCGAAAATCCACCCATTCCAAAAGAAAATAACCCATCCATATGAATAAGAGAGGAGTAAAATATCTCCGGTTCAGCTCCGAAGAGCAGAGCCATTTCAGCATCGAGAGGCAGGATATGATCACCAGCTCCTGGATGCAACATACTCAGGTTGAGACGGTTAACTGCTTTGTCGACCAGGGGTTCAGCGCCACCAATTTCGACCGGCCGGATTTTATAAAGCTGAACGCCTTTATCGAGAAGAACTATCGAAACATCGACTACCTGGTCGTTTCCGATCTGACCCGCTTCAGCCGGGAGGCGGGTGATGCCCTTAACATTGCTAAGAAGATACAAAAGACCTATGGTATCAAGATCGTCAGCGCTGGCCGGGGGACGGTCTATGATTGTACGGATCACAATTCTTTTTTTATGATGGGATTGGAGTTCCTGCTGGGCAATACGGAGAACCTGAAACGCATCAACGATATCAACAGCGGCATTTATGCAGCCAAGGCCATTAAGCAGCGATACATCGGCCCCCGGGTGCCATTCGGGTATAAAAAAGAGGGTAGGGGTCAAAATACGCTGTTGGTGCCCGTCCCCGAAGAAGCCAGGGTCATAGGCTTCATCTTTCAATCATATCTAAGAGGAGTTCCGCTAGCTGTCATTGAAGCGGATGCCCGGGATATGGGACTCAAAGGTACCCGCCACTGCCTAATCGAACGTATACTGACCTGCCCTGTTTATAGCAGTCAGCAGTATGTAAAGGCATATAAAGAGCAACCGGGCGGCCTGTTTCCATTGAAAGACCAAGAGCCCATTGTCGACCTGGTGAGTTGGACGAGGGTACAGGATAAATTGAGAAAGAAGCCTCAACCCCGCGTGATCCTCCATGATGACTTGCCGCTGCGCGGCGTCCTTTACTGCCATTGTGGTAAGTTGCTGACAGGAGCACCGAGCAAGGGCAAATCCGGAAAGTATTGGTATTATTATAAGTGCAATGCTGCCAGCAGGCATAACAATGTTTCTGCCTTACATGCTCATGACCAGCTGCTGGAAGCCTTTCGCTTAATGAGCTTGACACCTAAAATGGTCAAAAGTATTATCCTGAAGAGTGAGCATCTTCTCGAAATCAGAACGAAAGACAAGGAGAAACAGATCAACAAAAAGCAGGGCGAGTTAGAAAGGCTGGAAGCCGATATGCAAAGTCTTGAGAGGAAATGGATCGCCGAGCAGGTGAGCTTCGAGACGTATAACCGCTGGCACAGTGATCTGACCAAACAGAGGAATTATGTGCGGACACAGATTGATCAGTTGAACAAACGCTCGGGTGATATGCATTCTTTGTTGGTGGAGAATATTGGGCGATTGACGGATATGGAGAGCGTCTATTTTGCGGCGAAAAAAACGGCGCAAAAACAGGAATTGGTCCGCACAGTGTTCGATAATTCCCTTTATTACCAGGACCGTATCTATCGAACCCCATACCTCATTCCGGAGTTGGCCCACAATGCATTAATAATGAAAGAGAAACGCTTGCTTATAGTCAATAAAAAAGGGGATTCCCGTGAGAAAATCCCCTTAAGTGGAGCTGAGGGGAGTCGAACCCCTGTCCAAACATCATCCCCAAAAGCTTTCTACATGCTTATTCCGGCATTGATTGTCGGGAGGCGGCAGGAACCGGACAAACCAATCGTCTCCTTAGCTGGATGGTCTTAAGCGGCAGTCACAGCCTTCTGCAGCAGCATCCTATGTTTGTTTTGAGTCGGCGGCGGGGCATGGTAATAGGCTAACCTGCCGGGCGGCCCGAATGACTATCTAATCACTGATTAGGCAGCCATGGCATACTGAGTATTGCCATTTAAAGTTTGAGTCTTCGAGATTAAAGTGCCGATTACCCAAAGCACTGCATGCTTACACCTTCAAAGATCGATGCTGTCAAAACCGGGCAGCCCCATTATTTTTTCAGCGCGGTCATCCCTGTTTTGGGGACGGCTGCAAATACAAAGTTACGATTTTTTTTGGGATTTTAGCCAGGATGTCTGTCGCCGGCCGCGATTAAGCTTTTTGTTTCAACTTTTCGACATTTTGATTCAAAGTTCAAATTTTACATAATATTTAGACATTGTTGTCTTAGGTTTGGGGCCATGAATCAAGAACGATCCGCTGCCCGCCTGTTATATACAAAGCAACATTTCGAGATATTGGATGGTCTGAGAGGGATTGCTGCCATTGCAGTGGTGGTATTCCATTTCATGGAGATCGCGGTTCCGGACTATAGCGACAGCTTTATTGCGCATGCCTATCTTATGGTCGACTTCTTCTTCTGCCTGTCAGGGTTTGTTATCGCCTATGCATACGATGTTAAAATACGGGAGATCGGGATACTTGCCTTCTTTAAACTGCGGCTGATCCGGCTGCATCCGCTGGTGATCATTGGGGCGGTGATTGGGCTCGTAGCTTTTGTATGCGACCCATTCAGCTCTTTGTGGATGAAATATTCCGACACGCTATGGCTGCTATTCGGTACCTCCAGCCTTATGATACCGTACCCGATAGTAAAGGAGCGATTCTTCAATCTCTTCCACCTCAACCCACCGACCTGGTCATTGTTCTGGGAATATATTGCCAATATCTTCTATGCGCTGGTATTGATCAGGGTAGGCAAAAAACTATTGTGGGTCCTGGTGATCGGCGGGGCCGCGGCCCTTGTCTATGAGGCGCATAAATCCACCAATCTGAGCGGCGGATGGAGCGGGGATACTATTTTAGGGGGCGGCATACGGGTCTGGTATTCCTTTTTTGCCGGGATCCTGATCTACCGTTGCGGCTTTATCATCCGGAGCCAATTGGGCTTTCTTACCATCGGCGCCCTGCTGGCTGTTGCCTTTTTAACTCCCTTCTCCAATACATACAACCGGATCATCGACCCTGTGATCGTCATCTTTTATCTTCCCTTCGTGGTTGCCCTGGGCGCGGGCGGCAAATTACGTCCGGGACTCAGAAAAATATGTCAATTCTCGGGTAACATTTCTTATCCCCTTTATATGATCCATTACCCCTTCATATGGTGGTTTTTGAGCTATGTCGAAAAGGAGAAACCCTCTTTGCCACAAATGACGGTCATCACCATAACAGGGACTTTACTCCTGATCGGACTGGCGTATGGGGTTATGCGTTTTCTGGATGCACCTGTCCGCAATTTTTTAAAGAACAAATTAACGAGACGACGGGCGGGACTTTCCACCCTTTGATCCCATCACTTCATTGTAGGCCGAAAGAAGCGCTTCCAGCACTATGTTTTTGGGGACATGGTTGAGGTTGAAAGTGGTGGCGCCTTTTTCACCCCACTTGTTGGGAACGGGATAGATATTTTTATCCATTTTACAAAAGACGGTCTGCTCCTTTGGTGTCAGGAATATATTGGCTGTATTGTCCTTTGCCAGATAGGTCGCAAACATGCGTCTGCCAGTGATCTTGAAGCCAATCCTTTCAAAATGGGGTACCTGCTCGGTGCCGGAAAAGGAAAGAGCCATCTGTGCGAATGATTCTGCTGTGATCATGGTTGTGTTGGATTGGTATGTTATTGCCGGCCACTTCCTTTCTCAAACCAATATGGCCGAGCTGTCTTTGGGTTCGATGCCATTGGTAAGATCGCGGATATTTTCCAGCGTGACCTGCGCTATCTGGCTCATGGCCTCCTCCGTGAAAAATGCCTGGTGCGCCGTTATGAGCACGTTGGGAAAGCTCATCAGGCGCTGTATCTGGTCGTCATCGATGATGCTGCCCGAAAGGTCACGGAAGAACAGGTTCTCCTCTTGTTCGTATACATCTATTCCCAGGGCTCCTACCTGGCGATCTTTCAACGCCTGAATAATGTCGGCCGTACAAACAAGTCCGCCCCGGCTGGTATTGATAAGGATGACGCCTGGTTTCATTTTGGACAATGTTCCCTTGTCGATGAGGTGATAGTTGTCCTTTGTCAGCGGACAGTGCAGGGAGAGGATATCCGACTGCGGCAACAGCTCTTCCAGGCTGGTATAGATCACCCCTGCTGCCTGGAGCTGTGGATCGGGTACCAGGTCATATGCCAATACGCGCGCACCGAATCCACGCATGATGCCGCAAAAAACCTTTCCTATTTTACCGGTACCGATCAATCCGATGGTGCGTCCGTGAATATTCGAACCGAGCAATCCGTTGAGGGAAAAGTTTTGCTCTCTCACGCGATTGTAGGCTTTGTGTGTCTTCCGGATCAAAGTCAATAGCATTGCCACGGTATATTCCGCAACCGCCTCGGGAGAATAGGCAGGCACGCGGCATACCCTCATTCCATATTCCCTGGCCGCCTGTAAATCCACGTTGTTAAAACCGGCACATCTCAACGCTATGATACGCACCTTCCGGGATGCCAGCACGCTGATCACTTCCCTGGATACCTTATCATTCACAAAGACGCAGACGGCATCGGCGTGTTCCACCGCATTCACAATATGCGGGCCAAGATGTGTTTCGAAATATTCGTATTGAAAGCCGAAGCTGTCATTGGACTGATCGAAGAATTGTTTGTCGTAAGGCTTGGCCGAAAAAAAAGTGATTTTCATGATTAGGTCGATAAAGATAAAAAACTATTGCGAGAGCTGATGTAAGACAGACATGGCTTTGTCAATGTCTGTCTTATCCACAAAAATATGATCGTGATAGTAAGCCGCCACGACGTTGCAACTGATGTTATGATCAGCCAGCGCCCGTGCAAATGCGGCGGTGAGCCCCACTGCCTGCAGGGAAGAATGTACGGTAAGGGTTATCCAGGCTGCTACGAAGCTATACGGCAATTTCTGTGTGTCTGCTACCCGCCTGTCCAAAATGACGGTCCATGCTTCTTTCTCCTTAAAAAGAAGGATGATATCGCCGAGCGGCAAATGACTGGGGTCTTCTGTATGGCAAAAGACGAAGTCGCCGGGGTTGTGCTCGGGTTTCATTGTTTTTAGCAATGTGGACAGATCGGAGATGCCATTCATGGGTCTTTATTTTATGGGCAAGTTAATCATTAAAATGCGGCAACCTGTGGTGGTGCGGAGTAAAAAGCCTCTGATGGTACAGGGGAAGTAACAAGCCCCTGCTGTGGGCAGGGGCTTTTGATTGTGAAGTTTCTACGGGTGTTTGACGGCTCTTAGTAACCCGGATTGTTGGGAAGCAGGTTCTTATTGATGTCTATATCAGCTTGTGGAACGGGCCACAGCCAACCTTTGGAGGCGTCGAAGGTCCTGGTTTCCTTCTTGACCTGCTTGAATGTCCAGGTGGCGGGGCTGGAAGGATTTGACAAAAGCGATTTGTCGTACCCATAGACATCGTGGACCAGCGATACATCCTGCCATCTCAACATATCGGCATAGCGGGTGCCTTCGTTGTAGAATTCGACCCGGCGCTCGTGACGGAGTATGGTCCTGAGCGAATCCTGGGTCAGACCCGTGCCTTCAGCGGACTCTACGGTAGGCATGTTTACCCTGCCCCTGACCTTATCGATGAGATCATAGATCTCCTGGTCGGTGCTGCCGGATTCGATGAGGGCTTCGGCACGCATGAGATAGATATCCGCATAACGCATCAGGATGGTGTTGAGAGAGCAGTTGTTGACGTCTGCGATGCCGATGTCGGCATATTTGCGGGGTCTTGCGCCACAGGGCACCTGATCGAGGGCGGGTATAAATGTGGTCGAGCCAAACTGAGAGCCGGGTAATACTACCGAGGCGGCCAACCGGGGATCGCGACCTGCAAAAGGGTTTTGCGCATCGTAGCCGGAGGCTGCATTGGTGATAGGCAGGCCGTTGGTCATGTAATAAGAATTGATCAGATCGGCTGTGACATTTGCCGTGGGCCAGCTGCTCAGGGACAAGGCGGATGTGGGCCATGGCTGTGACTGTGTCGTTGGGATGTACTGAATATCGAAGATGACCTCTATATTATCCTCATGCGCCTCATCGAATGTGCTTGCATAGTCGGAATAGAGATCGTATACCTTTAAATTCATGACATCGAGGGCCGCTTGTGCCGCATCGGACCATTTCTTATTATAGAGCAATACCTTAGCCTTGTAAGCCAACGCGGCTCCTTTTGTGGCGCGTCCTATGTTGGCGCCTGACCAGGAGGTGGGAAGCGTTGCGGCGGCATCGGTATAGTCCGCAAGGATCTGTGTCAGCACATCGGCCTTGGCTGTTCTCGATACATAAGCGTCGGACAATGCCAGGACCTTTGTGATAAGCGGCACGTCGCCGAAATAGGTGATCAGATCGGCGTAGGCATAGCCTCTCAGGAATTTTGCTTCGGCGGTCATTTCTTTTTTGACATCATCGCTTACGGTGGCATTGCCGATGTCCTGGATAAACTCGTTGGCCCTGGAGATGATGGTATAATCCCCTGTCCATTTGGCGTAGGGACCCCAGCTCGACGAGTTGGTAAGCCATTCGCCTATCTCTTTTGAACCCTGCCATGAATCCTGGCAATAGCCATTATCGGACATATAATCGAACTGATAGAAATGCGCGGGGGTTGCATTTGGCTGAAGCGCGTTATAAATACCTATCAGCGCCATTTTGCACTGAGTCTCGTTCTGGAAGAAAGTGCTGGGCGAAAGTCTGTCCTTTGGCGTCTTGTTTAAAAGATTTTTGGCGCAACCGGATAAAGACAGCACAGCAATAAAAGGAAGGATCTTATTTATAATTTTCATGGCCTGATCA